>Ga0306920_100008094_pt1 | contig 13927 bp, 13 predicted proteins | sample flu12Cox44000170_FD_204666 | JGI IMG/M metagenome (GOLD analysis project Ga0306920, IMG submission 204666) | Lab enrichment of tropical soil microbial communities from Luquillo Experimental Forest, Puerto Rico - flux4day.12C.oxic.44.000.170 (v2)... | ecosystem: Environmental > Terrestrial >...
GAAGAAAAGGTTCGCAAGGACATTGACAAGACAGCAGATCGCATCAAGAAACTCAAAGTACAGTGTGAATCTCTGCCGGCTCGCGTGCCGCTTGCCGATGCCCGCAGAGGGCAGCGGGTGATAAAGCTATCGACGGAACGCAAGCACCTTACGAATGTTTTGAAAATGGTTGCTTACCAAATCGAGAGTGATCTGGTTGAGTTCGTTCGTCCTGAATACAAACGGGTAGAAGATGAAGGACGTACCCTCATTCGAACGGCACTGCAGGATACGGCAGACATTGAACCCGCTGAAAACCAGCTTCGGATAGCCTTAGCCCCGCTCAGTTCGCCCCACCGGTCCCGGGTTCTCGAGGCTCTTTGCCAAGCGCTGAACAAAACAAATACCCTGTTCCCAGGGACACAGCTTCGCATGCGCTATTGCGTTGCACCCCTTTAACTGGGCACAAAAAGCGGACAGGTTTCTGACTGACCATGTCAGGAGTTCTGAAGTTAAGTTATTGGACGAGAGCACCGCCGCCATGCGCCAAATCCCCGGCGTTCAGAATGCCGCCGTCTGATTGAGCCTCCCTTACGAAAGCACCATAAACGACGGCGTGACCATCAGCGATGGCAAAGAGGCCGGGACTCAGGATGGAACAGATCTTGTCTACGCAACGCCTGGATATTTCGAAACTTTGCAGATGCCTTTGCTCGCAGGCCGCTTCTTTACAGATGCCGACGGCCCTGCTTCGCAGAAGGTAGCTGTGGTGGACCACGCTTTCGCCCGCAAATTCTATAGCGGAACCAGTCCAGTGGGCCGCTACATCAACAAAGACACTCAGATTGTGGGCGAAGTAGCCGATGTCCCCCTCTCCTCCAATCTTTTCCCCGTTGCTCCGCTCATGAGCGAGCAGACCGTGTATGTTCCGGCGGCGCAAGTGAATGAGCACTTCCTCGCGCTGCTGCATATATGGGCTCAGCCAGACTGGGTCGTACGCACCGCTGGTCCGGTTGAGGGTTTAACTGCTGCGATCCAGCGCTCGCTCTCTGCTGCCGATCCCAATCTGCCCGCTTCCGGCTTTTACAGAATGAAGGATCTTCTCGCCCGGACGCTCGCGAGGCAGCGAATCCAAGTCGCGCTGCTCGGCGCCAGGGCGGCGCTGGCTTTTCTTCTCAGCGCTGTCGGTATCTTCGCTCTCGTTGCCAACATGGTCGCGCAGCGGACGCGCGAAATCGGCATCCGCATGGCCTTGGGCTCAACTATTGGGCAAGCCAAGCCATGGCCCAGATCGGCCGCTCCGGAGCGATCGCCTCTGCGCTCGGCGTTGTCTTGGGGTTGGTGCTTTCTGCGGGAGCGCTGCGCGTCATGAGCAGCGTGATCTATGGCGTGGGTGTGTACGACGCGACGACCGATCGCTGCCTTCACTCTTCTCGCGACCGCCGTACCCACTCTTCGCATCGCGCGCATCGACCCCGCCCGCACCCTTCGCGAAGAATAGGCGAGCCGCTTTTACTCGTCGCGCAAAGCAACGATGGGGTCGATCTGGGCCGCGCGCCGCGCTGGAAGATACCCCGCCAAGGCGCCAGCAAAGCCAAGCATCACCGTTAATTCTGCAAGGACAGGCAGGTCCAGCCGGATCACGCCGACCAGCAGGCTGGCAAGAACGCGCATAAGCACGAACGCGATCGGGACTCCGATCGCCAGACCTGCCGCGGCAAGTTTCACGGAATTCCCGACAATCATTCGCAATACGTCACCTCGTCCCGCCCCCAAAGCCATGCGCACTCCGATTTCGTGCGCACGTTGCACCACCGCGTAAGCCATCACCGCATAAATCCCCGCGACCGCGAGCAGGAGTGCAATCACCGCGAAGGCAAACATCATGCGCGCGGAGTACTGCACGCCGCTGGCATTGTCCGAATTCAGCTGTTCGAGCGTGCGGATGTCATAGATTGGCTGATCGCGGTCAACGTTCTGAACCGCCGCGCGAACCGAAGCCGCAAGCGACATAGGATCGCGCGCGGTCCGCACAACAAATCCGGAAGTCTGCGGCGGCGCCTGCGCTATTGGGGTGTATACCGTCGAGCGGAACCGATCGTCGAAAGTGTTTTGCCGGATGTCGCCAACGACGCCGACGATGGACCGCCACGGATCGCCCGCCGCAAAACGAATGCGGTGCCCAATCGGGTCGCTGTTTGGCCAATACCGCCGGGCCATCGCCTCCGTGATCACCGCCACGGGCGGGGCATTAACTCCGTCTTGGTCCGTCAGGAACCCGCCAGACCGCAGCGGAATCCCCAATGTTCGGAAAAAGCCCGGCGTAACCCTCTGCATCCCCGCATATTTTTGTTCACCGGGCCGCGGAGCTGCGTTCTCAATCGTGAAATTACCGGTCTGCCAGTACCATCCCGAGGGCAAGTACTCCGCTGCAGCTGCGGCTTGTGCTCCGGGAATAGCCGCCAACTCTACTACCACGCGCTCGTAGAAATCGGCGCGTGCCTGCGTGCTCGCGTACTTCCTTTGCGGAAGCGTCACGCGAAACGATAGTGCTCCACCCGCTTGATACCCGGGATAGCGGTTGGCCAGGTTCCGGAATCCCTTCACCATCACGCTCGCGCCCACCAGCAGAATTAGCGCTAGCGCCACCTCCGTCACCACCAGCAACGAACGGGAGCGGCCACGCACCGGGGCCGATGACGATCCCCGCAGTCCTTCTTTCAAACTTTCATTCAAATCCGGCGTGGAACACGCTTGCAGAGCCGGAACAAGCCCTGCCAACACTCCCGCTAGCACCGCAATGATTGCTGTAAACGCCAAGACGCCCCCATCCACTTTAATGTTCTTGATTCCCGCGATGTGCTGCGCGATAAATGGCGGCACCGCCGCGCGTGTCAAAGGAACGGCCCATGTGGCCAGAAGCAGCCCGACCACTCCGCCTGCCAGCGACAACATGCCGCTTTCTACCAGCACAAGGCTCACGATCCGCCATCGCGAAGCGCCCAGCGCCGTACGCACCGCCAGCTCCTTCCGCTGGCCCAAAGTTCGCGCGAGTTGCAGGTTCGCTACATTGGCGCACGCCAGCAACAACACGAAAACCGCAGACCACATCAGGATCACGATGTACTGCCGCGTGTCCCCAAGAACCTGTTTGCGCAGGAACGCTAAGTCGAACCGCCGATCCGTGTTGGTCGCTGGATACTCTCGCTCCAGGTTCACTGCGATAGTGTTCAGTTCAGCTCTGGCTTGTTCTACGGACACGTCGGGTTCCAGCCGGCCAATCACGTCGAGCGTGTGGTCCCCGCGATTGTTCATTTCTGATGCGTTCGCCGGCCAGGGTGCCCAGATCTCTGCCCCGATAGGAAAGTCAAATTCGCGAGGCATCACCGCAGCAATGGTCACCTGTTCGCCATTCAAGGTCACGGTGCGGCCGATAATATTCGGATCCGCGCCGAAGTGGTTTTGCCATGTTGCGTAGCTGATGATGACCGCGCGCACGCTCCCAGCTCCCGCTTCACTTTCGGAAAACACACTCCCCATCAGCGGTGCCATTCCTAAGAGTGGAAAAAAGCTCGGTGTAACGAGATAACCCTCGAGCCGTTCAGGCGTACCCTCGCCAGTCACGTTGGCGTCCCAGCCGCGGCCCTGGAACGCAGCCATGCGTTCAAACATTTCGCTGCGCTCGGCCAGATCGTGATAGTTCGCTGGAGCAACGCCGCCTTCCCACCCCAGCTTCGGGACAACCTCACCCAGGATCAGAACGCGATCGAGCTCCTTGAATGGAAGCGGATGCAGCACCATCGCTCGAAGCGTGCTGTACACAGAACCATTGGCGCCAATTCCTAGTCCGAACGCAAGGATCGCTACCAATGTGAAGGAGCGGCTGCGAAAAAGCACGCGCAGCGCAATCCGCGCATCCTGAAGCAGAGTATCTGCTCCCTGCCAGTTGAACAGCCTGTAGGAAGAGCGAGGCATAAACTCATAGGCTCACTCCGGAAGCGTAACCTCGGGGAACACACCATGCTGTGATGGGCGTCTCACAACGGCGTGACCCCAGTCACACGAAGACAACTGCGAAGCCCCTGCAGTGAAGGAGGTTCAACCTCAGTGTGGGGCTATTTCGCCGCCGCGGGCAGCCACGACATGCCGTCCACTCCAGGCGTCAATTCAATCGGTTTCTCCAGTTCCCACGTGTGTAAATTCAGCACGTCAATCTTTCCCGCTCCCGTCCCGCTCAGATACGCGACGTCTCCGCCCGGCCGAATCAAAATCTCTGATCCCCCATCCGAGACTTTCAGTGCGCGCGCCACCTTTCGTGTCTGTAGGTCGATGACATACCCGCTGCCGTTTCGTCCCAGCGTCACCAGCCACCGCCCGTCCGGCGTTGGCTCCGACGCATAAACCACACTCGGCACTTCAATCCAATTCGCAATCTTGTTCGTCGCTGTGTCAATCGTCGCAATTCGCGGAGCATCTTGGTCGCGCGTAAAAACCCACTTGCCTCATCGCCGCGATTTCAGCTTTGCTCTCCATCCTGATGATTATTTTTTGCGCGCGGCACTGGAAGCGCGAATACGCCGGCTTGGGAAAGACGGCTAGCACCTTCGCAATCAGCGTCGGCGTTGTCGCGCTTTACTACGGAATCCTGGCGGTCTGGTTCTGGAATTTTATTCCGGCCCAACTCGCTAATGGATGAATCAAACGAACACCCCCATTCGCTTGAAGCAAAAGGCCGGAGGAATTTCCTCCGGCCTTCTGCTCTTCGATAGCCTTGCCTCCGAATCGGCTGTTGTCTTCCTATTCGGTTTGGACCGGACGGGTTCGTCTCTCGGGCCTAGAAGTTGTAAACCAGTCCCGCCGTGACTCGCGCGTTATTCCAGCCCGTTCCGCCGAAGTGGTTCCACAAGTACTACGCCTGGATCACTCGAATAGACAAGCGGTCATTGTATCTGTAGTCGACGCCGCCTCCCATAGTCAGCGCGAAGGTATTGGCGGAGGCTCCGGCAATGCTCTCGTTTTGTCCGCCAAACAGCACTTGGCCGAACGGCTGGAGTTTGCTGTTGTTCCGGTACGTCACCCGCGGTCCGAACATGTAATTGAAATCGTGGCCGCCCACGCCCGACGGCAGCCCCGTTTCTTTCCAAAAACCAAAGTCACCCACGCCGCCAACCCAGTCTTTCACGTTATACGCCACATTGACGTCGAAACCATGGCAGCCTCGGCCGCCCGGGTTAAGATGTTCGTACTCCTAGCCGACTTGGACATGGAGGTAGCAAATACCTCCTTATGCAACACTCGAAACCAGCACCATGCACACCGAGAAAGCCGCCGTTGTCAATCAACGCCTCGATCTCCGAAAATAGAATTAGATTTTCTCCGCAAAGGCTTTCGGACGACACCGGGTCCGGTATTCACTACCGCGACTTTCAGTAGGGTATCTGTTGGGTGGTGTGCGTGGTTCCGTCGTTGCGACGATCGGCATCTTTGCCCCTGCATTTCTGCTGGTCGCAGCAAGCGGGCCAGTCATACCGCGAATTCGCAGATCCAACGTTGCCGCCGCGTTTCTTGATGGCGTAAATGTGGGATCGCTCGCGCTCATGGCGAAAGTCAGTTGGCAGCTCGGACGAACATCGTTGGTCGACGTTGTGACACTGGGGCTAGCGATTGTCTCGACGGTAGCCCTATTCCGCTGGCGGCTGAGCTCCGTGTGGCTCATCCTAGTTGGAGGCATGGCGGGACTACTGGCTCGCGCCGTTCATCACGGCCTGTAGGCCGGGCACGCGAGATCGCTCGGTCCAAGGAAACTTCGTGTTCCAATTCGTGCTCATCATCTGAATCGGGTCTTTCCCTGGCTCCTTGCCAAGCGCCACAATCATGGATTCGCCGCGGGATTTGGAGTACTGGTCGGGTACAGGCTTCGGGTGCAGGCTTCGACCAATCTCGGGATAGTTCTTCGCTTTATCAATATGAAGCAACGTGGCAGTAAGCTTGTCCCACATCTCATCGTGAGGTGCTCACCGCGCAGGCTGAATATAGCTCAACAGGGTCGCCGGACGGATCATCGAGCAGGATTTCCGAACCGCCTGGTCCCGCCCTCCGAGAAGCGCCTGAGCTAGGTCCGGGTCTAAGGGTAACGGTCTTTCATGAGGCTCCTCTTTTGGAGGTCTCCGATGACCTGGTGTATCAGCCCGTGATTAATGTGGATTTCTAGCGACTCAAAATTGACATCGCAACATTTCAGGCCGAGGAGTTCGGTCGCCCGGAGTCCGCGGGCTGCTGACGTGATCTGCTCCGCACATAGGCGTGTCCGCAAACTTGATCTTATCCCTTGCGACACGATCACTACATAGCGTGACAAGCGTCACAGGACTCTTTGCCTCTAAAAGTGGATACCTATGGTCGACGTAGGTGTTTCGGAGAAGAGGGGGACCCAATGAGTAGGTCAGCTAGCCGTATAGTTTCTCTGATTGTCTCCGGGCCTTTTTGTGCGGCACTGTTCTTGTTGAGCGCAGCGATTCCTGGACGAGCACACCAGAAGGCGGCCCAGGCAGACTCTTCAAAGCAAACCAGGAAGTATGAGAGGCCCAGTGACGCCTCCCTTTACGCGGGTTCCGAAGCTTGCAAGACCTGTCATGAAGACATGCCGAGCAAGGGTTTCTACAAGAATTTTGAGGACTCGCCGCACTTCGTAACCACTCTCGATACAAAGAAGGGTCCCGAGTGGCATGGTTGCGAGGCATGTCACGGACCGGGCAAAGCACACGTGGAAGGCGGCGGCGACAAGACCAAGATTTTTGCGTTTAAGGAAGCCTCAGCCTCAGAGGTCAGCCAGCGCTGCCTTGGCTGCCACGAGTACGGCGAGGAACACAGCAATTACGGGCGTTCGGTGCACCTCCAGAACGGGGTGGCCTGCACCGACTGTCACGACCCCCATCACGCGAAAGAGGGTCAGTTTCTCCTAAAGGCAAGCCAACCGCCACTTTGCTACGGCTGCCATCTCGACAAAAAGCAACAGTTTACCCGGCCCTTCCATCACCGGGTCAACGAAGGCCTGGTGAAGTGCACCGACTGCCACAACCCGCACGGCGGGTTCCTGGCCCGGCAACTGCGAGCCACGGCCTCGCAAGATCTGGTTTGCTTCAAGTGCCACGCCGACAAAGCCGGACCTTTCGTGTATGAGCACGAATCGGTGAAGATCGAGGGCTGCACGATCTGCCACACTCCGCACGGTTCTTCCAACCCGCGGCTTCTGAAGCTCGCCCAAGTGAACCTCCTTTGCCTGCAATGCCACTCGTTCGCCGTGGACGCGGGGCCGGCCGCGACCCCGACGTTTCACAACCTGGCGCAGAAGTACCAAGCCTGCACGATGTGCCACACGGCGATTCATGGCTCGAACAGCAACAAGTTTTTCTTCACTCCATGACGGAGAGCCGCCATGCAAAAGACCAAGAAGAAATGGAGAATGGTCATGAAAAACGGAAGAATTCTCATTGAATTGCTGGCGATCGGCGCGGTGCTCTTCCTCGGGGCGCTCGAGGCTCAGGCGCAGGAAGAACAGCAGGCCGGCGTTAAGCAGGAAAATTACAATGTGAAGCAGTCGATCGAGTTTGGGGGGCGCCTCACCAGCATCTCAGGCGACACCCAGTCGTACGACACGTTTGTGAACCTGCAGCAAGGGCCGCGCCTGCTGGGCTTCACGATGGAGATGAATTCTCTCAATCATCATGGGACCTGGTTTGATAATTTTTATTTCAACAATTTCGGTTACGGGGGCGATCCCAACATGGTGTCGCGGCTGCGCGTGGCTAAGAACACCTGGTACAAGTTCGACGCGCTATTTCGCAAGAATGAAAACTTTTGGGATTATTCGCTGCAAGCCAATCCCATCAACCCGACAGCCCCTTTTGCTAACGGACCGGCGGGATTCGGAGGAACGATTTGCACGGTGTGTGTTCTGAATTTCTCTCCCCATAACGTGAACACGCGCCGTAAGCTGGGAGATTACAACCTGATCCTACGGCCGGAATCTTCGGTTCGTCTGCGAATGGGATATTCGCGAAATACTGTTGAGGGGCCCGGGTTCGCCACGATTCACCAAGGAACCGAGCAGTTCCTTATCGCGGACGTCAAGACCACGGTCAACGCTTACCGCGTGGGTATGGACTTTAAGCTCCTACCGCGAACCAATATCAGCTACGACCAAATCTTGAACTACTACAAAGGGGACACGGGGATTACCGATTTTGCGCAGCCCTTTCCACTGAATCCAACCCAGAACGTCGACTTGGGGGTTTCTTTCAATGCCACTGCAAATCAACCCTGTGGCGGCACCTTTCTTGCTTCCGGCTTTGTGAATCCCGCCTGCAACGCTTACTTTACCGGCTACCTGAACCACGGGCGCACGCGCACAAACACGCCAACCGAACAACTGAGCGTGCAGTCAAATTACTGGCAGAAGCTGGATCTCACGGCGCGGCTCAGCTACTCGGGTGGGGATACCAATGTTTTCGGCTACAACCAAACTCTGTTCGGCCGCGAATCCCGCACCAATTTGCGCAATCAAACGAATACCGGCCCTGTCTTCGGGCGGCGCGTGGCAGCCGCCGCGGATTTTGCCGCGACCTGGCAGATTACCAACAAGCTCAGCTTGCTCGACACGTTCCACTATTCGAACTGGCACAATCCCGTCGCGTTCGACGTTTCGAGTTGCTCGTTTTTTAGTCCCAACCTCAACACCGCTGCGTTTTTCTTCACGCCGAGCGCTCCCGTTCCCCTGACTTGCGTGCCGCCCGCGGGCGCCGCGCCGGCTACACCGACGAATCCGGTAGCTCACAACGCCAGTTCCGCACCGGACGTCTCCATCATTCTGGACAGCAATTTTCTAAAACAGGAAGAGCGAATGAATCTCGCGGAAGTCGACTACCAGTTTTCCCAAAAGCTGGGGGTGCGCGTCGGATTTCGCTACCGCTATCGCATCATTGCCGACAATTTCTATGAGACCCTGGACCAGGCTTTTTACCCGGGCCCAACGGCTGCCCTCGCGGCGCGCGGAAACTGTGCCCTGGTGAATCCGGCGAACCCTGTTTCGCAAGCCAACCTTCCGGCCGGTTGCACGCTGAACTCGGACTCCTCCATCAGTTTCCTATCCGTCCCAGCGTTTGTTCCCGCGTCAGACGTGGTCCCGCCGATCAACGAGTTTTCCGGGCTGTTCGGCATCTGGGCGCGGCCCAGCCCGAAGTTGCAGATCAGTTTTGACACCGAACTCTTCAGCGCGGATGGATCGTTTACGCGCATCAGCCCGCGGCAGTCGCAGGAATACCGCGCGCGCGCAAAGTATGCCCTGACCAGCTGGCTGCACTTGAACGGCAATGCTCTGATTTGGGAAGCGCGGAACAATGTCACCAACGTGAACTATCTCGCCCACAATCGCGCCTATGGCGTCTCGGCGTTACTCCAGCCAGTGGACACGATTGGCCTGGAAATCGGCTACGATTACAACGACCTCTTCTCGCAAATCTTAATCTGCTTCGTCAGCAGCGCCGCTCCCACCGGCCCCTCCACGGTCAGTTGCCCGGGGGTGACGGGGTTGCAGCAGCAGCTTTCCACTTACACGAACAACTCCCAGTACGGCTATTTCGACCTAAGCCTGACTCCGGTTCACCGGCTGACGGCGCACCTCGGTGCGAACCTGACGGGTACCAGCGGCTCAGCGCTTCTGGTGATTACTCCCCAGGTGCCCTCCGGCCCGCTCAATTCGACGTGGCTGCATCCATTCGGCGGCCTCGACTACCATTTCGCCAAGAACTGGACCGGAAAAGCGTACTACGAATACTACGGTTATCATGAGGATCCCACGGTAAGCACGGCGACAGGTGCGATCATCCCCCAGGATCTGCTTGCGCCGCGAAATTTCCGCGGCAACTTGGTCACACTTTCCGTGCGGTACGCTTTCTGACTCCGTCAGGGGCAGCAGGATCTCCTGAGTAACGCCTAGCCAAGGGCAAAGAGAAATTCAATAAATCAAATAGTTGGGGCGTCAGTCCTCGAAAAAACCGAGAGTTGGAACAGGAGAGGTTCAAGAAAACCGGCGCTAGACGTCGGTGACACCTGTACAAGAGAAAAAGAAGCCCGGTTCTTCGTCGTTCAGATATCATTACGTCTCGCAAAAAATACACGGCGCCCGCCGGGTACCGCGCGCTGACGCCTCGAGAGGAGAGGAACATGCGAAAGACAGCCAGTTGGATCGCAGGGATCATGTTGGTTGCTCTTGTATTGGCAACGATTGTTTTCCTGAGCGCACCGGCAAACGCCGACACCGTCGCTGCCGAAGCGGCTTATAAAGCCAAGTGCGCCATGTGCCATGGGCCGGATGGCAAGGGCGAAACGGCCACAGGCAAGATGATGAAAGTGAAGGATTTCTCTTCGGAGGAAGTCCAGAAGATGAGCGATGCAGACCTGGCCACGGCCATCACCTCCGGCAAAGGCAAGATGCCGCCGTATAAAACTTTCAGCTCAGACCAGGTGAAGGACTTGGTGGCGTATATCCGGGCTTTCGGAAAGAAGAAGTAACCGGAGCGGCTAAGAAAGGGTTTTGCAGACCAGAAGCGTCTACCCACCAGATGCTTCTCGGCCATCCTGGAGCTAAGGCGAAAAGACACGAAGAGGGTCAGTAGGCCATTGTATCTAGGCGTCTCACGGTTATCGTTTGGAAATGAACCTCAGGAAGATTCTAGGGACTGCAAAGTCACTGGACATAACTTTCGCCTCGACGCGAGGCCCGTCAGAGTCCCAGTGATGTGAGAGGTGACTTTCTCTTCCCGAATGAGGAAAAGGGTGGACAGCTCACCAAATGCCGCCTCGCGAAACGATTCGGAGCTGGATTCGGCCCCTTTACTATCTGGGGCATAACCCCATCAGTTTCATTGGGGCCGCGCTTACTACCAGCGGCGCGGTTACGCTGATCGCCTTCTGGTTTTATGATTTCCTGCTTCCAGGACCGCCCCATCCTTACATAGGGATTTTGCTTTTCCTGATTTTGCCGGGAGTTTTCATCCTTGGCTTGTTGCTCATTCCTGTCGGGATTTGGTTGCGACGCCGTAAGCTCAAGGCCCAGGGCCAGCTTCTGGACGTTTACCCGGCGATCAATCTTCGCGAGCCGATGGTCCGTCATGGGCTACTCGTCGTTGGAGCGGCAACCTTTTTAAACGTCCTCATCTTTGGAACCGCTTCGTACCGCGGCGTGGAATACATGGATTCCACGCAATTCTGCGGGCAAACCTGTCACACGGTGATGATTCCAGAGTTTACGGCCTATCAGAATGCCCCTCACGCGCGCGTCAACTGCGTGGAATGTCACATTGGTCCGGGAGCAAGCTGGTTCCTGCGCTCCAAGCTCTCCGGCGTCCGACAGGTCTTCGCCGTGACCTTTCACACCTACTCCCGGCCCATTCACGCTCCGGTGAAGTATCTCCGTCCAGCCCGGGAGACTTGCGAGCAGTGCCATTGGCCGCAGCGTTTCATCGGCGACAAGTTCGTGGTGAAAACCACCTACAAGGACGATGAGAAAAACACTCCGCAGACCACCGCAATGGTGCTCAAGATTGGTGGCCACAAGCGCCAAGGCTCGGTGGGAATTCACGGCCGGCATCTAGATGAGGGTTCACGCATCCGCTACATCTCGATTGACGATCAACGCCAGGTAATTCCTGTCGTCTTTTACACCGACGACCAGGGCAAGACCGTCGAATTCATCTCGAGCGACGTGCAGGCTACGAAACAACAGCTCGACGCCGGCGACCATCGCTTGATGGATTGCGTGGATTGTCATAACCGTCCCACGCATGCCTTTGAAATGCCGGAAAACGCTGTCAACCAGCAGATGGCCAACGGCATCAGCCCGGAACTGCCCTTCATCAGGAAGAAAGCGGTGGACTTGCTGAAGGTCGATTACCCCGACCGGGATACCGCCCTGCAGCGCATCGTGGAAGGAATAAACTCGTTTTACGTCTAACTGTCGACATTCAACTTTTCCATTGGTGACGCAGGCTGCATCAAGAGTCAGGGTAGCACTAGATCCTGCCGTGACAGCCAAGACGATAAGCGTGATGGGTACCTACTGTGTTTTTACTAAACTCCTGCGCGCTGCGTCGGCTGCCACGGCTTGCGGCTGGGCCGGAACTGTTGATTGCGTCTCGCCGAGATTTCGAGGTGAAAATTCGTAGCGTTCCTCGATCAAATTCGATATGGATTGTATGAGATCGTGCATACGCCACATGAAGCTAGCGTGACCAACCGCGATCCCCCGTGCTCGGACGTCAGCGATGGCGGAGCGCACTTCAGGATCCAGAACGCCATCCCGGGCGATCGTCCCGTCATAATCGAGTGCGAGTACTCCAAATTTCACGGGCCATCCTTGCCGCTACCTTGCCCAAAATTTCGACTGAAGTCTCAAGCGCAAGAGCGGCCTGTGCCGTGCGAAGAGTCACGCCCCGAGGTGATCACCGTCACATCGTCAACTGAGATCTCGTTCAGGATGAAGGCGCGAGCGAGTGTGTGAAGGCCTTCCAAAAGTCCCAGAAGAAAGGAATCGAGGGGGCCCATGCCGCTCCCAATGCAATCACTTTTCGCCGCCGCCTGAATCATTCGTCGGAGATGCAAGGTTGGATGCGGGAGAAAGCTGAAAAGCTGGAAACTTTCTACGATCGCATTCTCGGACGCCGAGTGGCGCTCGAAGTGCCGCACCGTCATCATCAAGCCGTGCAGCGCGACACTGACGCGTCGACACCGCTAACCTCTTTGTTTTCAAGCTAGCCGTTATTGTAGCCATACGTGTGTCGACCCAGTTTTCCTACGGGACTCTTCAGACATTTCTGACGCCTTGAGTCACTCTGTCTACTTCCGAGATGGTCCTTATGATTCGAGCTTGACTTAGGATCCGTATTCCGGACTTAAACAATCCGCAGAGTCCTCTGTTCAGAACTTGTTGGGTCTCTACGGGCATTCAGCTTGCGGCTCTTAGGATACGGTGACCTGCATCACGTCGAGCGGCGAGGCAGGTCACGGGAATAAATCGGCTGCCAGGGTACTTTGGAAGTATGCATGGATGTTGCACATTCGCGTGCTGGACAGCTGAGGTTTCCCTGCCTATGCGCAGACGCTCGGCGTTATTTCTCAGAAGCACTTTGCAGGAGGTGGGAAGATGACTAGCCGCATGGCCATTCTGGATGGCAACGAGGCTGCGGCGTCGGTAGCTTACAGGCTCCGCGAAATCGTCGCCATTTATCCGATCACTCCCGCCTCGCCGATGGGCGAGTCGGCTGATGAGTGGTCTCAGCAGAAAAAAAAGAACATTTGGGGAACCGTACCACGGGTTGTGGAACTACAAAGCGAAGCGGGAGCCGCTGGCGCGCTCCATGGAGCGATACAAAGTGGGGCGCTGGGCACTACGTTCACAGCGTCACAGGGCCTGCTTCTGATGATCCCGAATATGTACAAGATCGCTGGGGAACTAACGCCGACCGTCATCCATGTAGCTGCGCGGTCAGTGGCCACGCACGCACTTTCCATCTTTGGCGATCACAGCGATGTAATGGCCGCCCGCCCCACAGGCTTTGCGTTGCTCTCCTCGTGCTCTGTTCAGGAGGCTCAGGACTTGGCCTTCATCGCCCATGCCGCCGCGCTTGAATCCCGGATTCCTTTCTTGCATTTCTTCGATGGCTTCCGCACATCACATGAAATGGCCAAGATTTTCCCACTCGCTGACGACGACCTGCGGGCGCTAACCGATGACACTTTGATTCGACGCCATCGCCAGCGCGCCCTAACCCCGGACCATCCTGTCTTGCGCGGCACGGCTCAGAATCCGGACGTCTTTTTCCAGGCGCGTGAGGCCGCGAATCCCTTCTACGATGCTTGCCCTGCGATCGTGCAGCAGGTGATGGATCGCTTT
>Ga0306920_100008095_pt1 | contig 13927 bp, 11 predicted proteins | sample flu12Cox44000170_FD_204666 | JGI IMG/M metagenome (GOLD analysis project Ga0306920, IMG submission 204666) | Lab enrichment of tropical soil microbial communities from Luquillo Experimental Forest, Puerto Rico - flux4day.12C.oxic.44.000.170 (v2)... | ecosystem: Environmental > Terrestrial >...
GACAGGTTGAGGGCCATGAAGTTGACGTTGTCGGTCAGGTCCTTCCAGGTGCCGGCCACTCCGGGTACCTGGGCCTGGCCGCCGAGGATTCCCTCGGTGCCGACCTCGCGGGCCACGCGAGTCACCTCGGCCGCGAACGAGTTCAACTGGTCGACCATTCGGTTGATCGTCTCGGCCAGCGCCGCGACTTCGCCCTTGGCATCGACGGTGATCTTCTGGCTGAGGTCGCCGTGGGCGACCGCGGTGGTCACGCCGGCGATGTTGCGCACCTGAGTGGTCAGGTTCGAGGCCATCAGGTTCACGTTCTCGGTCAGGCCCTTCCACGTGCCGGACACACCTTCGACCTCGGCCTGGCCACCAAGGATGCCTTCGGTGCCAACCTCTCGTGCCACGCGGGTCACCTCGGCGGCGAAGGACCGGAGCTGGTCGACCATCGTGTTGATGGTGTCCTTGAGCTCGAGGATCTCGCCGCGGGCGTCGACCGTGATCTTCTTGGACAGGTCGCCCTGAGCCACCGCGGTGGTCACCTGGGCGATGTTGCGGACCTGGTCGGTCAGGTTGGAGGCCATGAAGTTCACGTTCTCGGTCAGGCCCTTCCAGGTGCCGGAGACACCCTCGACCTTGGCCTGGCCGCCCAGCTTTCCGTCGGTGCCGACCTCACGCGCTACGCGGGTCACCTCGTCGGCGAACGCGGAGAGCTGGTCGACCATCGTGTTTACTGTCCGCTTGAGCTCGAGGACCTCGCCCTTCACATCGACGGTGATCTTCTGGCTGAGGTCGCCGTTGGCGACCGCGGTGGTCACCTGGGCGATGTTGCGGACCTGGTCGGTCAGGTTGCGGGCCATGAAGTTGACGTTGTCGGTCAGGTCCTTCCAGGTACCGGCGACACCCGGGACCTGGGCCTGGCCGCCGAGGATGCCCTCGGTCCCAACTTCTCGCGCGACGCGGGTGACCTCATCGGCGAAGCTGCGCAGCTGGTCGACCATCGTGTTGATCGTGTTCTTGAGCTCGAGGATCTCGCCCTTCACGTCGACCGTGATCTTCTGGCTGAGGTCGCCGTTGGCCACCGCGGTGGTCACCTGGGCGATGTTGCGGACCTGGTCGGTCAGGTTCGAGGCCATGAAGTTCACCGAGTCGGTGAGGTCCTTCCAGGTGCCGGCCACGCCGGGGACCTGGCCCTGGCCGCCGAGCTTGCCGTCGGTGCCGACCTCCCGGGCCACGCGGGTCACCTCGGCCGCGAAGCTCGAAAGCTGGTCGACCATCGAGTTCACCGTGGTTCCGATGCGGGCGAATTCGCCCTTCACCGGGCGGCCCTCGATCTCGAGCGCCATCTTCTGGTTCAGGTCACCTTCGGCGACCGCGACGATCACGCGCGCCACCTCGGTGGTGGGGCGGACCAGGTCGTCGATCAGGCCGTTGACCGAGTCGACGGCCGTGCTCCATCCGCCGGTGGCGCCGTGCAGACGGGCGCGCTCGGTCATGCGACCCTCGCGGCCGATGATCTCGGCCACGCGAACCAGCTCGGCCTCGAGCGCAGCGTTGCGGGCCGTCATCTGGTTGAAGGCGGACTCGAGGCGGCCGATGTCATCCTTGCGCCGCGCGGGGAGGCGCACGCTGAAGTCGCCGGCGGCTGCCGCCTGCATGGCGTGCTCGAGGCGAGCAAGGGCAGGATCGTCGACGACTGCGCGGCCGTTGCGCGGCGTGGCGGGGACGCCGTTCGTCGCTTTTCCGTTGGTCGCCTTGCCCGTGCGGGCCGTTCCGTTCTTTGCTTTGGCCGCGGATTCCGGCCTAGCCTGACCGGTTCGCCCACCCACCGCAGTCTTCGCCATTCTTGCGCCTCCGATATTCAGTTAGCTCCAGCGAGCTGCCCCCAACCTGGCGGCGCGCCTGGACGCCGGTGATCGACCGCACACATTACCGCTGCACGGCCAGCATTTCGACGCACGCGCCGTTGGATGAACACCTGTCCGATGGCCGCCGGCCGCGTCCCGGGCCCGCGAACGGGCTCGCTCCTACCAGCCGCCGCGCCAGTCGGCGTTGGCGGCGCGCCGCTTGGCGGCGTCCATGCGCGCGTGCTTGCGCTTGTCCAGGCGCCACTGGATCAGTGATAGCAGCACGATCACCGTCGGGAAGAAGATGATCGTTAGGAACATCGCGTTCGTGATCACGATGTCGTTAGTCTCGCCGTACCAGCCCTCACCGGAGTGCGAGGTGGCGAGCGCCGGCGCGGCGAAGGCAAGGAGCGCGATCGCTACGGTCAGCAGCGCGGCGATGATCCGGGCGCGACGCATCGACTGAAAGCTTACGCCACCGCGGCGATTTCACGTCCGCCGACCGCGGCCAGCGCCTCGAGCAGAACCGGGTTGTAGACCGCGCCGGTGGTCGTGATCTCGAGGTGGCGGATCGGAGCCTCGAAGATCGGCGCTCCAAGCGCCGCCGCGAGCTCTCGCTGCTTGCCCGGCGCCACCGCGTCATCCCGCGTCGTGAGCACCATCGCCGCGGGGATTGATAGCGGCCGCAGCCAGGGCCGGGAGTCGAACCGGCCCAGCTCGCGTCCAGCTTCGGCGATGTCGCGAGCGGAGTGGCGCATCATCTCGGACAGGGCCCAGGCGGTCTGTGGCGACTCGCGTAGGCCGACACGGCGCAAGCCGGCCGTCCAGGTCGCCCGCGGCGCCACCGAGAGCGCCAGCCCGAGCGCGGCCATCGCCTTGAACACCCGCCGGGTCTCCGGGTCCTGCCAGTGCTGAGCGGTGCCGCTCAGGACCAGGCCGGCGAGCACCTCCGGGTGATCGCGCGCCATCAGCTGGGCGATCGCCCCGCCCATCGAGTAGCCCACGACGATGGCCGGCGCCACGCCGAGTCGGCTGAGCGCCGCGGCGGCATCGGCGGCACAGTCGGCCAGGCGGAAGTCGCTCAGCGCTCGGATGCCGCGACCGTGGCCTCGGTGGTCGACCGCGAGCACGCGATAGCCCGCCGCGGCCAGATCGGCGTAGGCGCCGCACCAGTTCAGATCGGCGTCGGCCATCCAGCCGTGCAGGAGCATGACGGCGGGGCCCTCGCCCCCGGTGTCGCGCATGAACAGCTCCCCGCGGTCGGGGATCCTCAGCGTCCGCGCCGGCGGCATCTCGATCGGGGGGACCGGTGGCCAGACGTAGGACGGCATCGGCGGCGATCCTAGCGAGCGCCTCGCGCGGGGCGGCATACCATCAATGATCGATATGGCCGTCGTGATCGCATCAGACCTCGGCAAGGACATCGCGGGCGAGCCGCTGCTGCGCGGCATCTCGTTCAAGCTCGAGCGCCGCGACCGGATGACCCTGTCCGGGCGTAACGGCGCCGGCAAGACGACGCTGCTGCGCATGCTCTCGGGCGAGGCGTCGATCGACGCCGGGGAGCTGGTGCTCGCCAAGGACGTGAAGATCGCGCTGCACGACCAGCGCCCGCCGCGCGACCTCGGGCTCACGCTGCGCGAGTACGTGCTGACCGGGGCGCGAGAGCTGGTGGCGATCGAGCAGGAGCTGGCCGCTTTGGAGCAGGCCATGGCCGGCGGCGCTCATGACGAGGCCACGCTCGGCCGCTACGCTCACGCCCAGGCGCGCCTCGAGCACGCCGGCGGGTACGGGTGGCGCGAACGCGCGCTGTCCTCGCTACACGGCCTGGGCTTTCGCGACGACGCTGTGTTGGACCGTTCGTTGCAGACGTTCTCCGGCGGTGAGCTGACGCGGGCGTCGCTGGGCCGCGCGCTGGCCGGCGCGCCGGACCTGCTGCTACTCGACGAGCCCACCAACCACCTCGACATCGAGTCGCTCGAATGGCTCGAGACGCACCTGACCGGGCTGGACGCCGCCATCGTCCTGGTCGCGCACGACCGCTGGTTCCTGGAGGCGGTGGGGACCTCGGTACTCGAGCTCGAGGCCGGCCGCAGCAAGTTCTTCGCCGGACCGTGGCATGCCTGGCGCCGCGAGAAGGCGGCTCAGGATCTGGCCCTCGGCCGCGCCATCGAGCGCCAGCAGGCCGAGATCGAGCGGCTCGAGCGATTCGTCACCCGGTTCCGGGCGGGAACTCGCGCCCGACAGGCGCAGTCCAGGGTCAAGAAGCTCGCGCGCATGGACCGGCTGGCCCGTGCGCCGGCGGACGGGGCGGCACTCGAGTTCTCGTTCAAGCCACCCGAGCGCAGTGGCAGGGTCGTGTTCGAGCTTGAGAACGGACGCGTGGCGGTGGGGGATCGCCTACTGCTCGAGGACGTCGAGCTCTGGCTCGAGCGTGGTGAGCACGTGTCGCTGGTCGGACCCAACGGCGCCGGCAAGACGACGCTGATCGAGACGCTGGCCGGGCGGCGCGAGTTGGACGGCGCCGGCCCTGGGCCGGTCGTGAGCGGCAAGCTGCGTACCGGACACAACGTCAAGCTCGGGTTTCTCTCCCAGCACGCCGAGGAGCTGTCCGCGGGCAGCGCCCGCACGGTGCTCGAGGCCACCACGCACCTGACCCGTCTCACCCCCAACCGGGCGCGCGGGCTTCTCGGGCGCTTCCTGTTCTCCGGTGAGGACGCCGAGAAGCCGCTCGAGGTGCTGTCCGGTGGCGAGCGCCGGCGCCTGTCACTGGCCATCCTCGTGCAGTCGGGGGCCAACCTGCTGATCCTCGACGAGCCCACCAACCACCTGGATCTGGAGAGTCGGGAGGCGCTCGAGCAGGCGCTCAACGAGTTCACCGGCTCGCTGCTGCTCGTCTCGCACGACCGCGCGCTGCTCGATGCGGTGGGCAAGCGCACGGTGGCGATCGAGGATCAGACGCTGCACAGCTATCTCGGGGGCTGGCCCGAGTACGTGCGCGCCCGCGAGGAGCGGGCCCGGCAGGCGGCGGTGGACAAGACTGACAGGGCGGACAAGCCGGCGCGGCGGCGGCCGGCGCGACCGAAAAGCGCTAAACCCGATGCCCGAGAGCAGGAGCGGCTCGAGCGCGAGATAGAGGCGGCCGAGGCGTCGCTGCGAGCGCTCGAGGAGGAGCTGTCGGATCCCGCAGCCTGGTCGACGCCACAGCGGACCGCCACCGCCACCGCGCGCCACGACCAGGCCAAGCGCGCCGTCGACGAGCTGTACGAGCGCTGGGAGCGGCTCGCCGGGTAGGCGGGCGCGTCCCGGCTAGCCCGAACCGACCGCCGTCACCTTCGCCGCGCCGAAGATCGAGCCGCAGGCCTTCTGGGCCGCCTTGAACGTGGGTGAGTTCGGATCCAGGCCGGGGCCGTTCAGCTGGATGCCGACGCCTCCGTCCGGTCCGGACCCGAACTTCGGATCCGGGAAGCTGGTGACGCCGTGCGAGCGCATGCAGCGAGACATGGCCAGTGCCTGCGCCTTTGCCTTGGCCGTCTGGGCCGCGGATGGATGCCCGCCGTTCGGCAAATATGAGCGGCAGGCCTGCATGGCAGACCGGAAGGCCGGCCCATTCACCTCGACGCCGTTCACGTTCGTGCTGTTCGGCGACTCCTGGATTTGGATGTGGATGCGGCCGCCGTTCGGGTCGGGGAAGTTGGTGATGCCATGGGAGCGCATGCACCGAGAGAAGGCGAGCGCCTGCGCCGCCCTGGCCGCGCTGTTGCCCTGGCTGGTGGTCGCATTCCCCGCGTTGCCCGGCGTCGACGAGCCGCATGCCGCCAGTCCGACGGCCGCGATGAGAAGGCTGAGAGAGATCATGAGTCGCATGCTCCAAGTGGTACGAAACCGGCGGTTACATGGGCGAAACGCATGCTGTTACCGCTGCGTTACCTGCCCGCGACGATCCTCTATGGCGCCATCGGTGGCGACCCGCCACACTCTGGACTGGGCGAATGCGCGTGCTGGTTATTGAGGATCAAGTGGAGCTGGCCGAGACGGTCGCGCTCGGGCTGCAGCGCGACGGGATGGCGGTGGACATCGCGCTGGACGGCGCTGCCGGGCTGCGGCAGGCGGCGATCTACGACTACGACGTGATCGTGCTCGACCGCGACCTGCCCGAGGTGCACGGCGACCGGGTGTGCGAGACGCTGGTGGAGCAGGGGGGACGCGCCCGGGTGCTGATGCTGACCGCTTCGGCTGGCATCGAGGACCGGGTGGCGGGCCTCAGCCTCGGGGCCGACGACTACCTGCCGAAGCCGTTCGCCTTCGCTGAGCTGATCGCGCGCATCCGGGCCCTGGCGCGGCGCTCGCAGCCGGCGCTGGCTCCGGTGATGCGCAGCGGCGACTTGACCCTGGACACCGGCCGGCGCATCGCCCTTCGGGCCGGCCGGCGGCTCGACCTCAGCGCCAAGGAGCTCGCCGTGCTCGAGCTGCTGCTGGCGGCGCGCAACAGCGTCGTGTCGTCCGAGGAGCTGCTGGCTCGGGCGTGGGACGAGGCCGTCGATCCCTTCTCCGCGGTGGTCAAGGTCACGATCAGCCGGCTGCGGCGCAAGCTCGGCGACCCTCCAATCATCGAGACGGTGCCCGGTGCGGGTTATCGCATTTAGCGCGCGCTGGCCGCGCCGGACGATCCGGCTGCGGCTGACCCTGCTGTACGGCCTGCTGTTCCTGATTGCGGGGGCGGCGCTGCTGGCCATCACCTATGGACTGGTGGCGGGCGGCAGCGTCCCGGAAACGTCGGGGTCGGTGTTCGTAACGCGAGGGCTCTCGGCCGGAAAGCTGCCGACAGTGCCTCAGGCGGACGAAGCGATCGTCGCCGGAAAGATCCCTCCCACCTCCAGCGCCGGCACGCCCAGCAAAGGCGCGGCCGTGATCGTGCAACAGAAGACGCCCTCGGGGCCCGGGGTCCAACTTCAGGCGTACGCCGGCCAGGTGAGAAACACGTTCAGAGACCTGACCACGGCGCAGACCAAGCAGCTGAAGGACGTCCAGGCCAGGGCCACCAGCCGCATCAATGAAGTCAAGAGCGCGCAACTCTCCACGCTGCTCACGCGCTCGGGCATCGCCCTGGCGATCATGGCGCTGGCCTCGATCGGGCTCGGGTGGGTGATGGCCGGCCGGGCGCTGCGCCCGGTCCGCACGATGAGCTCGCGGGCCCGTGGCATCTCGGAGCGCAACCTGCACGAGCGGCTGGCCCTCGAGGGACCCGACGATGAGCTCAAGGAGCTGGCCGACACGTTCGACGGTCTCCTGACCCGGCTGGAGGGAGCGTTCGAGTCCCAGCGCCGGTTCGTAGCCAATGCCTCACACGAGCTGCGCACGCCGATCACGCTCGAGCGGGCGCTGGTCGAGGTGGCGCTGGCCGATCCCAACCCCACGATCGACTCGATGCGCGACACGTGCCGCCGAGTGCTGGCGGCCAGCGAGCACCAGGAGCGCCTGATCGAGGCGCTGCTGACGCTGGCGCGCAGCCAGCGCGGCCTCGAGCGGCGCGGGCCGGTAGACCTGCGCGAGGTCACCAACGAGATCGTGCGGGCGCTGCCAACGGACGGGCTGAGCGTCGATACCCAACTGGACGACGCCCGCATTACGGGCGACGAGGCCATGCTCGAGCGGCTGGTGGCCAACCTGATCGAGAACGCGGTGCGCTACAACCAGCCCGGCGGCTGGGTCTGCGCCCGAACCGGGGTCCGCGCCGGGCGCCCCACGCTCGAGGTGGAGAACGCCGGACCGGTCATCGACGCCGACCAGGTGGAGTCGCTCGTCAAGCCATTCGTTCGTTCGGTCGAGAACGGCCGGGCCCCCGGCCGGGTGAACGGCGTTAAGCCCGAGGTGAGCCATGGGCTCGGGCTGGGGCTGTCGATCGTCCAGGCGATCGCCGAGGCCCACGATGCGGAGCTGACGACCGTCGCCCGGCCCGACGGTGGCTTGCGTGTGGCGGTCGCCTTCCCGCCGGTGGGTCCCACCCGCCAGTCCTGACTCAACGCACGGCCCGAGCGTTACGAGCGCTAGTCGGGAGGGCAGCCCTCGCCGCGGTCGTCGTCGGCCGCCACCCGCGGGCTGTCGACGATGATCCGGCGCCGGCGCAGCCCGGCCACAAGCGATTCCTGATCGGGGAAGCTGACCATCGTCGCAGCCCCCTCGCGGAACCGGACGGTGAGCGACCGCACCTGGGCTGCGACAACCTGGCCGTCGACCTCGAGGCGGGCGCCTCCGAAGCCGGCTGCGACGTCGAGTTCGAGCACGGAGTGCGGCGCGATCACCAACGGAGGCGCGAAGCCGCCGTGCTTCGGCAGCGGAGTGAACACGAACCCTTCGAGGCCGGCGGCGAGCAGCGGGCCGCCGGCGGAGATTGCGTAGCCGCTCGAGCCGATCGGAGTGCTCACCAGCGCGCCGTCGCCGGCGATGCGGGCGTACAGGCTGCCGTCGACGTGCACGGTGACGCGCACCTGGCCGCCGCCGGCGCGCACGATGGCCACGTCGTTGAGGGCGAACAACGGCTCGCCTTCGGTGCGCGCCACGGCCAAGGCGGGAACCAGGCGGGGCTGCCAGTCGCCGCGGCTGAAGCGCTCGAGCGAGCGGGTCACGTCGGGCACCGCCACGGTGGCGAGTGCGCCGAGGCTGCCGCAGGCGATCCCGAGCACGGGGCGATGCGCCGTCGCGGCGCTGCGCAGCGCAGCCAGGGTGGTGCCGTCCCCTCCGATCGAGACGATCAGATCGGAGGCGCTCGCCTCGCCCTCCTCGACCACCCGGCGCTGGCTGTACGCGGCGGGCACCTGGACCAACTCGACGCCGTGCTCCTCGGTCCATTCCTGGACGAGGCGCAGCGGTTGATCGACGGTCCGGCTCGGGTGGACGACGAGGCCGATTCGTCGCGGGGTCTCGCCGGCGCCCGGACGAGAGCGGGGCTGGGGACTCGACACCGCTGGCACCTCGGACATCGCGCGCTCCAATGTACCCGGGGTCATTGTCCCGAGGAGCTGGCTGGCCAGCCAGCCAGCTCGGTGCGGATACCGGATCGCGCGGGGACGCGTCGCCACCCCGCTCTACACTGAGGGACAACGATGTCACCGCTCAGCGATGCGTCGCCAATTCGGGTTGCGCTGATCGACGACGACAGCGGGCTGATAACCGTTCTCGAACGCCGCCTCGGCGCGCTGCGCTGGGAGATGGAGGTGCTCGCCTTCCCACCCGACGCGGGCCACCTGGCCTCGCTTCGGCTCCACGCCCTGATCGTGAACCCCCGGGTCACCGGGCTCGACTACATCGCGCGGGTGGCACGCGCCCTGCCCGGCCTGGCGATGCTTGTCTGCAGCGGCCCGGTCACCGTGTCCGAGCGAGTGCGCGGGCTGCGGGCGGGCGCGGACGACTGGATCACCAAGCCCTGCCACCCGGAGGAGCTGCTGGCCCGGATCCAGGCCGTGCTGCGGCGGCGCCGCGCCGGCGAGCTGCCCACCGAGGAGGTCACGATCGAAGCGGGCGAGCTGGCAATCCGCCCGGACCGCTACGACGCCTATGCCGGCGACCAGGCGGCGTCCCTGTCACGCAAGGAGTTCGAACTGCTGCGCCAGCTCGCGGCCGCGGACGGGCGCGTGCTCGAGCGCGAGGACATCTACCAGCGCGTGTGGGGCTACACGATGGTCCGCGGCGATCGCTCCGTCGACGTGTTCGTCCGCAAGCTGCGCACCAAGCTCGAGCAGATCTCGCCCGGCTGGCGCTACGTCCACACCCATTTCGGCGTTGGCTACCGGTTCGCAGCCGAGCCGGCGGGGGATACCGGCCCGGGCTCCTCGGCCGCTACGGCGGCGGCCGCCGAGACCGAGCCGCCGGCTCCAGGCGGAACGCCGGTCCGGCGGAACATGTCGTCCGCGGACGAGAAGCTCGCCGCGGTACGCTGAAGTCCTTGAACAAGGCTGTCCGCAACATCCTGATCGTGTTGGTGATCGCCGCGCTGGTGGCGCTCATCAAGGGCGGCGAGACCGCCGCCAAGGTGGGCATCCAGGCGGTGACGCTGGTCTTCCTGGGCACAATCGTGTGGTTCCTCGCGCTGACCTATCGCGAACGGCGGGTCAGTCTGTACGCACTGGGTGATGGACGTCGTGCCCTTCTCTACATCGCGCTCGGGGTCGCAACGCTGACCCTGACCGCGACCTCGCGGCTGCTGGGCAGCGGCGCGGGCTCGGTGGCGTGGCTGCTGCTGCTGGCCGGGTCGGCCTACGCCGTGTTCGCCGTACTCTGGTCCGCTCGCAAGTACTGAGGCGCTAGTCCGCCGGCGTCGGGCCGGGCCGGGCGGCGCAGTGGGGGCAGAGCCCCTCGAGCAGCACGTGGGAGCTCTCGACTTCGAAGCCGCCCTCGCGCAGGGTCACGTCGACGTTCCCCAGCTCGACGTCGCGCAGCTCATGGCAGCTCCGGCAGCGGAAGTGGTGGTGTGGCGTCACGTTGGCGTCGAACCGCCGCGGTCCCGGACCTTCGACGAGGCCGAGCAGCCCGGCCTCGGCCAGCTCGCCGAGGGCGTTGTAAACGGTGGCGCGGGAAAGCTCCGGGAGCTGGAGCCGGGCCAGCTGGAACACCTCTTCCGCGCTCAGGTGTGCATTCGAGGCGTCGGCGCTGGCCGCGTCGGCGAACACGCTGTAGATGGCGCGGCGCTGGGCAGTGGCGCGCAGGCCGTGGGCGCGCAACAGCTGAGCAAAGCCGAGATCCGCCGGGATGCTGGTCGAGCGGGTCGCCATCGGGTCCGTACCGGGCAGACTAGCGAGGCACTCCGACCCGCAGGCCCCAGACACCGCCTGCGTCGCCCCCGGGCGAACTGTCCCGGTCCTATCCTCGACGACATGTCAGTGGTCCCTGCCGACCGGCGCCGCGAGCTGCCCGACGAGCCCGGCGTTTACCTGTTCCGCGATGCGCGCGGCAAAGTGATCTACGTCGGCAAGGCGAAGTCGATCCGCAAGCGGGTTGCGTCGCATTTCTCGAACCCGAGCACTCGCGGGGGCGAAGGGCTGATCGACCTGATCGACCAGATCGAGGCCCTGGTCGTCCACACCGAGGCCGAGGCGCTGCTGGCCGAGCAGAACTTCATCAAGCAGTACAAGCCGCGCTTCAACATCCGGCTGCGGGACGACAAGTCCTACCCCTACATCGCGATCTCGCTCGACGAGGACTTTCCGCGGGTCTACTTCACCCGCGAGCGCCACCGACGCGACCGCGCCTACTTTGGTCCGTACAGCAACGCCAAGCGGGTCCGCTCGACGCTCGAGGTGCTCGGCAAGGTGTTCATGTTCCGCTCCTGCGAGGGCCCGGAGCCCGGCCGGCGCAGCGGTTCGCCCTGCCTGGATTACTACATCAAGCGCTGCGAGGCGCCCTGCGTGGGCTACGTCACCAAAGCGCACTACCGGGACGGGATCCAGGGCGTCATCGATTTCCTGTCGGGCCGGTACCGGGAGATCGAACGATCGTTGGACAGATCGATGCGCGAGGCGGCAGCCGAGCAGCGCTTCGAGGACGCCGCGCGCGAGCGCAACCGTCTGCGCGCTGTGCATTCGTTGCTGGAGCGCCAGCGGGTGGCCAACGAGGCCACCGGCACCCTCGATGCGATCGCGGTGGCCGTCCACGAGAGCGAGGCCAACGCGCAGGTGTTCCAGGTCCGCGACGGCGTGCTCTCGGACCGCCAGAGCTTCTACCTCGACAACGAGGCCCACGGCGGGATCGGCGAGGTGGCCGAGGCGTTCATCCTCCAGTACTACACGAGCGCGATGATGGTGCCGCCGCTGCTCATCGTCCAGCACGAGCTGCCGGTCACGCAGGCGCTCGGCGAGGCCCTCACGGCCCGGCGCGGCGGTACGGTCGAGATCCGGGCTCCGGAACGCGGGGACAAGCGGCGGATCCTCGAGCTGGCCGAGCGCAACGCCAGGCTCGCGCTCGACCAGGAGCGCCTGCGGTCCGAGCGCCGCCGCCAGCAGCGTGTGGAGGCCCTCGATGGGCTGCAGCAGGCGCTCGGGTTGGACACGATTCCGCTGCGGATCGAGTGCTTCGACATCTCGACCCTGATGGGCACCAACACGGTGGCCTCGATGGTGGTGTTCGAGGGCGGGGCGCCCAAGAAGTCCGACTACCGACGGTTCAAGATCCGGGGGGATTTTGCGGGGGCAAAATCCCCTCGAGATTTCGCCGACGGCGGCGGCAACGGCGACGGGGGTCGGGACGGCGGCGGGATCACGATCGGAGAACCGGACGACTTCGCCGCGATGGAGGAGGTGCTCAGTCGCCGGCTGGCCCAGTGGGAGCGCCAGCACGACCTATCGCCCCACGACAAGGACTACGACCCCAGCTTCGCGGCCCTGCCGAACGTAATCGTGATCGACGGCGGCAAGGGCCAGCTGTCGGCCGGTCTGCGTGCGCTCGCGGGCTTCCGCGACCGCGGTGTCTACGTGATCTCGCTGGCCAAGCGGATCGAGGAGGTATTCACGCCGGGCTCGCCAAACCCGCTGCGCCTGCCCCACGACACGGTCGAGCTCCAACTCCTCCAGCGGGTGCGCGACGAGGCTCACCGGTTTGCGATCACTCACCATCGCATCCGGCGCGACCGGGCGATGACCGCGTCGATCCTGGATGAGCTGCCCGGTGTGGGCCCGGCGCGAAAGCGCGCGCTGCTCAACCACTTCGGCTCGCCCGACGCGATCCTGTCCGCCTCACGCGAGGAGCTGGAGGCCGTACCGGGCATCCCCGGCAAGCTGGCCCGCGAGGTGTACCGCGAGCTGCACAAGACCGGGGTCTGAGACAGTTCTAACGCGTCAGCAGGGCGACGCTGTCCGCCGGCAGCTCGATCGAGTACCACCCGAACAGCTGTGCGATCGGGTGCGTCCGCGGAGCGCCGAGAACGCCGGTGCTGGTGTCGGCCCCGAAGGTCCGGCCGCCCAGGGTGACGCCGCTCGTGGCCGTCACGCCCGGGGCGGTCAGCCACTCGAGCTGGGCCGGACCGCCGGTGGGGGGGAGCTGGAGCTCGACCCGGTGGGGCCGGGAATCCTTGTTGATCAACGTCACCCGTGTGCGCGCGTCGGGTCCCCGAGTGGCCCAGACCTTGACCGGGCCGGCCGGCGCGTGCACGGTCAGGAGGCGCCCCCCGGCGGGGAAGCCCTGGGCGAACATCAGCATCCCGTAGTAGTCGGGGTGCACGAACGCCTGCCAGCCGGAGCCGGTCCGCCGGAATGTGAACAGCTCGTAGCCGGCGCCTGGGAGCGTGTGCACGTTGACGCCATCGACCCCGACGCTGGCCAGGTTGAACAGAGCGTCGACCATCCACAGGGCCGAGGCGAAGGTGTTGCTGACCCCGGGCCGCGCGAGGCAGCCGGCCAGCGCCGCCGAGTTCAGCTCGTCGACGCGGAACTGGACGCCCCGGGCGTGGGCGACGGCGACGTAGGGCGCGAGCGCCGCAGCCAGCCCTTCGGCGGCGTGGTTGCTAAGGAGGTTCGCGACCGACGGGTAGGCCGTGGAGCTGCGGTCGGACAGGCAGCCCTGGAGCGGATAGCGGTGGACGGTAACGACGTGCAGGCGGGGCTCGGCCTTGAGCAGGGCCGAGAGCCCGCTCATCCAGGGCAGCTCGGCCGCGGCCGGACCGGCCAGCGGCACGTCGGGCAGGACAGCCCGCCAGCGGGCGAGCTCGCCCATGAACGCCGTCAGGTCATAGGCGCTCGAGCGTGCGAACACGGGTCCGCCCCGCCTGTAGTACCAGGGAAACAATCCGTAGACGTCGGGCTCGTTCCCGACCTCGAAGGCGGCCACGTGGCGCGATCCGATCCCGCCCAGCAGCGCCTGAGCCTCGGCGCTGGCCAGGCGAGGACGGTCGGCGGCCAGGTTGACGCCCAGGATGAACTGCGCACTCACCGCGCCGGCCAGCGCCCGGGTGTCGGCAAGCCAGGCCGGCGTGAGTGCGTACCGCACGCCTGCGGGCGGCGAGACGCCGCTCACCGGCCACCACGTCGCGTCTGTGCTGTTGCCTCCGATCCGCAACACGATCGGCTCACCCGGCGCCGGCGCCAGGTTGCGCAGGAGCTGGACGAACACCG
>Ga0306920_100008096_pt1 | contig 13927 bp, 12 predicted proteins | sample flu12Cox44000170_FD_204666 | JGI IMG/M metagenome (GOLD analysis project Ga0306920, IMG submission 204666) | Lab enrichment of tropical soil microbial communities from Luquillo Experimental Forest, Puerto Rico - flux4day.12C.oxic.44.000.170 (v2)... | ecosystem: Environmental > Terrestrial >...
GTTGATCGCGCCTCCGACGATGTTGCAGGCCTGGATCATGCGCGGGCTCAAGGTGTCGAACGAGGTGGAGGCGGCGCGGGCGGCCGGGACGTCGCAGGGGGCTGGGCCCAACGACCGCATGATGACCTTGCTCGACGACGAGGGTCTCACGTCGGTGGTCGCCACCAACTGCGACCAGCGGTACGCGCGACCGCTCGTGGTGGGTGACCGGCTGCTCGTGCGCTCGGTGATCGAGTCGATCTCCGAGCCGAAGCGCACGGGGTTGGGGACGGGCCGCTTCATCACGACGCGCCAGGACTACGTGGCGGTGCCCGACTCGTCGGTGCCCGCGGGAGCGGGCGGCGGCGCCCGGGCGAGCGGTGGCGGAGGTGGCGGTGGCGGTGCCGTCTCGCTGTCCGTCGACGAGGTGCGGGCGCTGTACGAGGCCGGGGAGCAGGTGGCGACCATGCGCTTCCGCATCCTCAAGTACCTGCCGCCGAGGAGGAAGCCGGCGCGTCCGCCCCGGCCGCGTCCGGCCCTCACCCAGGACAACGCATTCTGGTTCGAGGGCGCCCGTGCGCATCAATTGCTGATCCAGCGGTGCTCGTCCTGCGGCGCGCTGCGCCATCCGCCGCTGCCGGCATGCTCGGTGTGTGGCTCGTTGGAATGGGACACGGTGGAGGCCAGCGGGCGCGGCACGCTGTTCTCCTTCGTCCTCGTGCACTACCCGCAAGTCGCGGCCTTCGAATACCCGCTGCCGATCGGCCTGGTCGAGCTGGAGGAGGGCACGCGGGTCGTGGCCAACCTGCGTGGTCTGGACGCGTCCGACATCCGGATCGGGATGGCGCTCCAGGCCGAGTTCGTCGACTACGACGAGGACCTGTCGCTGCCGGTGTTCGTGCCGGCGGGGGCGTCGGCCGGACGAGCGGGAGGGGTGGGCTGATGGACTTCAGCTTCAGCGACGAGCAGCTGGCGGTGTCCGAGGCGGCCACCGGTGTCTTCGCCGGCCTGGTCGAGCCTGAGCGCGTCGGCGCGGTCGAGCAGCGCGCGGACGAGGAGCGCGTTGACCGCGAGCTGTGGCAGGCGCTGGCCGCCGCCGACCTGTTGGGCCTGGCCGTCCCCGAGTCCGAGGGCGGCGCGGGGCACGGGATGCTCGAGCTCGGCCTATTGCTCGAGGCACAGGGCCGCGTGGTGGCGCCGGTGCCGTTGTGGGCGACGCTTGTCCTCGGGGCGCTTCCCATCGCGCACTTCGGGTCCGACGAGCAGCGGGGGCGCTGGCTCCCGGGTGTTGTCGGCGGGGAGGTCATCCTCACCGCGGCGCTGAACGGCGCGGCCCTGAGCCCGACGGCGACGCCGGCCGTCGTGGCGCGGAGTACGGGTGCCGGTGCCGGTGGCTCCGGGGGTGACGAGGCGGGGTGGGTCCTGGACGGGGTGGAGCTGGCCGTCCCGCATGCACAGCTTGCGCAGCGCGTGGTGGTGCCGGCCCGCTGTGCGGACGCCGCCGGCGGCGGCGTGTTGCTGGCCCTGGTCGATCCTCGGGCCAAGGGGGTGACGCTCGAGCGCAACGTGACGACGAACCGCGAGATCCATCCGCACCTGCGCCTTTCCGACGTGACCGTAGGGCGCGACGACGTGCTCGTCGGTCCCGACATGGGCCGCTCGGCGCTCGCCTTCGCGCTGACCGCCGCCACCATCGGGCTGTGTGCCCTGCAGGTCGGCGTGTGCGAGGCGGCCCTGCGACAGACCGCGGCCTATCTCAACGCTCGACACCAATTCGGCCGGCCGCTCAGCACCTTCCAGGGCACGATGCTGCGGGCGGCGGATGCGGCCATCGACATCGAGGCCATGCGGGTGACTTGGCAGAACGCAGCCTGGCGCTTCGACACCGGACGCGATGCAGCCGAAGCGGCGCGCGTGGCCAAGTGGCAGGCCTCCGAGCGAGGGCAGCGGGCGGTGCACGCCACCCAGCACCTGCACGGCGGGATGGGCGCGGACATCACCTATCCCATCCACCGCTACTTCCTGTGGGGCAAGCAGATCGAGCTGATGCTCGGGGGGCCGAGCGCACAGCTGGCGCGTCTCGGGGCGCAGATCGCCGAGCGGGCCCTTGCCCGCGCCGAGGCGGGTGCGGCCGCGGGAGCCGGGACCGAAGCGAGCGCCGAGCCGTGAGCGCAGCGGGGCAACCCATTTACTCCGACGTCTCGGTGGGCGACGAGCTGCCGACACTCGTCATGCCGATCACCCGCACGCTCATCGTCTCGGGTGCGATCGCCAGCCGCGACTACCAGGACGTGCACCACGACTCCGTGCTGGCCAAGGAGCGCGGCTCCCAGGACATCTTCATGAACATCCTGACGACGAACGGGCTCGTCGGCCGCTACGTCACCGACTGGTCGGGGCCGCGCAGCCGGCTGCTCGAGGTGAACATCAGGCTGGGTGCGCCCAATTACCCCGACTGCACGATGACGTTGACGGGCTCGGTGGCCGAGAAGGGGCCGGTGGCGTCCGACGGACGCAGCGGCACGGTCACCGTCTCCATCCGGGGCGCCAACGACCTGGGTGACCACGTCACCGGCACGGTCACCGTCTCGTTGCCGGTCGGCGCGGAGGCGGCTGCCGAGCCGGGGGCGGGGGCGGCCTGATGGCGGCGCACGCCTTCGCCGGTCGGGTCGCGATCGCGGGCATCGGGGCGACCGAGTTCTCGAAGGACTCGGGTCGCTCGGAGCTTCGACTCGCGGTCGAGGCCGTCGGCGCCGCGCTGGAGGACGCCGGGGTCACGCCGTCCGAGGTCCAGGGGATGGTGACCTTCAGCTCGGACACCAACCCCGACATCGACATCGCCCGCAGCCTCGGCGTCGGCGACCTGACCTTCTTCAGCCGCATCCACTACGGAGGCGGCGCGGCCTGCGCCACGATCCAGCAGGCGGCGCTGGCCGTGTCCTCCGGGGTGGCCGACGTCGTCGTCTGCTACCGCGCGTTCAACGAGCGATCGGGCAACCGCTTCGGCGCGGGGGTGCAAGGCCGCGCCCCGATGCCGAACGCAGAGAACGCGCACATGGCGTCGTACCTGCCGGTCGGCCTGCTGACGCCCGCCTCGTGGGTGGCCATGGCGGCGCAGCGCTATCTCTTCGCCACCGGCGCCACCAGCGAGGACTTCGGCCGCGTCGCGGTGGCGGACCGCAAGCACGCCGCCACCAACCCCAAGGCATGGTTCTACGAGCAGCCGATCACGCTCGAGGAGCACCAGGCCAGCCGTTGGATCGTGGAGCCGCTGCACCTGCTCGACTGCTGCCAGGAGACCGACGGCGGGCAGGCCCTCGTGGTGACCTCGCTCGAGCGGGCCCGGGACCTGCGCACTGTGCCGGTCGTGGTCCGCGCGGCGGCGCAGGGTTCGGGTGCGGGCCAGGACATGATGACGAGCTACTACCGCGACGACCTGCTCGGGCTGCCCGAGATGTCCGTGGTGGCTCGCCAGCTGTGGGAGACGTCCGGCCTCGGGCCGGCCGACATGCAGGCGGCCATCCTCTACGACCACTTCACGCCCTACGTGCTCTACCAATTGGAAGAACTGGGATTCTGCGCCAAGGGCGAGGCCAAGGACTTCGTGCGGGGCGGACGGATCGAGCTCGGCGGCGCACTGCCCCTCAACACGCACGGCGGCCAGCTGGGCGAGGCCTACCTCCATGGCATGAACGGGATCGCCGAGGGTGTACGGCTCGTCCGGGGCAAGTCGGTCAACCAGGTGCCTGGACTCGAGCACGTGGTGGTCACCGCCGGGACCGGGGTGCCGACCAGCGGTTTGGTGCTCGGGGTCGATCGCTGACGCGTCGGAGCGTCTCGGGTGGTTAGATGCGCGTGAGAGGAGCGCGCCATGAGCATCGAGATCAATCATTTGATCGTCCCGGCATCGGACAAGGTGGCCTCGGCGCGGTTCCTCGCTGACGTCCTCGGCGTCGACGTATCGCCGTCGATGGGCCATTTCCAGCCGGTCCAGGTGGGGACGGTGACGCTCGACTACGACGACGCCCCCGGCGACATCCGGTCGATGCACATCGCCTTCCTGGTCGACGACGAGACGTTCGACCACGGCTATGCGCTGCTGTTGGAACGGGGTGTCTCCACCTATGCCGATCCGGGCCGGCACCAGCCGGGGGAGATCAACCATCGGTTCGGCGGACGTGGGGTGTACTTCGACGACCCCGACGGACATTTCTTCGAGCTGATGACGTCCGTTGGCTGAGGGGGACATGAGGTGGGTTCGATGAGTGACCGTGTCCAGCCCGTCCCCGACGGGTACCACCGGGTCACCCCTCGGCTCGTCGTCTCGGACGGCGCGGCGGCGATCGACTTCTACCGCCGGGCCTTCGGCGCCGAAGAGGTGGGCGATCGCTTCACCGACCCGAGCGGCCGGCTGATCCACGCCGCCGTGCGGATGGGCGACTCCATGGTGGCGATCACCGACGACGCGGGCGGCGGGCCGGTCGCCGCGCCGGAGCGGGTGGACGGCCTCGTCACGTGTGTGCTGTCGCTGTACTGGGAAGACGTGGATGCCGCCTGGACCCGCGCGCTCGAGGCCGGAGCGGCCGTCATCTTCGAGCTCCACGACCTGTTCTACGGCGAGCGTGGCGGGCGCCTACGCGATCCCTTCGGCCAGCAGTGGATGATGAGTCAGCACATCGAGGACGTCGCGCCGGAGGAGATGGCACGGCGCGCCGCCGAGCTGTTCGGCAGCTGACGGTTCCGGTCGGCGTCGGCGGTTCAGCGACGCGCCTCGGCCTCGGCCTTCTCGACCAGCCTCCACATCCCGGCCACCTCGGCGGGACTCATGTGCGCGTCCGTCACCTTCCACGTGACCACGTCGCGCAGTCGACGACCGACTTCGGCGCGATCGAAGCGGTTCACGAAGCCGTTCACGAGGAGGGCCCGGCCCCAACCGAGCAGCTTGGCCTCGACCTTGTTGCCTGGGATCTCACCCGCGGCCATGAGGACCCATGCCACGCCGACGTCGATCAACGGGTCGCCCCGGCAGGCGTTCGACCAATCGATGACGAACGGGCCCTTGGGGCTGACGATCACGTTGAGCGGGTGCAGGTCCATGTGCAGGACGCGGTCACCCTCGCTGTTGGCGACGGGAGCGCGGCGGAGGAAGTCGGGTGCGGTGACCTCGTGCAGGCGGGCGTGCAGGTCCGCCAGCGTCCTCGCCTGCCGGCGGACGGACCAGGGCGCTTTGGAGATCGCGTCCACCATCGACGGTCCCTCGATGCGCTCGAGGACCATCTCGGAGCCGTCGTCGCTGATCTCCTCCACGGCCGGGACGGGATATCCCTGATCGCGCAGGTACGTCATGGTCTGCGCCTGGTAGTCCATGGAGTAGCCCTCGCGCGATCGCCGCAGGACCAATCCGGGGCCGTACTCGAAAATGTCCGCCTCGCGCCCGGCCGCCAGCAGCGGTCCGGGCTCTTTCACGGAGCGGACGTTACCGGTCGCCTCCGGCGCGGCGCTCGCCGACCAATGCGACGTCAGATGACCCGCTCGCCCACGGCCGCCTCCAGCGACGCCGCCTGTTCGTCGGAAAGCACCGAGTACGGCCCACCCTTGCCCACCTGCCACAGGACCGGGTCCGCGCAGTTCCACCGCTCGGCGCGCAGCGCGCGCTTGAGCACCTTGTTGGTCATCGTCATGGGGAGGACGGGGCAGAGTCGGACGAAGCGCGGCGTCCACTTGGTGCCCAGGTCGCCCTGTGCGGCGAAGAAGTCCGCCAGTGGGGCCGGGTCGAGCGTCTCGACGCCGGGGCGGAGCTGCACGGCCGCCATCACCTGGTCGCCCACCACGGGGTCGGGGACGGCGTAGACCGCGGCCAGCACGACGTCGGGGTGGCGCTGGAGGATCCGTTCCACCGGCGCCGACGCGAAGTTCTCGCCGTCGACGCGCAGCCAGTCGTGATCGCGCCCGGCGAAGTAGAAGAAGCCGGCGTCGTCGCGGTACGCCAGGTCACCGGTCCAGTACCAGCCCTCGCGCAGGCGGGCCCGCTCGGCCTCGTCGTTGCGCCAGTACCCCTCGAAGCCGGCGCCGCCCGCCTTCGACACAAGTTCGCCGATCGCCTCGTCGGCGTTGAGCAACCGTCCCCGGTCGTCGAAGCGGGCGGGAGGGCACTCGTCGCCGGTCACCGGGTCGAGCACCACCGTGCCCTCGGGCGCACGGCCGAGCGCGCCCGATGGCGTGTCGGGTGTGCGCGCCACGGTCGCGCCGCCCTCGGTCGATCCGTACGAGTCGGTCACCACCACGCCGAAGCGCTCGGCGAAGCGCGTCACGTCGTCCGCCGAACCTTCGTTGCCGAACGCCCGGACCAGCGGGTTGTCGCTGTCGTCGGGTTGCTCGGGCGTGGCGAGGATGTACGCCAACGGCTTCCCCACGTAGTTGAAATAGGTCACGCCGGCGGAACGCACATCGGGCAGGAAACCGGACGCCGAGAAGCGGCCGCCGGAGGGCAGCGCCACGGTCGAGCCGGCCATCAGTGCCGGCCCCCATCCGGCCATCAGCGCATTGGAATGGAACAAGGGCATGGCCAGGTAACACACGTCGTCGGGGGTCAGGGAGAACATCTGGGCCACGATCGCTCCGATGCGGGCCATCCGGCCCTGGCTGCACAGGCAGGCTTTCGGCGCACCCGAGGTGCCCGACGTGAAGAGGAGGTAGCCGAGCGTGTCCGGCGTCACCGATGGGTCGGCCACCGCCGCCGCGGCGGTGCCGGCGAAGGGCTCGAGGGTCGCCCGTGACGGCGGGTCGTCCACCACGAACACCCGCGTGCTCTCGGCCGAGACGGTGCCGAGCGCGTCGCCGATCCGGGCACCGTCGAGGAGCGGCAGGGCGGAGGACTCGGTCACGAGCAACTGGCACTCGGTGTGGGTGAGGTCGCGCACGAGCTCGTCCCCCCGGTGGGTCGGGTTGGCGCCGACCACCACGGCACCGACGAGCGCCGCCGCCTCGAGCCAGAAGACGAACTCGGGCACGTTGTCGAGCAGCAGGGCCACGTGGAAGGGGCCGGAGACCCGGCGGTCGAGCAGCCAGGCGGCCCGCGTCGCCGCCCTGGACACCACCTCGGCGTGGGTCAGCCGGAGGTCGCCCGCCACCAGGCCGAGGCGGTCGTCGCCCGCTCGGTCCATGACGGCTCGGCCAACGGTCTCAAGGGGCAGTGCAGCGGGACTCAAGCGCGGATCCAAACCTCTCTGACCAGGGGCGCAAGGCCCAATACTGGAACACGTTGCATTTTAGCCCCCTGCCGTGTTACCGTCGCTGGAGCCCGTCGCGGAACAGCCTGCGACGCAGGAGTCAGAGGGTGCGTCCATGGAATTCGGCATATTCAACAGCGTCTGCGTGCTGCCCCGGTACGTCGAGCAACACGGAGCCTCGGCCGAGCACGATCGGATCATGGACGAGGTCGCCTATGTCGAGGCAGCGGACAAGGCCGGCTTCAAGTACGCCTGGGTCACCGAGCACCACTTCTTGACCACCTACTCCCACCTCTCCGCCAACGAGTCCTTCCTGGCCTTCGCCGCCGCGCGGACCGAGAACATCCACCTCGGCTCGGGCATCTTCAACATCACGCCGCCCGTCAACCATCCCGCCCGCATCGCCGAACGCGTGGCGATGCTCGACCACCTGTCCCGAGGCCGCTTCGAGTTCGGCACGGGCCGCGGCTCGTCGACCACAGAGCAGAAGGGCTTCGGGATCGAGGACTCCGAGCTCACCCGCGAGATGGTGGCCGAGACCCTGCCGCAGATCGTGCGCATGTGGAAGGACGAGGAGTACAGCTACGACGGCAAGTTCTTCTCGATGCCGACGCGCAACGTGCTGCCCAAGCCCTACTCGGACCCGCACCCGCCAATCTGGATGGCGGCCGGCAGCCCCGGCACCTTCGACCTCGCGGCCGAGTTGGGCGTGGGCGTCCTGTGCTTCGGCTTCTCCAGCCCCGAGTCCCTGACCCCGCTGGTGAGCCGGTACAAGGAGAAGATCGAGGACTGCAAGAACCCGGTCGGCGGCTACGTCAACAACAACGTGATGGTCACCACCCAGATGCTCTGCATGGAGGACGGGGGGAAAGCGCGCAAGCTCTTCTTGGATGCCGACACCAACTACTTCATCAGCATCCTGTTCCGCTACCTCGACACGTTCCCCCGGCCGGCGGGCATCCCCGAGTGGCCCCAGACCCTGCCCGCCATCACTCCCGACCAACTCGACGCGGCCATCGCCGCCGGCGAGATGGCCATCGGGAGCCCCGAGGAGGTGGCGAAGTGCGTCGAGCGCTACGTCGCCACCGGCGCGGACCAGCTCTCCTTCGGCATGCTGTCGACCTCGCTGTCGCTCGAGACGTGCCAAGAGGGCGTCGAGACGTTCGGCAAGCACATCCTGCCGGAGTTCGACAAGGACCCGGTGCACAACACGACGAAGCAGCGTTTGGCCTCCGGGGGCAAGTAGGCCCGACCGCTACAGGCGGAGATCGCCGGTTCCGAGTCGGGCGTCGATCTCCACGGCGACTTCACCGGGACTGCGTGTCCCCGACTCGACTTGGTGTCGTTCGTCGACGCCGTACGCCTCGAACTGCGCCCAGAGGTCGTCGACGACTCCCGCGTCCGCCAAGGCGGCGACGTGGATCGGCTCGCTCCTGCGGTCCTGCACCCGCTGCTGCACGACGTCGATCGGCGCCCGCAACAGGGCGTAATTGAGGGCGATGCCGTGTGGCGCGCACGCGGCGGCGAACAGATCGAGCATGAAGGGGTAGAGGATCCCTTCGCCGACCGTGAAGTAGCCGCCTTCCGCGAAGCCCGCCACCGCTTCGGCTGCCGCGTGCAGCACGACCCGGTTCTGCGCGTGCGATTCCGGGCGCCAGGGCTCGATGGCCCCGCGGCGCAGCTTGGCGAAGAACCAGTCGAGATCGAGGCACGCGGACGGGTCGTGCCGATCGGCGACGAGTGGTGCGATCGTCGTCTTGCCGCACCCGGGCGAGCCGGTGAGCAGCAGGACGGTGCCCGGGGCCATGGCTGCATCATCGCGTGCACCCTCGGTGCAGCGAGATCGTGTGCGGTCAGCTCGCCGAGGCGATCCCGACGACGGGCTTGTTCAGGACGACGCCGCCCTCCGACCCGCTGAAGAATGCATTGCCGTAGTCGAAGATCCCACCGTCGGTCGCAGTCAGCCAGTAGCCCCCACCGTCGGGCGAGGCGGCCATCCCGACCACGGGACGATTGAGCGGCAGACCGCCGGCCGATCCGTGGAACTGCGCATCACCGAACGTGAAGATGCCGCCGTCGGACGCGACGAGCCAGTAGCCGAGCCCGTCGGGTGTCCCGGCCATGCCGACCACCGGTTTGTTCAGGGGTGTGCCGCCGGTGGAGCCGTGGAACGCGGCGTCGCCGAAGGAAAAGATTCCGCCGTCCGACGCCACCAGCCAATATCCGAGCCCGTCGCGTGTCGCGGCCATGCCGACGATCGGCCTGTTCAAGGGTCTTCCGCCCATGGACCCGAAGAACGAGGCGTCGCCGAAGGAGAAGATGCCTCCGTCGGAGGCCACCTCCCAGTAGCCGCCGCCGTCCGGCGTGGCCGCCATCCCCACGATGGGGGCGTTCAGGCGGGTGCCGCCCATGGAGCCGTGGAACGCCGCGTCGCCGTAGTTGAAGATGCCGCCGTCCGTGGCCACGAGCCAATAGCCGTCCTTCGAGGCCGTTGGCGCCATGCCCACGACCGGCCGGTTGAGGGGGAGACCGCCGGCAGAGCCGAAGAAGCCCGCGTTGCCGAAGGTGAAGATGCCTCCGTCGGACGCGACCTCCCAGTACGACGAGTTCGCCGGGGCCGCCGGGGACGGCGAGGGGGGTCCGGGGAGGCCGGCCGAGCCGGAGAATGCGTACACCTGGTCGGTGCTCGGGGACAGGAGGAGTCCGTCGCCGACCGAGGGGGTCGGGAAGTGGTTGGCCTGGCCGCCGACCGAGACGTGTTGCATCTCCGTCCCGGTCGCGGGGTTGAGGCCGAACAGCGTCGACCCGCCGATCGACCAGACGAGCCCGCCGGCCGTGATCGGAGGACCGTGAGCGCCAGTCGACGTCTGCCAGCCGGCGGTCAGCGGGCTGGTCTGGATCTCTTGCACCCCATTCACGCAGGGGACGTAGACGATGGTTCCGCTGATCGCATCGCCACCGTCGGCGTCGCTGCTGCAGGCCGGGATCGGCGGCACGGAGCCGTCGTTGATGCCGCCCAGCGAAGACTGGTCCAACAGGTAGGCGGTGGACGACTTGCCGACCTGGAGAACGGTGCCGTTGGAGAGGAGCGCGGGGGCCGTCGAGCCCAGGTCGAAGTCGCTCCCGTTGTCGCTCGACCATGTCGTCGGTGCGAAGTACTGCGTGCGGGCAAGCCCAGGGGAGAGTTCGACGACCGAATCGCTGAAGTCATAGGGAAGCGACGACGAACCGTTGCCCGTGGCCACCCAGATGTTGCCCGCCGCGTCCACTTCGGGCGCGGCGCCGCCCATCCACACGGCTCCGTCATTTCCGATCGGCACCGCCTGGTAGTAGCCAGGGGTGCCGCCGCCCTCGGGCACCGAGACGACCCACCCGCTGTACGTACTGCAGTCGCCGTCGTTGCCGCCGTAGCCGAAGACCACGTTGCCGTCGCTCAGATTCAGTCCCGTGCGCTGCAAGATGGCTGCCGGATCCTGCCCGGCCGGATCGACTGCTTGGGCCAGAAGTTCGGTGCCCGAGTACATGTTCAGGCCGACGAGGACGTGGGCGGGGGACCCACCGGACAGCACGTCGGCCACGGCGTAGATCTCGCCTCGAGCCACATCGACGACCGGCGTCCCCGTGATGCCCACCGTGGGGTCGATGTCGCCACAGGGCAGATCGCCCGACGGCACGGGCGTTCCGATATGAGACGACCACAGGATCGCGCCCGTGTTGGCGGCCAGGGCGTAGATCGTGTCGTTCTCCGTCGCGACGTACACGCGGCCGGTTGCCTCCAGAGGCTCGCCGTAGACCTGGCCGTCGAGGACCGGCGATTTCCAGGCGGGGTTCGGCGGATTGAACGTGACACCCGAGGTGTCGGCGCCCGTGCCGAGGGCGTTCCCGTGGTACACGGTCCACGACGTCGTGGCATCCACATGCGGAGTCGCGGCCTGTGACGTTGCAGCGCCGAACCCGTCGAGGCCGGTCACGAGAACGAGCAGCGTCGTCACGGCGAAGCTTGCTGTGGCAGCCCGACGCCAGCGGCCCAGTCTGCTCGCGCGGCGCATCGTCGTCTCAATTCGCGTGCGGGGCCCCATGGCTGGGCGCAAGGTAGCGCACCGGCGGCGACCTGTCGATGTCCGAGCCGGCCTCTGGCGCCTGCGCCGGCTCCTATTGGTGGGTTGGGCTGCCCGCCTCGGACGCCGGCGTGGCGGCCACGATCGCGGCGGCCCAGGTGTAGTCCGGTTTCCCACTCGGCGAGCGCTCGACCGCTTCGACGACGTGCAGTCGCCGGGGCACCTTGTAGCCGGCGATGGAGGCACGGCAGTGCTCCTGGAGGGACTCGAGCGTCGGTGCCTCGTGCCCCACCCGCGGTTGGACGATGGCCGCCACGGTCTGTCCCCAGAGGTCGTCCGGCGCGCCGCAGACGATGGCGTCCATCACGTCGGGGTGTGAGCGCACCGCCGACTCCACCTCTTCGGGGAAGATCTTCTCCCCGCCGGAATTGATGACGATCGACCCCCGGCCCAGGAGCGTGATCGACCCGTCGGCCTCTACCGTGGCGTAGTCGCCGGGCATCACGAAGCGCCGGCCCCCGACCTGAATGAACACCTCCGCCGTCTTCTTCGGATCGTTGTAGTAGCCGAGGGGGATGTCGCCGGCCCGGGCGATCTTGCCGATGACGCCGGATCCGGGCTCCACCAGTTCGAGGTTCTCGTCGAAGACCACGGTCTCGCCGAGCAGATGCACCGTCGGGCCGCTCTTCATCGCCGTGTTGCCGGCCGTGACGACGGTCATCCCGTTGTTCCCGCCCTCGGACGACCCGATGGCGTCGGTGATGACCAGATTCGGCAGGCGCTCGAAGAACTTGTCCTTCACTGGCGCGGAGAACAGGGCCGCCGACGACACCACGGCCAGGAGCGACGACAGGTCGGGTTCCACGCCGGGGTCGTCGAGCGACTCGATCAACGGCTTGCCCATGGCGTCGCCGGTGATCATGACGGAGTTGACCCGTTCGGCCCCGACCAGCCGCCACACCTCGTGGGGGTCGAACTTGGCCATCAGCACGATCTTGGAGCCGACGAAGCTTTGGCCCATCACGCACCACTGCGTGGCGCCGTGCATGAGCGGCGCGATGGGGAGGTGCACCATCGGCCCGCCGGCGCCCTTGGTCACCATGTAGGCCGGATCGCTCACGCGGTCGTTCGTGGTCGGATCGGTGCCGCCGCCGAGGGCGTAGAAGACGTCCTCGTGGCGCCACACCACGCCCTTGGGCATGCCGGTCGTGCCGCCCGTGTAGAGGATGTAGAGATCGTCGCCCGAACGCGGCTCGAAGTCACGGGTCTCGGATTGACCCGCCAGGGCGTCTTCGTAGCCCACCGCCCCCGCGGGCACGTCGGCCCCGCTGCCGTCGTCGATCACGAGCACGTGCTCGAGGTCGGGCAGTTCGGGCAGGAGGGCGCCGACCAGGGGTGAGAACTCTCGCTGGTAGACGAGCGCCGTGAGGTCCGCGTTGGTCAGGAGATAGCGGAGCTCGTCCTTGACGTAGCGATAATTGATGTTGATCCAGATCGCGCGCAGCTTGAAGACGGCCCATGCGGTCTCGACCCACTCGACGGAGTTGTAGGCATAGATGCCGACGTGGTCGCCCGGCCCGATCCCCTGGGTGGCCAGCCAGTGCGCGAGACGGTTGGCCCGGGCCTCCATCTCCGCATAGGTCCGGCGCTTGCCGTCCGCGACCAGGTACTCACGTTCGGGGTAGGCGTCGACGGCCGCCTCGAAGAGGTCGGCCAGATTGAACTCCATCCAGCGAGATTAGAACAGGTTCTTGTTCTGCGGGCAATCGTCCCCAGGGACTCCGGACTATTCGAAGAGCTCGGGTTCACTCCTCGAGATCTCGTCCCACAGCGGCTGGAACGAGAACCACCCGGCGAACGGGGAGGCGCTGTAGTCGCGCGTGTAGCGCGCACCGGCGTCGTCGATCAGCAATGGCGTGCCGGCCGCCTCGGCCAGGAGCTGCGCCTGGCACGAACGCTCCATGGTGATGAACCACCAGGCCGCCTCGTCGACGGTGTGGCCCACGGTGAAGAGCCCGTGGTTGCGGTGGATCGTGGCCTTGTGCGGGCCCAGGGCTGCCGCGAGTGCCCTGGCCGCAGCCTCCTCGAGCACCACGGCGCCACCACCCTCTTCACACACCGTGTGGTCCTCGAAGAAGACGCACGCGTCCTGGGTGATCGGGTCGAGCAGCCGCCCGAGTGACGACCACGCCTTGCCGTACACCGAGTGCGCGTGCGCGGCCGCGACGACATCGGGTCGTGCGGCATGCACCGCCGAATGGATGGCGAAGCCGGCGGGATTGACCGGGCGTGTGCCGACCACGACTTCGCCGGTGTGCGACACGAGTATGAGATCCGAGACGCGCACGTGTCGGAAGCTCATCCCGAACGGGTTGACCCAGAAGTGGTCGGTGAGCTCGGGGTCGCGCGCCGTGATGTGGCCAGCAACGCCCTCCGAGAATCCGAAGCGGCCGAAGAGGCGAAGCGCGCCGGCCAATCGTTGCTTGCGATGGAGGCGCTCCTCCTCGACGGTGGCGAATGTGGGCGGCATCGGCAGGGTGAGTGCGGCGCCCGACATCTCCTCGATCGTGCCGCCCATTTCGGGGCTGCTCACTGGTGCGACGGTCGGTGCTTGTGCCATCACCCCAAACTATCGTCTGGCCATGCCGTACCCGACCGCCG
>Ga0306920_100008097_pt1 | contig 13926 bp, 11 predicted proteins | sample flu12Cox44000170_FD_204666 | JGI IMG/M metagenome (GOLD analysis project Ga0306920, IMG submission 204666) | Lab enrichment of tropical soil microbial communities from Luquillo Experimental Forest, Puerto Rico - flux4day.12C.oxic.44.000.170 (v2)... | ecosystem: Environmental > Terrestrial >...
GCTCGACTCTTCGACTGATTCCCGCCATGGCTCTGTGCGCTCTCACGTTCGGCTGGTTCCGGCGGGAGTGGGGTGGGGGGCGGAAGGGACGATGACGTGGGGCGTGCACGTGTCGCTCACGCCGGCGTTCTTCGATCCGGCGGAGGCCACGGGGACCGCGCTGCCCCTTATGGTGTACTACGCGATTCACGACGCACTGGTGCGGCCACTTCCGGGCCAGCGCATGGGCGCGGCTCTCGCCCAGTCCTGGGAGGCGAGCCGCGACGGGCTCACCTATGACTTCACGCTGCGGAAGGGTGTGCGGTTCCAGAACGGCGATCCGGTCACCGCGGAGGACGTGAAGTTCTCGTTCGAGCGCTATCGTGGGGCGAGCGCCAGCCTCCTCAAGGCCAAGGTCGCCTCGGTGGAGATCCTGGGGCCGCAGCGGGTGCGCTTCCGCCTCAAGCAGCCGTGGCCGGACTTCATGACGTTCTATGCGACGCCGGCTACGGGGGCGGCTTGGATCGTCCCGAAGAAGTACGTGGAAAAGGTCGGCGACGAAGCCTACAAGAAGGCGCCGGTGGGCGCGGGGCCGTACCGGCTGGTGTCCTTCAAGCCGGGAGTGGAGCTGGTGCTGGAGGCCTTCGATGGCTACTGGCGGAAGAAGCCCGGCATCAAGACGCTTGTCTTCAAGGTCGTGCCGGACGATGCCACGCGGCTGGCCGCCCTCAAGCGCGGCGAGGTAGACGTGGCCTACGGCCTGTCCGGTGCCCTCGCCGAAGAGGTCAAGCGCACGCCGGGCCTCGCCCTCAAGGCGGCCAAGATCCCCGTGACGAATTGGCTGGTCTTCGCCGACCAGAGCGATCCCAAGTCGCCCTGGCACGAGCGCCGCGTGCGGCTGGCCGCCAATCTTGCGATCAACCGCGAGGCCATCAACACCGCGGGCTATCTCGGTCTCGGCCGCGTCTCGTCGAGCTTCATCCCCCAGAGCCTGGAGTACTACTGGGCTCCGCCGCTCTATCCGTACGATCCGAAGCGGGCGCGCGCCCTCCTCGCCGAGGCGGGCTACCCGAACGGCTTCGAGGCGGGTGAACTCAGCAGCGAGCCCTTCGCGGGGACGGGCATCGGCGAGCCCGTGGTCAACGACCTCAACGCGGTGGGCATCCGGATCAAGCTGCGGCTCCTCGAGCGGGCGGCCTTCCTCAAGCAGTTCGCGGACAGGACGCTCAGGAACGTGATCCTCGCGGGGAGCGGAGCGCCGGGTAATGCCGCCACGCGCATCGAGCAGTACGCGGTCACCGGCGGGCTCTACGCCTACGGCAGCTATCCGGAGGTGGACGGGCTCTTCAACGCCCAGGCCTCGGAGAACAATCCCGCGGCCCGCCGGCAGATCCTCGCCAAGATGCAGCAGCTCATCACGGATCGAGTGATGTTCGGTCCAGTCCTGGAGTACGCCTATCTCGTCTCCATCGGTCCGCGGGTTGCGGTGGATGCCGTCAACGCCCTGCCCGACGATCCCTACACGGCGCCCTACGAGGACCTGAGGCTCAAGGCCAAATGACCAAGCGCGAGCGCGTGCTGGCTGCCCTGCGTGGGGAACCCGTGGACCGGGTGCCTATCGCCTTCTGGCTCCACAACTTCGCTACCGAAAACTCGGCAGAGGGCCTCAGTGAGGAGACGCTTCGCCTGGCCCGCACCTTCGATTGGGATTTCCTCAAGCCGCAGTCGCGCGCGCAGTGCTTCGCCGAAATGTGGGGACTGACGTATGCGCCCTCGCGCGAGCGGGCCGTGCAGTACACGGTGACGCGGACCCCGGTGGGCAGCGAGGCGGACCTCGAGACGCTCCGGCCCGCCGATCCGCGCACGGGTGCTCTCGGCGAGCAGCTTCAGGCCCTCCGCAGCATCCGGAGAGGGGTGGGGCCGGACACGCCCATCATTTGGACCGTGTTCGCGCCGCTGATGGTCCTCCCCTTCCTCGTAGCGGGCGGCCGGGAGCAGGCCCTCGGGCTCCTGCGCTCGGCCCCGGGTGCCGTGGAGCACGCGCTGGGCGCGATAGCGGATACGCTCGCCGCCTACTCGCGCGCGTGCCTAGAGGCGGGCGCAGACGGGCTCTTCTATGCGACCAACGTCGCTACCCAGGCCCTCATGTCGGCGGAGGAATGCCGGCGCTTCCAGCGGCCCTTCGATCTTCGCGTGCTCGAGGCGGTGCAGGGGGCGCCGTTCAACCTGCTCCACGTCTGTGGCGAGGGCGTCCTCTTCGACGAGTTCACGAGCTATCCGGTGACGGCTTTTTCGTGGGCGACGGTGCCGGGCAACCCGAGACTCGCCGAAGCGCACCGCCGGACGGGACGCGCCGTGGTGGGCGGCTTCCCCGCCAAGCCGGGCATCGGCTCCGCCACCACCGAGGCACTGGCGGGCCGCGCCCGTCAGGCCATCGCGGAGATGAAGGGGCGCTGGCTCCTCCTCGGCCCCGACTGCTCCATCAATCCCGACACGCCCGAGGCGCTGCTCCACGCGGCGGGCGCCGCCGCGCGCGAGACGCGTCCCGCCTGAGGCCCGCCACCATGTCCCTCCTCGACAAGAGCGAGTTCGTCGGTCTCGAGCGGGTCACCCATCTGGCCACGGGCGGCGAGGCGCCGTGGCTCCGGTCGCACGACCAGGTTACCGCTCGCATGGGCGCCTTCAAGAGCGGAGGCATGGGCGGCCGCGAGCAACTCTTCGCCGTCTACGATCGCGCGAAGTCGCGGGTGGCCCGCATGCTCGGTGTGGAGGCTGCGCGCATCGCCTTTCTCGGCCATTCCTCCGAGGGCCTGAATCAGGCGGTGAGAGCGGTGCCCTGGCGCGCGGGCGACAACGTTGTCTTCGCGGATCTCGAGTACCCGTCCTCGATCTATCCCGCGGTCGTCCTCCAGGAGCGGGGGGTGGAGGCGCGCGTGCTGCGAACCCGTGACCACTACCTGTCCCTCGACGAACTCGCTCGGCTGGTCGATCGACGGACCCGGCTGGTGCTGGTGAGCCAGGTCAGCTATCTCACGGGCCAGCGCGTGGATCTCGCGCGCTGCGCGGAGATCGCGCGCGGGGCGGGCGCCTGGCTCGCGGTGGACGCCACCCACGCCCTGGGCGCGGTGCCCGTCCCGGGAGAGCTCTGCGATTTCGTGGTCTCGAGCTGCTATAAGTGGCTGCTCGCCACGCACGGGGTGGGCATCTTCGCCTACGATCCGGCACGAGTGGGTGACATCGAGCCGGCAACCATCGGCTGGCACAGTGTGCTCCACAGGGGCGGGCTCGACGATCCGCTCAAGATGCCCTTTCGTCCCGACGCCTCCCGGCTCGAGGCGGGGAATCCGAACTTCCTCGGTCTCTTCGTGCTCGACAATGCCCTCGCCGTGCACGAGCGTCTCGACCGGCGCGCCGTGCTCGACTTCGTGCTCGCGCTCTCCGGCGAACTGCGCGAAGGGCTCGTCGAGCGGGGCTATCCGGTGATCACACCCGCCCCGGGGGAGGAGCGTGCGGGCAATGTCTGCTTCCTCGAGCCCCAGGCGCAGGACCTCGCCGGGCGGCTGGCCCAGCACGGCGTGCTCGTCTGGGGCGGGGAGGGACGGATCCGCGTCTCCACCCATATCTACAACGACCGCGAGGACGTGCACCGGCTCCTCGACGTCCTCGACTCGGTGCGACGCCGCGAAGGGAAGGCAGGAATCTGACCGCGCGCCTGATCGCGCTCGGCGCGTTGCTGCTCGGCGCCGCGGCCACGTCCAGTTTCGCGGCCGAGCCGCCGACTGCAGACGATCTGCCTCCTGCGGTGCGCGAGGCTATCGTGCAACTCAATCCCGAGGCGGCGGTGCTACGCGCCGACGAGATTCTCGTGGAGCGCTGCGGGGCGGAGCATCGGCGCGATCAGGTCGCGAGCGGTGACTTCAACGGCGACGGGCGAGTTGACTACGCCGTGCTGCTCCGCGTCGGCACGCCGAAGCCAGTGGGTGCCGAGCCGCTCAAGAGCGTGTCATTGTGGGCCGTGGTGTTCCTGGGTCGGCGCGACGGGCACTTCCGACCGTTCGTGTTGTCGAAGACCGACGAGGTGATGCTGCCGTCCCGCCAGGTCATCGCCCTCCAACCGCCCGGCAAGGTGCACCACGGGACGCATCCCGAGCGTGTGCTCACTCTCAAACAGCCTGGGATTGCCTCCATCCTCTGCGAGGGGACGGAGAAGGTCTACTACTGGGTGAGCCGCGGGCAGACGTTCAGGGAGTATCAGACGCGGAAGTAGGCGCGGTTCCCCTCCGACCCCTCACCATCTCAGCCTCGCCTCCCCGCTCGAGGCGAGCGGCTCAGCTCGGATCTACTCAGCCCTCGCCTCGCCGCCGGGCGGCTCAGCTCGAACTGCGGCCCTCTCCCCGAAGGAGAGAGACGACCTAGGGCTTGGGGACGTAGAGCTCGCCGACCTTCTTGAACTCCGCGGCCTTCTCGCGGAGCCCTTGGGCAAGAGCAGCGCTCTCGTCCGCCAGGCCCTGCTTCGCGGCGTAGTCGCGCACGTCCTGGGTGATCTTCATCGAGCAGAAGTGCGGGCCGCACATCGAGCAGAAGTGGGCGACCTTGGCGCCTTCCGCGGGGAGCGTCTCGTCGTGGAAGGCGCGCGCTGTTTCCGGATCGAGCGAGAGCTCGAACTGGTCCTGCCAGCGGAACTCGAAGCGGGCACGGGAGAGCGCATCGTCCCAGTCGCGCGCCCCGGGATGACCCTTGGCGAGGTCGGCGGCATGGGCAGCGATCTTGTAGGCGATGACACCGTCCTTGACGTCCTGCTTGTCGGGCAGCCCCAGGTGCTCTTTCGGGGTGACGTAGCAGAGCATGGCCGTGCCGTACCAGCCGATCATGGCCGCGCCGATGGCCGACGTGATGTGATCGTAGCCCGGCGCGATGTCGGTGGTCAGCGGGCCCAGCGTGTAGAAGGGCGCCTCGTGGCACTTCTCGAGCTGACGGTCCATGTTCTCCTTGATGAGGTGCATGGGCACGTGGCCCGGCCCCTCGATCATGACCTGGCAGTCGTGCGCCCACGCGATCTTGGTCAGCTCGCCCAGGGTGTCCAACTCCGCGAACTGCGCCTCGTCGTTGGCGTCGGCCTGGCAGCCGGGACGCAGGCCGTCGCCCAGCGAGAAGGAGACGTCGTAGGACGCCATCAGCTCGCACATCTCCTCGAAGTGTGTGTAGAGAAAGCTCTCCGTGTGATGGGCGAGGCACCACTTGGCCATGATGGACCCGCCGCGCGAGACGATCCCGGTGATGCGCTTGGCGGTCAGCGGCACGTAGGGCAGGCGCACGCCCGCGTGAATGGTGAAGTAGTCCACGCCCTGCTCCGCCTGCTCGACGAGCGTGTCGCGGAAGATCTCCCAGGTCAGCTCCTCCGCCTTGCCTCCGACCTTCTCCAGCGCCTGGTAGATCGGCACGGTGCCGAGGGGCACGGGGGAGTTGCGGAGGATCCACTCGCGCGTCTCGTGGATATTCTTGCCCGTGGAAAGGTCCATGATGGTGTCGGCGCCCCACTTGGTCGCCCACGTCATCTTCTCCACCTCCTCCTCGATGGAGGAGGACACCGCGGAGTTGCCGATGTTGGCGTTGATCTTCACCAGGAAGCGCCGGCCGATGATCATGGGCTCGGATTCCGGGTGGTTGACGTTGGCGGGCAGGATGGCGCGGCCTCGCGCGACCTCGTCGCGCACGAACTCGGGGGCCACGCCTTCGCGGAGAGCCACGAACTCCATCTCGGGCGTGATCACGCCCTTGCGCGCGTAGTGCATCTGGGTCACGGTGCGGCCGGGTTTGGCGCGCAGGCCCCAGCGCCCGCCCGCGCCCGGCTCGACGTCGTCGCGCTCGAGGATCCAGTGGCGTCGGAGGGGGGGCAGACCCTGCTTCAGATCCACGACGTAGTCGGGATCGGTGTAGGGACCGCTGGTGTCGTAGAGCCGGAGCCTTTCGCCGTTGCTGAGGGTGAGGATGCGCACGGGGACGCGAATCGAGGGATTGGATCCCGGTAGGTACGTCTTCATCGTGGCCTCCCTTCGCTGGCATTACCCAGGTCAGGTTGTTAGCGGTCGGCAGCACCCTGCTGCCCTCTCAGCCCGGAGAACCGAGCTCCCGCGTGAGTGACGGTGGCCGAATGCTACGGCCAAAGCTTAGATGGGTCAAGCGGGAGGGCCGGCGCGATCGCGGACAGCGATCTCACCCGCCGCCTGGTCGGGGACGTCGATGGGGCGACGCACGAACAGATGATCGAGGAGCTGCGTGGACAGGACGGCGACGAAGGCCGAGAAATAGTCGGACACCGAGCCCCGATCGCGCCGGCAGGCCTCGCGGAGGCTTGCCACGGCCTGCGGGTCGAAGCAGCCGGCGGCCTCGACGGCACGAGGCGAGAGGACCTCATCCACGTAGTCGGGCGGCGGAGACGAAAACGCGCTCCACGCGGGCGCCGTGTAGGCGGCCTTCTCGCGCTGGGCGATCTCCGCGGGTAGCCGATCACCCAGCGCGCGCTTGAGCAGGTGCTTCTCATCGAAGTCGCGTAGCTTGACCGAGTCGGGGACGCGGGCGAGGAGCTCGATGAGGTGATGGTCCAGAAACGGGACGCGCGCTTCAACGGAGTGCGACATCGACATGCGGTCACCCTGGGCGGCGAGCAGGTATCCCGAGAGCAACGTGTGCACGTCGAGGAGCTGGGCTCGACGCATCGGCGGCAGGCTCTCGAACCCTGGGGGCAGGATGAGTCGGAGCTCATCCCGTGGATCCGAACCGGCGAGCGCCTCGCGCATCTCTCGGCTGTAGAGGCTCTTCGACCTCGCCATGTGGCTCCAGTGCAGCTCGTGCAGTCCGAAACCGCTGCCGGCCGCGCCGGACAGGCGCGCGTAGAGCTGGGCCGGCCGCGTGGTCGCCTCCTGGACGAGCGCGGGATGGTAGTAAGGATCGAAGGCAAGGACGCGGCGCAGGAGATCCTCGTCCGACATGGAGACGCGGCCTCCGCCGAGCCATTCCTGCGCGCGCACCGCCTTGTAGAGGTGATAGCCGAGGAGGATCTCGTCGGCGCCCTCACCGACGAGCACCACCTTGATGCCTTCGGCGCGCGCCCGCTCGGACAGCAGATAGAGGGGCGCCGGAGCCGTACGGACCAGAGGAGCCTCGGCGTGCCAGACGACCTCGGGGAAGATGGCGCCGATCTCGCGCCCGGTGCAGTGGACGACGTGGTGGTCGGTGTCGACCGCGCGCGCCATGCGCTCCTGATACCAGCTCTCGTCGAACACGGGGTCGTCGAACGCGATCGAGAAGGTCTTGAGGCGTCCCCTCCAGGCGCTCGCCGCGAGATGCGTCAGGGCGGAGGAGTCGAGGCCTCCGCTCAGATAGGTCCCCACGGGCACGTCCGACTGCAGGCGAAGGCGAACGCTGCGCTCGAGCGCGTCGCGGAGCTCGTCCGACCAGCCATCGACGGCGCGATCGTCGTCGGACTGGCCGTCCTCGATCGGCGGCAACGGTAGTGTCCAGTAGGCCCGCGACCGCAGGCGCCCCTCCTCCACCACCGCGCAGTGGCCCGGGCGGAGACTCTGCACGTTGGCGAACGCCGTGCGCTGGCCGACGGGAGCCCAGAACGTGAAGGCGTGATCGACCCCCCGCGGGTCCAACCGCGGCTTCATCGAAGGATCGGCGAGGAGCCCCTTGATTTCCGAGGCGAACCGCAGGCGGCGACCATCGAGGGCGTAGAAGAGCGGGCAGATGCCAACGCGGTCGCGGGCGAGGAGCAGTCGGCGCTCGCGCCGGTCCCAGAGGGCGAATGCGAACTGGCCGTTCAGCCGCTCGCACAGCGCCTCTCCGTGCTCCTCGTAAAGGTGGACGAGCACTTCACCATCTGTCCTGGACGCGAAGCGATGGCCATGCTCTACGAGTTCACGGTGAAGCTCGGGATAGTTGAAGATCTCGCCGTTGAAGACGGCAATCACGCGGTCGTCCTCGCTGCGGTAGGGCTGGTGTCCTCCCGCCACGTCTACGATGGCCAGCCGCCGGGCCACCAGGCCCACGCGCTGGTCTCGCTCGATGGCGAAGTGATCGGGCCCTCGGTGCTGGAGCACTGCGCCCATCCGATGGAGGACGGCCAGATCGGGCGGAGGGCCGTCGACGAGGTTGAGGATGCCGGCGATGCCGCACATGAGGGCCGCTCAGGGATCGAGGGGAACGGTCACGCTCCGGCAGCTCGAGGGGCGCCCATATCCTGAGGCAGGATGCGGACGAGCACGCTCGTCTTGGCACGGAGCCCCTTCTTGATGTAGCGGCCCATCCACAGGGGGATGAGGATCCAATACTTGTTGCGATAGGCGTCGAGGATGGCCGCCTCGAGGTCGGGCCGATCCTCCACCAGCGCCGCATGCCCGGCGAAGGCGGGGCCGTCCTTGCGTCCCACGTGCACCGTGACGTGTCCGTCGTGGGCGATGCGCCGGGCTTTGAGGCTCGTCCGCTTGGTCGTGAAGTAGACTGCGCCCTCGTGGAGCCAGCACCAGGTCGGGACCGTGCCCGGCTTGCCTGACGAGCTGTACGTGGTGAGGTAGATGTAGCTGGCCTCCGCGAGGACGGCGCTCACCTCGCCGGGAAACTGCGCGGTCATGGCGAGACAGGCGGGGAAACTTGCGTCGGCACGGTGTCCATCCTACCATTGCCGCACTTCGCGCCCGGGGTGGTGGGACGTCGGCCGACGTTCGCATTTCCGAACGGGGCTATGCGCCAGGGATGCGAGATTAGACCCTGGAGAACGGATGAAGACCTCGCGTCACCTCGAGCTCACCCCCGCGGCGGCCTCCGCCGTCGCCGGCATTCCCTCGCCCTAGCGCGCGATCATTCGCGACCGGAGGAGCCATGCCCCCCCATCGTCACGCCTATCGCCCCGTCGTCATGGGTCGCCGCGGCGCCGTCGCCTCGGCCCATCCCACCGCCTCGCTGGCTGGTATCCGCGTCCTCCTCGAGGGAGGCAATGCCGTGGACGCGGCGGTGGCCGTGGGCTCGACCCTGAATGTGGTTGAGCCGTTCATGTCGAGCGCGGGGGGCATCGGCCTCATGGTCATCTCCCGGGGCGGCGGCCGCGAGCGCCACGTGCTGGACTTCATCGGCCCGACCCCCGCTGCCGCGGATGCCACAAGCGCCACCGAGGAGGAGCTGGCCGGAGGGCCCAAGTCGTGCGCGACGCCCGGCAATCTCGGAGGCTGGCTGGCCGCCCTGGAGCGTTTCGGCTCGATGCCGCGCGATCGCGTGTTCGCTCCCGCCATCGAGTGGGCGGAGCAGGGCGTGCCGCTGTCTTTCCTGAACGCGCAATTCATCGAGCAGGCACGGCCCCAGCTCGGGCGCTCCGCCGAGGCGCAGCGGCTCTACCTCGGCAACGGCGGCCCGCGGCCGGGCAAGATTGTGACCTACAAGGAACTTGCGGGCACCTTCCGCCAGGTCGTGGAGGGCGGCGCCGAGGCGTTCTACCGCGGCCCCATCGCCAAAGCCATCGCCCGCGCCGTGCAGGAAGCGGGGGGCTGGCTCGCCGAGCGTGACCTGGCGGATTTCAAGCCCACGTGGCGCGAGCCCGTGCACATCGACTATCGCGGGCTCGAGGTGTGCTCGGTGCCCCCTCCCTTCTCCGCCTTTCAGATGATGGAGACCCTGAATATCCTCGAGGGCTACGATCTCAAAGGCTGGGGGCACAACTCCGTCGACTACCTCCATCATCTCATCGAGGCGATCAAGCTTGGCTCCGCCGATCGCCTTGCCTACGCGTACTCTGGCGAGACTCCCATTCGCGGGCTCCTTTCCAAGGGGTACGCGGCGAGCCAACGCGCGCGGATCGACTCGCGCACGGCGGGGGTGAGCGAGGGCGAGCGGCACTCGGGCAAGAAGCTGTCCGGGCAGATCGCCGAGGGTTATCCCGCGAAGTTCGAGAACGAACAGACCACCCACTTCGCGTGTGCCGACGGTGAGGGCACCGTGGTGTCGGTGACCCAGACGCTCGGGGTGCCCTTCGGCTCCGGGTTCGCGGTGCCCGGCACCGGACTCGTGCTGAACAACATCCTCAAGTGGATGGATCTCGATCCCTCCTCGCCCAACGTGGTCAGGCCTGGCCGCAAGGCGGGGACCATGATGTCACCCATTCAGGTCTTTAAGGAGGGCGCCTTCACGTTGAGTGTGGGCACGCCCGGCTCCTACGGCATCCTGCAGACGCAACCGCAGATGCTCTTGAACGCGCTCGAGTTCGGCTTCAACATCCAGGAAGCCATCGAGCAGCCGCGCATCCGTGTCTACGGCGACCGCCTTCTCGACGCGGAGTCGCGCATTCCCGAGGCGACGCGGCAGGGCCTCGCTCAGCGTGGGCACGACGTGAACGTGATCGATGACTGGTCTTGGGTGGTGGGCGGCGGGCAGGGGATCGCGCGTGATCCGGAATCCGGAGCGCTGATGGCCGGCGCCGACCCACGCCGCGACGGCTACGCCATGGCCGTCTGATACCCGCACCCTCGCTCGAGAAGGAGCGTGCGCTCGACTTCCCGTCTTCCTACCGCGGGAGAGGGTCGCCCTTCGAGCTGAGATGCTCGCCGCGAGCGACGAGGCGAGGGCTGAGTGAAAGAGCTGAGACTTTCGCCTGGAGCGACAAGGCGAGGGCTGAGTGACAGTGGGCTGCGCAAAGAGCTGAGTGAAGGAGGAGGATCCAACATCGATGGCACCAAACAGCCGAATGGCCATGGTCACTGGCGCGGGCTCGGGCATCGGCCGCGCCATCGCATTGGCGCTGGCGGGGAAGGGCTCGCCGGTGGCGGCGATGGACCTGGACGGCAGCTCCGCCGAGGAGACGGCGGGCCTCATCAAAAAGGCAGCGGGGCAGGCCAAGGCCTTCCAGGGTGACACCAGCAACGCGGAGGAGTTGAACCGCGCGGTGAGCGGCGCCATCGCCGCCCTCGGTCCCCTCGAGATCATGGTGAACAACGCGGGGATCCTCGACGGCTACTTCAACGTGGACGAGCTAGACGAGAAGACCTGGCGCCGCGTGATCGACATCGACCTGACGGGCGTCTTCCTCGGCAGCAAGCGGGCCCTCGCCGAGATGCTGCCGCGCGGCCACGGCCGCATCGTCAACATGGCCTCCGTGGCCGGGCTCAACGGCACCGGCGGCGGGGCCGCCTACGTCGCGGCCAAGCACGGTGTGGTCGGCCTTACCCGCCAGATGGCCGTGGTGTACTCCTCGCGCGGCGTGACCATCAACGCGGTGTGCCCGGGCCCGATCCTCACGGATCTCCGTCGTCACTCGCAGGCCATCCTGGGGCCCGACGTGCCCGACATGACCAACCGCGGCATCGCGGTCAACGACGAGCAGGCGCGGGCGGTGGTGCCAGCGGGGCGTCGCGGTACCGTGGAGGACATCGCCTCGGCCGTCTGCTACCTCGCCTCCGAGGAGGCGGGCTATATCACCGGCCATGCCATGCTGGTCGACGGAGGCTGGAGAGCGAAATGATCACGAAGTTCTCCGTCCTCTACGTGGGACAGATCGAGCTCGACAACGTGGGACTCGCGGGCACGCCGGCCGACGAGCGCCGCTATCCCAACGAGCGACTGGCCGAGGCCTTCCAGACCGCGAAGGACGTCTCGCAGCATATGGACGAGCTCGGCTACTACGCCTTGTGGACGGCCGAGCACCATTTCCAGCATGAGGGCTATGAGGTCTTTCCCAACCTCATCCTGCTCGGCACCTGGCTCGCCACCCAGACGCGCCGGCTCAAGTTCGGCTGCGCCTTCAATGTCCTGCCCATGTGGCACCCCATCCGCCTCGCCGAGGACTACGCGCAGGCGGACATCATGACGGGCGGCCGGGTCATCATGGGCGTGGGGCGCGGCTATCACACGCGTGAGGTCGAAACCTTCGGCGCGCCCATGGTCGACAACAAGGCCAACCAGGACCTCTTCGAGGAGCAGATGGACGTGCTCCTCAAGTGTTTCAACGAGGAATCGTGGTCGCACCAGGGGAAGCACTATACGATTCCCGCACGCGTCGAGTACCGCGGCTACCCGCTCACGGAGATCACGGTGGTGCCGCGTCCGCTCCATCTGCCCGTGGAGATCTGGCAACCCATCGCCTCCGGCAAGACGCTGCCCTACATCGCCTCGCGCGGCATCAAGGGCATGGTCACCCTCAACGGTGAGCGCATCTTCGACCAGGTGGTCCGCGCGTATCAGGCGGAGGCGGCCAAGGCAGGACGACAGCTCGCCCTGGGTCAGGACATCTGCTGGGGCGTGGGCCTCTACCTTGCCGACACCGTGGAAGAAGCGGTGGAGCGCGTGGAGCCGTATCACGACGAGCGCTACAAGTGGTTCGCTCCCTTCGGCTTCGTGCGTTACGCGGACGAGGAGGGCCGCTCGTGGGGCACCCCGGGAGCGCCCGCGCGCGTGCCGAGCATCCGCGACGGCGTCGCCCAGCGCGCGTGGCTGTGCGGTCCTCCGCGTCTCGTCATCGATCAGATCAAGGAGTTCGAGGCGCGCTATCCCGGCCTCGAGCACATGATGATTCACTGGGCGGAAGGCATGGGTCCGAAGGAATTCAAGGAGCAGCTCTCGTGGTTCGCCCGCGACGTGATGCCCGCGTTCATCGGTCGTCGCTAAGCCGATTGGACACCCCCGGGGGGTATACCCCCACCCGGTAGCGGCCCCTCGTAGACGGGCCCCTAGGGATTGTATTTTTCCCTTGCGCTCCCTCGTAGCCTGGCGATAATACCCTCGGCCCTACGGGAGGCGCCGGGCGGCGAATCCCAACTCACTCGACGGAGGAGAGAGCGAATGGCAAAGAAGAAGGCGTTCGGTGGCTACTCGATCAACTTCAAGGGATGCAAGGACACCATGGAGTCCGTGATGGGGTCGGCGCCCATCGGCCCCTCCGAGATGACCAAGAAGATCTGGGGCTACGTCAAGAGGAAGAAGCTCGCCGGCAAGAAGTAGGCCCGCCACGCTCGACCGGATCGTCCTGAGCCTGCCCGGCGCCTCCAGGACGCTCCGGTCCTCTTGACTCATCCCGTCGGACCGACGACACTGCCCGCATGGACGTCATCCTCTACGATCGCTCCTGCAATTGCCCCACGTCGGAGCTGGCCCGCCGCGCTCTGCGAAAAGCCGGCGTGACCTACGAGAGCCGGCCACTCGACGCCCATCCCGTCAACCGCAATGGCGCGCTCCAGCTCGCCCGTGCCGCCCGCCACTTCTTCGTGAAGGATGGCGACGGCTTCGTCCAGCACGACGCCTCCCGTGAGCCGGTCAGCGAAGCCCAGGCCCTCGCTTGGCTTCTCCACGAGGACGGGCTGCTCCGCGTCCCCGTGCTGGTCTGCGGGGACATGATCGTGCGCGGCTACACGGACGAGCTGTACGAGCGGGCGCTCGCCGAGCTTCCTGCCGCGGAGGGCGGGCGGCGCTGAGCGCCTAGCCGAGCTTCGCCGGGATCTCGTCGAGGCCTCGCACCTCGAGATCCGGCGAGACGCCGAGCCGCTCCATGGAGGCGGCGAGGCGGTTGCACCAGCAGCACCGATAGCCGAAGGCCTTGGCCCCCGACACGTCCCACGCATTCGACGACACGAAGAGGATGTCGCCCGCGGACAGCCCGAAGGCCCGGATCCCCAGCTCGTAGACAGCGGGCGAGGGCTTGTAGGCTTGCACGGCGTCTACGGAGAGCACGTGGCGGAACACGCCAGCGAGCCCGCTCGAGCGCACCGCAGCCTCGAGCATGCGCGGAGACCCGTTGGAGAGGATGCCGAGAGGTGTTTTGGCCAAGGCGTGGAGTGCGCTCGGTACCTCCGGGAAGGTGGCGAGCGAGAGATAGGCGTCCATCAGGCGCCGCACCTCCTCCTCCGCCGCTTGAATGCCGAGGCGCTCGAGGGCGAACCTGAGCGCGGATTCCGTCACCGCCCAGAAGTC
>Ga0306920_100008098_pt1 | contig 13926 bp, 12 predicted proteins | sample flu12Cox44000170_FD_204666 | JGI IMG/M metagenome (GOLD analysis project Ga0306920, IMG submission 204666) | Lab enrichment of tropical soil microbial communities from Luquillo Experimental Forest, Puerto Rico - flux4day.12C.oxic.44.000.170 (v2)... | ecosystem: Environmental > Terrestrial >...
CGAGGGGTAAAGATCGGGCGGCAGCCCGGAGAACTCGAGCGACGCGAAGCCGGCGCCGGTTCCGTGCAGCTCGACCGTCGCGAGCGTACGCCGACCGTCTCGCGAGACGAGCGGCATCGTCATCGGCAGGGGGCCCGGCGGGTCGTAGGCCGTCCGGACCCGCGCGACCCGCGGGTCGCGCCGGAGCGGCGCCAGCGCGCGCTCGACCTCGTCGCGGAACGCGGGATCGAGCGCTTGCTTGGTCTCGCTGCTGAAGATCAGGTTGAAGGACGGCGGCTGCCCCTTCAGCTGTTTCTCGAGCAGGCGACGCGCGCGCGCGGACTCGGTGACGGTCGGGATGTCGGGCGGATGGAGCCGGCCGCCGACGTGGATCACCCACATGGACGCCAGGAGGCAGAGCACCGACAATCCCAGGACGGTCCAGCGCGCGCGGTGGACGAACCGACCCCAGCGGGCGAGAAGGGCTCCGCTCTCGCCGCCGGACGACGTCCGGGACGCGCTCATCGCGCCGCGGCCGATCGGACCGCCGGCGCGACTTCGTGCGCGACCCGGCGCAGCTGGGCGAGGTCGAGATCGGGCACGCCCAGCATCAGCTTCGTGATGCCGGCCTCGACGTGCTCGACGAGCCGCGCGGCGACCTCGCGAGCCGGACCGAAGATGGCGAACTGGTCGACGTCGAAGCGTGAGCCGTAATAGCCGTGGAGGAACTTTCGTAGCGCGGCCCGCGCCCACGCGTGGTCGTCGTCGACCGCGACGTAGACCAGACGACCGGCGACGAGCGCGTCCGGGTTCCGGCCGGCGGCGCGCGCGGCGCCACGGACGACGCCCCAGAGGCGGGGAAAGTCGCGCACGGTGCCGAACGGGCTCATGATCCAGCCGTCGGCCAGCTCGCCGGCCCGGCGCAGGGCGCCCTCGGCGTGGCCGCCGACGTAGATCGGAACCCGCGCGGCCGGCCGAACGATGGCCTTTTCGAGACGGAAGAACTGACCCTCGTGGTTGACCGGGCCCCCGGTGAGCAGCTGGCGGATCACCGCGAGGCTCTCCCGGAAGACCGTCACGCGACGATTCATCGGCACGCCGACCGCCTTGTACTCTTCCGGCGGCCGCCGAGCGACACGCGGAGGGCCACGCGCCCGCCCGCGAGATGGTGCAGCGTCGACACCTGGCGGGCGATGACGGCCGCGGCGCGCAAGGTGACGACGAGGACGGCGGTGCCGAGCTCGATCCGGCGCGTGCACGCCGCCGCCGACGCGAGGAGCATCAGCGGATCGAGCATGTTCGCCTCGTGGAAGATCCGGTCCTCCGTCCACGCGGCGTCGAGGCCGAGCGCTTCGACCTGGCGGAAGAACTCCGCGTACGCCTCGCCGGAGTCGAGCGCCGCGACGCGGAGCGTGGGACGTGGATGCCGACCGAAACGGGGTGGCTCACGCGAGTGCGTCGAGCAGGGCGCGAGCCTCCTGGACGTCCTTTGAGCCGAAGCCCTCGGTGAACCAGCCGTAGATCGGGGCGAGCGTCTCGCGCGCCTCGTCACGCTTGCCGCGGCCGTCGAGGAGCCGCGCCAGACTCGTCGCCGCGCGAAGCTCGAAGGACCGATCCGACCGCGCGCGCGCCAGCTCGATCGCCCGCCGCAGGCAATGCTCGGCCTCCTGCGACTCGCCGCGCGCCAGCAGGAGGTCGCCGCGAATGCGCTGGATCTCTGGCGCGAAGATGATCGTGCGGTGCTCCTCGGGAATCAGGTCCAGCGCTTCGATTCCCTTGACGGGGTCGCCGAGCCGTCCAAAGGCTTCGGCGAAGAGGCACAGCGAGATCACGTTTCGCCAGGCTGCGCGGCCCCGCGAGGCGACCAGTCGCCGCAACGCGCTCGAGGTCTCGGCGCCGTCCTGGGCGCCGACACAGGCGAGGACCGCGAGGCCGTCGTCGACCCACGCCTCGAATCCCTGCGCCTGCGCGAGCGCGACCTTCCGGCGCGCGTGCTCGCGGGCCGCCGCACGATCGCCCCGTTGATAGTGCACCCACGACGTGAAGCTGAGCGCGATCGTCGTCGTCAGAGGGTGGCCGAGCTCCTCGGCATGGCTCGTGGCCTCCCGGATCGCGACCAGCGCCCGATCGGGGTAGCCGAGCAGCCACTGCACGAGCGCCAGGTGGTATCGTGCGCAGACGCCGGAGTCGTGGCCGCCGTAGACGACGGTCTGCGACCGGTGTAGCACGGGATCGTAGAGCTTCATGCCGTGCTCGACGTGCGTCATCGCGCCGGTCAGATCCCCGGAGGCGCAGGCGGTGGCCCAGCACGCGTGGTGGGCCTCCAGGAGCCGGCCGGTGTCGCTCCCGTCGCGCGCCGTGGCCAAGAGGCGCTCGCTCCGCTCGGTGGCCAGGGAATACAGGCCCCGGTTGTAGCTGACGAACCACAGCCCCCAGAGGGCGGGGTGGAGGCGTGTCGCGTCGCCGAGGCGCTCGGCGATATCGCGCGCTCTCACGTAGGCCAGCTCGACGTCCCGCGTGCCCGATCCCTCGACCGCGATCAGGCTCGTCGCGAGCGCGATGCTCATGTCGGCGATCTCGGCCAGCCGCTCCGGCGTCTCGGGAAGCTCGGCGATGATCCGCAGCGCTTGCTGGAGCAACGGCGACGCCTGGCGGCTGGCGGAGCGCGCGATCGCCTTGTCGGCGGCCAGGTGCAGGTACTTCACGCCGTGGCCCTTCATCTCGCCGCGCAGCGCGTGGTGGGCGAGCTGCTCGACGTGCTCGGCCAGGCGGTCGGCATAGAGGCGCTCGAGGGCGACCACGATCTCCCGGTGCAACGCGCGCCGTCGCTCACTCAAGAGGCCGCCGTAGGCGACGTCGTGGGTGAGTGCGTGCTTGAACGTGTATTCGAGCTCGGGGAACGAGCGCGATTCGTAGAGGAATTCCGCGGCCTGCAGCCGTCCGAGCCCGCTCCGGCAGGCGTCCTCGTCGAGACCGGCGACGGCCAGCAGCAACGCGAACCGCACGTCGTGGCCCACGACGGCCGCCGTCTGCAGCAGCCGTTTGTCGTCGGCGGCGAGTCGATCGATGCGCGCGGCGAGGATCGCCTGGACCGTCGCCGGCACGCGCGCCGCGTCGAGGTCCTTCACGAGGCGGTAGGCGCCGCGGGCGCCGCCGAGCACTCCGGTCTCGACGAGCGCCTGCACGCTCTCCTCCAGAAAGAGCGGGTTGCCCTCGGTTCGCGCGATCAGCAGGGTGGAGAGCTGCGAGACGCTCGGGTCGTCGCCCAGCAATCCGGCCAGCAAGCTCTCGGCGCCTTCGCGGCCGAGCGGATCGATGCGGATCTGGTGGTAATACGTCTTGCCGCTCCACGCGTGCTGGTACTCGGGCCGGTAGTTGACCGCGAGCAGCACGGCGGCCGTCGGGAGGCTCTCGATCAGCGCGTCGAGGAACGCCTGGGTCTCCGAGTCGATCCACTGGAGATCCTCGAACAGGAGCAAGAGCGGGCGCGCCTGGCTCTCGCGCAGGAGCACCCGCTTGATGGCGGCCAGGGTGCGGCGACGCCGCTCGATCGGCGCGAGCCCGAGAAGCGCGCTGTCGTCGAGCAACGCGTCGAGGAGCCAGAGGATGGGCGCGATCGCCTCGTGCAGGCTCTCGTCGAGCGCGAGCACGTTGCCCGTCACCTTCGCCCGTATCGCGCGAACGTCGTCGAGCGCCTCGATCCGGAAATAGGCCCGGAGCAGATCGACCACCGGCAGGTACGGCGTCCCCTTCCCATACGACACGGCGCCGGTTTCGAGGGTGAGCCACCCGTTCGCGTGGTGCGAATGAGCGAACTCGTAGAACAGACGGGACTTGCCGACACCGGGCTCGCCGACGACCGCGACGATCTGTCCCGAGCCCCGACGCGCCTCCTGGGCGGCGCGCCGCAGCTGCTCCATCTCCTCGTCGCGGCCGACGAACCGCGTGAGCCCGCGGGCACGGCGTGCCTGCAATCGGCTCCGCACGGACGCCGCGCCGGTCAGCTCGTGCACCTCGATCGGGTCGCCGAGCCCCTTCACCGGGATCGGCCCGAGCGGCTTCACCTCGACGTAGCCCTCGGCAAGCCGCAGCGTCTCGCCGGTCAGTCGAATCGTTCCGGGGCTGGCGAGCTGCTCCATCCGCGCGGCCAGATGCGTCGTCTGACCGACGGCGGTGTAGTCCATCCGAAGGTCGCTGCCGATCGAGCGCACCACCACCTCGCCCGAATTGAGGCCGACGCGGATCAGCACCTCGACGCCGTGCGCACGCCGCAGATCCTCGGTGTAGCGGCCGACCGCCTCCTGCATCGCGAGCGCGGCATAGCACGCCCGCACCGCGTGATCCTCGTGGGCCAGCGGGGCGCCGAAGAGGGCCATGATGCCGTCGCCCATGACCTGATTCACGGTGCCTTCGTAGCGATGGACGGCGTCCATCATTCGCTCGAGCACCGGGTCGAGGATTCGCCGCGCCTCCTCGGGATCCCGGTCGGCCAGGAGCTCCATCGAGCCCTTCATGTCGGCGAAGAGGACGGTGACCTGCTTGCGCTCACCTTCCAGGGCGGCGCGCGAGTCGAGGATGCGCGCGGCGAGGTGTTGCGGGGTGTACGCCTCGGGTGCCGCGGCGGCCCGGGAATCGGCGCCGGCCGGATGCGCGCATTCCGGACAGAACTTCGCAGCGGGGGGGAGCCGGGTTCCGCATCGTCTGCACGCCGGCTGTAACGCCGACGCGCACTCGATGCAGAACTTCGCCCCGGTCGGGTTCTCGTGGCGACATCGCGGACAGCTCAGGACCGACGCCACGAGCGCAGTCCGACCTTACTCTGCGAGCGGCCCGAACGTGATGTCCCTCATGCCTTCGTTGGAAGGCTATCACATCAGGTCTTCGGGACCGACCTCGGGCCGAACGGCTCGGGCCTGAACCCTCCGTCGCGAGCATCCAGGAATGCCTTCAGGCCTCCCGTCTGCATCGCGGCGATGAGCTCGGCGCGCTCGGCGTTGTACGAGGCGTGCGCCATGCTCGAGAACGGAACGTTGATGAGCATGCCGGCGCCGAGCCCCATCGCGAGCAGGCCGTAGCAGGTGACCGCCTTGTTGAGCCGCACCGACGGCTCGGGCACCTTCGCGATGCGCTCGGCCAGCGCCCGCGCGCGCAGCAGGAGCTCGGCCGCCGGCACGACCTCGTTGACGATACCCAGGCGCAGCGCCTCGGCGGCGTCGAAGTGATCGCCGGTCAGCGCGTAGCGATGGGCCGCCTTCCAGCCGGCCAGCGCGGCGAAGAGGAAGGTGGTGTTCGAGACGTGGCGGACCTCGGGCTGGGCGAAGACGCTGTTGTCGGCGGCGATCGTGATGTCGCAGGCCAGCGCGTACCAGAAGCCGCCGCCCATCACCCAGCCGTGCACCGCCGCGATGACCGGCTTGGTGAGATGCCAGAGGTGCATGAGCTCCGACACCGAGTCGCGGTCGCGCGACCACCAGCGCTTGATGTACTCGGCGACCTCCACCCCGGTGGCGTCGAGCGACGAGCGCCCGTCGGGACGGCGCGCGATGTCGAAGCCGGCCGAGAATCCTCGGCCCGCGCCGGTCAGGATGATCGCGCGCACTTCCGCGTCGGCGTCGGCCTGATCCAGGGCGCCGTGTAGCTCCGCCGTCATCTGTGGATTGATCGCGTTGATGGTCTCGGGCCGGTTGAGCGTGATGGTCGCCACCGGGCCCTTCTTCTCGTACACGATCATCTCGAAAGCCATCTCGTCACCTCCTGGGCTTCATGCGAGCTCGATCAGCCAGTCCACCGCCACGACGCCGCGCCCGTCGTCGAGCACGAGCAACGGATTGATGTCCAGCGCGCGCAGCGAGTCACGGTACGCCTCGGCCAGCGCGCCGAGCCGGATGTTGAAGACCCCGTAGCAGTTCGGCCCGCAAATGAGGAGCCCGTGGTCGGCCGCGAGTCGCTCGAGCTCGGCCTGGCGCTTCCGGCCCGCGGGCCCCGCCTCCGCGAAGCCGCTCGAGAGCACGACGGCGCCGCGCACCCCGGCCGCGACGGCCGCGCTCAGCACGCCCCGGCACTTGCTCGGCCGGGATCGCGACCACCACGGAGTCGGCACGCTCCGGCGTCGAAGCGAGATCGGGATAACAGGGCAGCCCGAGTACCTCGGAATAGCGCGGGTTGATGGGGAAGATCCGACCCGTGTAGCCGAAACGCTGAAGGTTGGCGACGACCCGCGTCGCGCGCGTCATCCGCTGCGAGGCGCCGACGACGGCAATGCTCGCCGGCTTCATCAGAGGGGTCAGGTTCACTGGGCGGTCTTTCGCCAGACCATCGCGAAGCTCACGGGGTGATTCCGGTATGGCTTCCACCGGGGCTTGAGATCGATCCAGCGGTCGTCGACGAGGCGCTCGCGCATCTCGACGAGCGAGAGCCCCACGGATCCCGCGGCGGCAACGTGGTCACTGAAGAGATGAACGTAGGTCTCGATGGCCACCGACTGGCCCGGGCTCGAGTCGAAGTGCGTGGGAATCCCGGAGGCCATGATGAAGTACGGATGATAACCCACGAGCACGTGAGCCCCGCCCGGCTGGAGCAGCCGCGCCGCTTCGCGGTAGAGGGGCCGCAGATCGCGGAGGTGCTCGTCCACGAGACAGGTCGTGACGAGATCGTAGACGCCGCCGCCGAGACCCGTCGCGGCAATGTCGGCCTCGAAGAGTCGATCGTAGATGTGGCGGCTCCGGGCAACCGACAGCATCTCGGGCGTCAGATCAATTCCGTCGAGCCGCGCTGCCCCGCGCGCACGGAGCCAGGCGCCGGTCCGGCCGGTCCCGCATCCGAGGTCGGCTGCGTGCTCGATGGCGGTCCAGGCGACCGACTCGAGCGCGTCGAGCAGGACCAGGTCCATCTCGTCCTGCACCGTGGTGCCGTACGACGGCTGCCAGCCACGGTAGCCCTCGCGGACGGAAACGGTCGGGTAGTGGCGGCGGTCGAAGTGGGAAAACTCGAGCATGGCCGGATTTTCCGTCGCCGGGTGCACGGGCGCAACCTGACCGGGCTGCGAGCGTTGTGCTACGATGTGCTACATGCGCTATGCATCAGGAGAGGTCGGAGTCCGTGAGCTGCGGCAGAACCTCAGCGTCTATCTGAAGCGTGTCAAAGCCGGCGCAACCCTGGACGTGAAGGAGCGCGGCCACCGCGTCGCGGTGCTCGCCCCAGTTGGCGCTCGGTCCTCCGCGCTGGATCGACTCATCGCCGCGGGCCGGGCCACCGCTGCGCGCGGAGACCTGCTCGAGCTCGGGCCGCCCGCGGGACGGCGCCCAACCCGGCGCGCCAGCCGGGCCCTGAGCCGTCTGCGAGACGAGGCGCGGTGAGCCTGATCTACCTCGATGCGTCGGCGCTTGTGAAGCTGATCGTCATGGAGCCGGAATCTGGTGCGCTGCTCGCGTTTCTCAGGTCGCGGCCCGACCGCTTGTCGAGCGCCCTCTCGCTGACGGAGGTTCCACGGGCGCTGCGTCGAGCCCAGTTCGGTGGAGCCGCGAGACGGCGGGCCCAGCGGCTGCTGGCGCGGGTGGCGCTTGTCGACGTCGACCGGAGAATCCTGTCGGCAGCCGTCGCGCTCGAGCCGCCGGTGCTTCGAACGCTCGACGCCATCCACCTCGCCACGGCGCTCGCTGTCCGGGAGGATCTGGCCGGCCTCGTCACGTACGACCGCAGGCTCGCGGCCGCCGGCGAGCGCCTTGACCTCGAGGTTTTGGCGCCCTCCTGAGACCGGAAGCGACTGTTGTGAGGAGAGCGGTTCGGACTACCGCTCGCGCAAGCTCTCCTGCTTGTAGCGGAGCAGGGGCGATAGCAGATACTCGATCAGCCGGCGCTGGTCGGTCATGATCTCGACCGTCGCCGCCATGCCCGGGCTCAGCTCGACGTCCTTGCCGTCGGCGCTCATGGTCGTGCGCGACATCGCGACGCGCGTCGCATAGACGAGGCCGAGCTTGTCGTGCTGGATTGCATCGCGCGAGACGTCGACGAGCTGGCCGCGGATCGTGCCGTAGCGGGTGAAGAGGAAGGTCTCGAGCTTGATCTCGGCCGTCTGGCCGGCGCGGACGAAGCCGATGTCCCGGTTGAGCACCATCGCGGCCGCCGACCGCGACCGCCTTACCCGCGAGCTGGCCGCGGCGCGGATCGATTCCGCGTCGCTGGCGCCCCGGCGGATCGCCACGAGTGCGCTCTCCGATCGGTCGATGACCGAGCTGATCAGGACGGGGAGGCCGGGCTTCATCGCGAGGGCGCGTTCGAGCACTTCGATGCCGTGCAGATCGGGCATCATGAGATCGAGGATCATCACATCGATTGTTTTCGATCGAAGGAACTCGAGCGCCTCGTAGCCGCCGTCCGCGCGAATCTGGTCGTAGTGGCGCTCGAACGCCGAGGCGTAGAACTCGTGCAGGATCTCATGGTCATCGACGGTGAGAACGACGGGACGACGCATCACCGCCATGGCGGGGGATCTTAGCACTGATGGGTGCACGAGGGGATGGCGATCACCGTCGCGCTGGCGCCCGTATCATCTGAGTAACACTTCGGGGGCTTTCGGCCAGGCTCTTGGCGGCGGGCTGCGTAGCAGAATCTCCCTCGGTTTTAGCAGGATTCTCCAGCCTAGATCGATCGATTTCGATCTGGAGACGCAGCGCGAGTCGAGCTCGACCGGGGCGAGGACATTTGCTTTCAGGCGGGCTGGTGCGCACAGTGTGCGGGCCGGTGCGCACAGTCTTGGGGATAGGACGATGACGCCGGCTGATGATCTTGCCCCAATCGCACGACGACTATGCCAGACCGTCGCGCATTCGAGCGTAGGAGCCCTCCGAAACAAGGACTTATCTCTTTCTGGATCGGCATGACTCTCGCACGGCGGGAATTGGGCCCTGTAGCCCCTGTCTTGTCGCCCGAAGGAGGGTCGCGATGCGCACGTTGATTCCCCCGGCTCTGTTCCTGGTCGTTTCGTTCGGCCTGCTTCAGCCGCTGCCACCTCCGGCATCGAGACGCGGCCGGCTGAGACACTGCCGGCGCAAGAGCGGCTGAAGTCGTGTAACCCAGACGTCGCGATCGCCGCCGCCAAGGAGATCGTGCGAAACCCGGCGACGTTCAAGGAACCGCTGGAGCTGTTCTCTGTCTCCGAAGCGCTCTTTCGTCATGGAGAGAAGGATGAGGGCGTGTTCTGGTTCTATGCAGCTCAGCTGCGGGTGCGCTACCAGCTGGCCGTCGAACCCCGTGATGGCGGCCAGCTGCTCGGCATCATGATGATGGCGACGGGGCCTATCGTCAATAGCTATGCCTTCCAGAACGTCTCGAACCTGGACCGCATCCTGGGCCGCATGCTGGAGTGGGATCGAAAGACTCCGAATCCGCACCGCGGCACGGCCCGATCGGAAGAGACCGAGCGTCAGATCCAGCAGATCTACTCGGGCCTGCGCGAGTTGAGGGCGAAACTCGCCGCGGACAGGGAAGAGCTCGAGCGTAACGCGCGCCTGGCGGCGCCGGAGATCGAGCGGATGTACGCCGAATCGGTCAAAGATATTTGCAGCACGGATCAGATCGACCCGGCCTACGCAGCGCGCGCGGCGCGAGAGGAGATGGCGCTCGTGACGGGCTTCGTCAAGAGCCATGAGCAGGTGATTCGGGAGGCCGGGGGAATCCCAGAAGTCTATCCGGAGTCGAGCCTGTTGAAGCGGGCGGAAGTCATGCCATACCGGTACATCGTCTCCGTGGTGGGCGCGACGACGGTTCACGCGGTGGTCGACGTGTCAAGGTCGGGTGGCAAGCCAAGTTTCACTCTGGCGTGTGTGTCCCGCATTCCGCCTGGGCAGCGCGATCCCCGAAAGGACGTGTGCGCGCAGTAAACGAAGCGCTCCAGCAGAATCATCCACGATCTCAGCAGAATCTTTCATCCTATTTCTGTTGACATCGTCGGTCGCCGCGTCGAAGAGTGTTGACCAGCGATGCTGTCGGTTCCATCTCCCTTGAAAGAAACGAGAGTGGTAGTTCGAGCCGAGGCATTGCGTCCAGACAGCGGCGAGATGACGGGCTACAACGCAGCAGCGCGCGTGCGCGTGAAGGTCAACACGGTTCCGCCTACTGCGCGTCTGATCGCCGTGGGCAGGACCCTGCGGCTACGGCTGCCGCGTATGCGCGTGGCGCGAGCCTTGCGCTGGTGTCTTGGCGTCGTGGCCTTGGCTGCTTTCGGCGTGCTGGGCGGGCAGGTGAACTCTGTGAATGCCAAGACAGTCGAATGGCGCGAGGAGGTACCCCTGCAAGACGGCGGGAAGATCGTCGTTGCGTGGCGAGTCGAACTGGTCGCTGGAGAAGCGTTCGGATCGATGGTGGGGGCGCAGCCGACGGCCAGGATGCAATCCAGGCGGTCGGCCCGGTCACGGACGAGAACCGCATCGTACTCGGCCCCGGCATCACGGTCGGCATGGTCACGGTTGCCCAGAGCGGCAACGACGCCCTGCTCACCGTGTCCGCCGGCTCCGATCAGATCCGCATCGAGAGCTGGTTCACCGACCGCAAGGGGCTCGTCGACGAGGTGCGGTTCGACGACAACTCGGTCATCCACCTCCGCGGCATCTTCAACAACGCGCCCACGGTGGCCACGCCGATCCCCGATCAGCCGGCGTCCGAGGACAGCCCGTTCCAGTTCACAGTGCCGTCCGAGACGTTCACCGACGACGAGTGGGACCAGCTTTCGCTGAGCGCGACGCGCGCCGACGGCGGCGCGCTGCCGGCGTGGCTGAGCTTCGACGCGCCGACGGGCACCTTCAGTGGAACGCCGGCCAACGCGGACGTGGGCACGCTGAGCGTGCGGGTGACGTCGACCGATGCGTACAACGCCACCGTGTCGGACACGTTCGACATCACCGTGGCGAACACCAACGACGCGCCCGTCCTGGCCAACCCGATCGCCGACCAGGTAGCCCAGGAGCAGGTTCTCTTCACGTTCACCGTGCCGGCGGGTACCTTCACGGAGGTCGATGCCGGTGACGTGCTGAACTACTCGGCGACCCGCACCGACGGCAGCGCGCTGCCCGCGTGGCTCGGCTTCGACGGCGCGACGCGCACCTTCTCGGGAACGCCGCCCTCCGGGGTGGCCGGCAACCCGGTGGCCGTGCGGGTGAGGGCCACCGACCTGGCGTCGGCGAGCGCGACCGGCGACTTCACGCTGGAGATCGCCGGCGTCTTCACGGGCACCGCGGGCGCGGAGAATCTCGTCGGCACCAGCGGCCCCGACATCATGTACGGGCTCGGGGGGAACGATCGCCTCGACGGGCGCGGCGGCGCCGACACGCTCTACGGCGGCCCCGACGACGACACCTACGTCGTGGATCAGGCCGGCGACGTCGTCACCGAGAACCCGGGCGAGGGCGTGGATACGGTCGAAAGTTCGATCAACTACACGCTCGGCGCGAACGTCGAGAACCTCACGCTGACCGGCACGGCGGCGCTCAACGGCACCGGCAACAGCCTCGCCAACACGCTCACCGGCAACTCGGGCGCGAATCGGCTCGACGGCGGCGCGGGGGCCGACACGATGGTCGGCGGGGCCAGCGACGACACCTACGTGATGGACGACGCGGGCGACGTGGTCACCGAGAGCGCGGGCCAGGGCGACCCAGGTCGCCACGCTGATCCAGGCCATGGCGACCTTTACCGCGCAGACCGGGCTCACCTGGGATCAGGGCATCGATCAGCAGCCGCAGGACGTGCAGAACATTCTCGCGGCCAGCTGGCACTAAGTCTCGACGCACGCCCGGCGGGTAACGCTCTTTTGGGGTTACTCGCCGGTGTCCCATGCGATGCTTTGGGCATGGCGACACCGGTGGATCGCGCGGTCTTGGCGCGCCTTGCCGACTTGCTCGAGCCGCGGCGCGAGATCCTCGAAGCTTATCTCTTCGGCTCGACCGCCACGGGATCGGCGCGGGCGCACAGTGACCTCGACGTCGCGGTGTATCTGAGCGAGTCGCAGCCGGAGACCTCACGGTTCGGGTACGCGGCCGACCTCAGCGCGGCGCTGATGGGCGCACTCGGGGCTCCGCGCGTCGACGTCGTCGTCCTCAACGACGCCCCGCCGCTGCTCTACCATCGCGTCCTGCGCGACGGCGTGCGGATCCTCGCGCGCGACCTGAAGGCCACGACGACGCGTGAGGGGCGCGCGCTCTCGCGCTATTGCGACTATGGGCCCCAGCTCGCGAAGATCGAGGCCGCGCACAGGGCTCGGATCGAAGCCGCTCGGTTCGGCCGGTGACCCCCGGGCAGGCCGATGCCGCGGTCATCCGGCGCCATCTGTTGGCCCTCGATGAAGCCGTCCAGCGACTCCGGCGCCACGCCGGCCGGCCTCTCTCGAGCTTGCGCACCGACGCCGACCTGCTCTGGGCCGTCGAACGTGGACTCCAGCTCTGCGCGCAGAACACTCTCGACGTCGCGACTCATCTGGCGGCGAGCGCGGGGCGCGATGCCCCTGACTATTCGAGCGCCGTGGATGCGCTCGGCGAGCTCGGCGTGCTGCCGCCGGAATTTGCGCGCCGGTTTCGGGGCGTCGCCGGATTTCGCAACGTGCTGGTCCACGGCTATCTGCGCGTCGACATCGCGCGGGTGCATGAGCTCTTGAGCTCCGGACTCGACGACTTCGCCGAGTTTGCCCTCCACGTCGAGCGATTCCTCCAGCGCGGCTGAACGATGTGCTCGATACTCACGGAATCGTCGACGGCGGCCCGGAGTGCGGTTGTAGGTACGGGCTCGCCGGGCCCGAATACGGGAAATAGCTCGTCGTGCCCCAAACTTGCTGCTCGTCGGCCGTCAGACACGCGCAGCCGATGCCCGGAGGCGCCGAGATCGTTGGCAGCTGGCACCAGCCCCACTGCGTCGTGCAGATGTTTGCGGGCGGCGAGATAGGCGAGGGAACGGGACGCGGCGGCACCGGCCGCTGAGGCGGCATCGGGCGCGGCGTCGAGTCAGGCCGTGCCTGACCATCGGCCGCGCCCGCCCAACCCGCCAGGAGCAACGCGAGAATCCCGGGCACGAAGAGCGATCGGCGGTACACCCCGACCAGTCTACTTGAGCCGCGGATCGAGCGCGTCGCGCAGGCCGTCGCCGAACAGATTGAACCCGAGCACGGTGACGAAGATCGCGAGGCCCGGGAAGAGCGAGATCCACGGATTCGACTGGATGAACGCGACGTTCGCTTTCAGGTCCCAGCCCCAGCTCGGCGTCGGCGGCTGCGTGCCGAGCCCCAGGAACGAAAGCGTCGCCTCCACGATGATCGACGTGGCGATGCCGAGCGTGGTCGTCACGATGATCGGCGCCAGGCAGTTCGGCAGGACGTGGCGGAGCAGGATCCACGGGTCGCGCACGCCCACGGCGCGGCACGCCTCGATGTATTCCTTCTCCTTGATCGAAAGCACGCTGCCCCGGACCAGACGCGCGTAGATCGGGATGCGTACGATCGCGATCGCGCCGGTGACCTTGATCGTCCCGATGAGACCGGCGGTGGGAGCGAAGATGACCATCAGGATGATGGCGAGCAGGTAGATCGGAAACGCGAGGATCAGATCCATCGCGCGCATGATGAGCGAGTCGGTCCGGCCACCGTAATAGCCGGCGATCATCCCGAACGGGACGCCGACGAAGAGGGCGAGCAGCACCGACGAGACGCCCACCGCCAGCGAGATGCGGCTGCCGTGGATGATGCGGCTCAACATGTCGCGCCCGAGCTGATCCGTCCCGAGCGGGTAGTCGCGGCTCGGGCGCTCGAACGTGTGGGTCTGATCGCTCGCGATCGGGCTCTGGGGCGCGAGCACGTCGGCGAAGAGCGCGACCAGGAGCAGCGCAGCGACGATGGCCGCACCGATGAGCGCTGTCGTGCTGCGCCGGAGCCGGCGCACGCCCTGCGCGAACGGCGACTCGGCGTGCTCG
>Ga0306920_100008101_pt1 | contig 13924 bp, 14 predicted proteins | sample flu12Cox44000170_FD_204666 | JGI IMG/M metagenome (GOLD analysis project Ga0306920, IMG submission 204666) | Lab enrichment of tropical soil microbial communities from Luquillo Experimental Forest, Puerto Rico - flux4day.12C.oxic.44.000.170 (v2)... | ecosystem: Environmental > Terrestrial >...
TTTTGCTCGGCACCACGATTTCAGCGACAAGTCACGGCAATGCAACGGCAAACACAAGCCACGGCACGTACGAGCTGCACTCTACTGTCGCGATCGAGCTTGCAAAATATGTGCCGGGGCGCGTACCCAATAGCGGCTCACCCGGATTCGTGCCGGCCTCCGATTATTTGGGTAGTACGACCGCGCCTGATGGCCAGATCTATTCGACCACTCAGCCCGATACGATCGCGGTGCCAGCAGCTACCGACACCGGATTTATCCCGCCGCCCGCTGTCGCAACACCATACCAGAGCGCGTTGCCGGCGATGAGTCTTCCGCCAATTCCGCTCCCCATGACAAGCGGGCAGCCCGCTGCCTCGCCGCCCGCCGCTCCCACGCCGACGCCACAGCCAACGCACTATTGACCGTGTTGCCCAGTCAATGGGCGGATGCGAGATGAACTATGCGTTCGCCCGGCAAGTCGTTGCTGCAGGACGTGGCGCGACAATACTGTAGGCTGTTCTCGTGACCCCTACGTCTGAACTCATTTTCGGTCATAGCCACACCCAAGGAATTGTTGCCCTCGAACCGGATCCGGTTTCGGGAACGGCGGCGCTGTATCGCCGCGTCGACGGCGCCACGCTGCGCGACATCGTGCCCCTGCAGAACTGGGTGCTTGCCCGCAAGCCGCAAGCCGGCAGCATGGAGCTGGGCGGCCGTCACGTGCTTCGGCACCTCGTGCTCGGATCGGATGCACGTGCGATGGCCGACCGGACCCGTGTGCTCGCTCCGGATCAGCGCCTGGCCTATCTCGACCCGATCACCTCACACCTCGTTGCGACCGGCGAGACTCTTTATAAGGGCTTGCGTTTTTCCCAATTACGGCGCCTGCAGTTCGACCTGGAAACGCTCGACGTCGATCCGTCTCGTGACGACGGCCCGATCGTGGTCGTTGGCATCGCCGATGACTCCGGTTTTGAGCGCGTGCTGTCGCTCGACGAATTTCCGAGTGAAGCAGCTCTCATCCAAGAATTCGTCAACGTCGTGCGCACCCGCGATCCCGACGTCATCGAAGGCCACAACGTTTTCAATTTCGATCTCTGGTATCTAGCAGAGCGGGCCAAACGCTTCGGTGTGCCGCTCACGCTTGGCCGTGACGGCACCACGCCGATGTGGTTGGATGAGAACATCCGGCGAACGACGCTCTCCGGAATGATCGTCAAATATTATCGCATCGAAGGGCGGCAAATCGTCGATACGTTCATCGGCGCCGTCCGCTGGGATGTCGGCCGGAAGCTGCCCAACTACAAACTCAAGCATATCGTCCGGCATCTCGGCATCGGGGACGAACAACGCACGATGGTCGATGCCGCCAACATGCGTGCGCTTTGGGCTGATCCGCAGATGCGCGCGAAGATCAAAGCGTATTGCTTAGACGATGCTCGTGACACAGGTCGCCTGTCATCCCTTGTGACGCCCAACGAGTTCCATCAGGCGCAGATGGTGCCCGAGACGCTGCAGGGTATCGCCTGCGTGGGGATCGGTAGTCGGATCGAACGGCTCATGGTGCGCGCGTACCTGCGCGAACGGCACTCGATTCCCCGGCCTCGTCCCACGACGCCGATTGAGGGTGCGTTCAGCGAAGCGTTCTTGACCGGCGTCTTTCGCGACGTCATGAAGTGTGACGTCGAAAGCCTGTATCCCTCACTCATGCTCGCTCGCGGAATCGCACCCTGGGACGATGACCTTGGCGTCTTCCTTCCGATGTTGTCAGGGCTTCGGGAGATGCGCCTGAGGGCAAAGCGCGTCGCTGAAGGTGCGGGCGACGCAGACGCGGCTGGGCGGCTCGCAGGCGACGGCCTGCAGCACGCGTTCAAAATCCTCATCAACTCGTTCTTCGGTTTCCTTGGCACTAACGGGCTGCATTTCAACGATCCGGTTGCGGCGGGCCGCGTGACTGAAGCCGGCCGTGAGGTCATAGATCGGATTGTTACGGGGTTGCGTGAACAGGGCTGCACTGTTATCGAGGCAGACACCGACGGTGCGTATTTCGTGGCTCCAAGCGGGCAGCCTGAGCAGGCGGTTGCGAGCGTCGGCGGCGCCCTGGGTGAAGGGCTAAACCTTGTCGCAGAAGAGCGCTATCCCGCGATGTTGTCGCTAAAGGCGAAGAACTACGTGCTTAGGCGAGCAACGGGTGAATTGGTGCTGCGCGGCTCTGCGCTGCGGTCAGGCCGGGATGAACCGTTTGGCCGCGCACTCGTGAAAGCCATTGCGGCTCTTCTCATCGAGGGCAAGGATGGCGAGATCGCGCCGCTCGTCCGGCAGACGATCGATAAGATTTATGAGCGCGGGTTCGCACCTGAGGAAATTGCACGCCGCGAGTCTATCACCGCCAAGACCTTCAATTCCCCGGCAAACCGTCGCCTGGCGACCGCGCTTGCGGAGAGGGGCCTGACGGTCGGCGACAAAGTCCGCGTCTACCAACGAGTTGGCGGCGAGTTGGGGCTTTTAGACGAGTATGCCGGCGATGAAGACCGCGATTATCTCGTGCGCCGCGTTGCTGACTTCGTCGCCCGCTTCGGTGATCTCGTTCCGCCCGATGCACGAATCGCCGCTGGTGAAGATCGCGATCAGCTGTCGTTCTTGTAAACCGTAGAGATGGAAGAGAGCGTTACTCGTGAGATCTGACGTACGCACCTACGCCCACGATGTGAACGGCGTTCTGGGATCGATCTTGGCTCTTGCCGATGTGCAGAGCGCCCGTGGCGGGAACGGCGAAAAGGCTCAAGCTGTATTTGCGAACATCGCTGCCGCGGCACGCCGCGGTGGTACGCTTGTCGATAATCTCGTCCGCGCCGCCTCGGTGGCGGATAGCGGCACGGACTCAGCAGTCGAACGCGATCTGTCCTATCTCGAAACGTTGCACGTCACGCTGGACCCCGTGGCGAGCGAGCTTGAGCAAAGCGGCCGCGGTGAAAGCATTCCTATCGTGGACCGCGAGACCGGACGCTTCCTCTCAGTGCTGGTCACCGCGCTTCGCCCCAAAAATATTCTTGAGATCGGTACCGCGTTCGGCTACTCGGCACTATGGATGGCAAGAGCCCAGGGTGCCGGCGGCCGGATTCTGACGATCGACCCCGACCGGTCGAGAACCGACATCGCCGCCGGATTTTTCCGAAAAGCCGGGGTCAATGAACGTATCGAGATCGTGAACCGTCCGGCACTTGACGTGCTTCCCGAACTCAGCCCTGACAGTTTCGAGCTCGTGTTCATCGACGCGCTCAAGGAAGAATATGCTGATTATCTGCGCTTGGCGGTACCATTGCTCAAACGCGGAGGGATGATCGCCGCTGACAACCTGCTCTGGGGCCATGCAGCATCGTTGCCAGCAGCGCCCAACGACGCCGCGACTACAGTTGGCGTTCGCAAGTTCAACGAAGCGTTGCTGCACCACCCCGCGCTCGAGGCGACCATCGTGCCGATCGGCGACGGGCTCGGGCTTGCCGTCAAGCGGTGAACGCCCTGCAGGGTAGCCGCGCCCTCATCCTCCTCGCGCTCGTCGCATTCGTCGTGCGCGCATCGTCAGCCGCAGAGCCTCCACCGGCGCTGACGCCGCAAGAGCCCGTGCTCGATCCTCGTGCGCCGGGGTTTTTCGACTACTTACAGTTCGATGACAAGTATCGCCGGCTGCTCGTGGCCCACACGGGGAGCCGGACGCTGGACGTCATCGATGTCAATAACAATTCGATCCTGCGCCAGGAATCGGTGGGCGATGCGCATGGGATCGCAGTCGACATTAAAGACGGCAAGTATTTCGTGGGGACGAGCCGTCCGGCGTACGTCGTCGTCTTGGGTCGCAAGTTCATGGTCAAGGATGATCAGATACCGGTCGGAGGTCCGATTGACGCGGTGGCGTTCGACCCGAACAATGACATGGTTTACGCTGACCGGTTCGACAACAACTCGATCGTCGTCGTCAACGGCAAGAGCAACAAGGTCACTAACACTATTCCCATCGGTGGTGGCTTAGAATACATCATCTACGATCCCGGCACCGATCGCATCTATCAAAACGTCGAGTCCACCGGTGACATCGTGGTCATCGATCCCAAGCTCAACCGAATCATTGCAAACTGGCATGCGGCACCGGCTACGCAGCTCCACGGTCTCGCGGTGGATAGCGTGACCCACCGTCTGTTCACTGCCGGTGGCAATGGCAAGCTCGCCGTGGTGGATGCCACGTCGGGCGCCCTCATCGCGACGGTCGACATCGCGCCGTCCGTTGATCAGATAGCGTTTGATCCAGGCTTGCGCCGGGTCTACTGTGCGAGCAGCCTCGGTCTGCTCTCCGTCGTCCAAGAAACTGCGACGGGCGCAGAGCACATAGCGGATATTACCGTGCCGCGGCGTACGCATTCCGTTGCGGTTGACCCAGTGACGCACGCCGTGTGGGTCGCTTATGCCGCTTCGGACGACGACTACGTGTTGAAGCTTGTTCCTCCCGCCGGCGCAAACATTGCCAGTACACCCGCGCCAAGTGCGTCGCCCTAAATCAGTCAATCCTCGCCGAGATATGCCTTGCGGATGTCATCGTCAGCAAGCAATGAGGCTGCCGGTCCGCTCTTGACGATCGTCCCCGTCTCCAACACGTAGCCACGGGCTGCTACTTGCAGCGCCTTGCGCGCGTTCTGCTCGATCAAAAGGATCGGCACGCCGCTTCGGTTGACGTCGGCGATCACGTTGAAGATCGTGTCGACCAAGATGGGAGAAAGCCCAAGCGACGGCTCATCCAAAAGCAATACCTTCGGACCAGCCATAAGAGCACGACCGATCGCGAGCATCTGCTGCTCGCCGCCGGAAAGGGTTCCACCCTTCTGCTTGAGGCGCTCGCCAAGCCGAGGGAAAAGCGACAGCACCCGATCGAGATCGCCGGCGATGGCCCGATCGGTGCGCGCGTACGCGCCCAAGCGGAGGTTCTCCAGTACGGTGAGCCGCGGAAAGATGCGGCGGCCCTCCGGCGATTGTACGACCCCCTTACGCACGATCTGATCGGCGCGCATCCCCACGATGCCCTCACCGAACAGGCTAATCGTGCCGCGCGCTGGCGAAAGCAAACCTGAGATCGTGCGCAATGTCGTGGTCTTGCCGGCGCCGTTGGCGCCGATGAGGGCGACGATCTCGCCTTCGCCGACGTCCAGCGATAAACCACGTAGGGCTTGGATGCGCCCATAATACGCCTCGACCCCGGAAAGCGACAAAATCGCGGCGCTCATGCGCCCTTGCCCAAATATGCTTCGATCACTCGAGGATCGTGACGCACTTGATCGGGCGGCCCGCAGGCGATCTGCTCGCCGTAGTCGAGCACGTGCACCTCATCGGAAATCCCCATAACCAGCTGCATATCATGCTCGATAAGCAGGACGGTCACGCCGCGCTCGCGGATCGACTGCACAAGCCGCATGAGCGCCTGCTTCTCTGCAGGATTGGTACCGGCACCCGGCTCGTCGAGCAGCAGCAAGCGCGGTTCGCTTGCAAGTGCGCGCGCGATCTCCAATCGGCGCTGCATGCCATACGGCAAGTTACGAGCCCACTCGCTTGTATAAGGTGCCAACCCAAAAAAGTCGAGCAGCTCTTGGGCGCGGCGCTTGACCTCCCGGTCTTCGCTCGTGGCACGCGGCGTGCGCAGAGCGCCGTCGGCGATGCTGGCATGCATGCGAGCGTTCCGGCCCACCATGACGTTCTCCAAAACGCTCATGAACGAGAAGAGCCGGATGTTCTGAAACGTACGGGCGATGCCAGCAGCCGTCACGCGATCGGGACGCATGCCGTCGAGGACGCGGCCTTCAAAGACGATAGATCCCTCGGTGGGCGCATAGATCCCAGTAATGAGATTAAAAACGGTTGACTTGCCCGCGCCGTTAGGGCCGATGAGGCTTATGATGCCTCCGGCCTGAACGTCGAGCGTGAGGTCTTTGACTGCCGCTAAGCCGCCGAAATTCTTGCCGAGCGAGCGCAACTCGAGCAGCGCCATCAAATCACCGCCTGTCGTACTCGCGTATGCGTGCCATGCATCAAGCCCCGGCCTGCGCCGGGGCGCCGCTTTGTTCTTCGGCGTGCAGCTCAGCGCGGCGCGTTGCGCTCGGGATAAGACCCTCGGGACGGAAGAGCATAACGGTGACCAGGATGATGCCGTACAGCAAGAAGCGGTACTGGTTGAGGTCGATGCCTGCCAGCGATGCAAGGTGTAATTGCTGACCCAATGTCTGAACCCAGTTCGTGGCCTGCGGCAATATCAGGAAGTTGAGCAGTCCGATGATGGTCGCGCCCGTGATGACGCCAGGCAGATTTCCCATGCCGCCCAGTACGAGCGCCGCCAGGATCATCACCGAGGTGTTGAAATCAAAACCGCTCGGGCTTACCGTGCTCAGTTTTGCGGCGAACAGCACGCCGGCGACGCCCGCGAATGCAGCGCCGAGCGAGAACGCCGCCAGCTTGGCAGTCGTCGTGTTGATGCCCATGTGAGCGGCTGCCAGCTCATCCTCGCGGATAGCCATCCACGAGCGCCCGATTCGCGAGTGCCGAAGATTGTTGAGCAACCACAGCGAGACCAATATGATAGCCATGTACAGATAGTAGTAGGGCACCGGGTTGAACCCAAAGCCAAAGCCAAACAAGCGCGGTTGGTCGATGCCGGCGATGCCGTCGGGCCCACCCGTCCACTTATCAAGATTCTGCAACACTTGCGGCACGATCTCACCAAAGCCTAGCGTGACGATGGCGAGGTAATCACCGCGTAAGCGCAGCGTTGGAGCGCCGAGCACGAGTCCGAAGAGCGCAGCGACAGCGGCGCTCACGAGGATCATGGGCCAAAAATTCAGATGGATGCCGAATTGCGGCGAAGCCAAGAAAGCATACGTGTACGCGCCGATGGCGAAGAAGGCCGCAAAACCGAGTGCCAAAAGGCCCGTGTAGCCAACGATGATGTTGAGCCCAAACGCGAGCAGCACGAGCCCGCCCGTGTCAGCGTACGCTGAGATATGCGAGGCGTTGCGATCAAGCAGTGGCACGAACGCAAGCGCGACCACGATAACGAACGGCAGCACGCGCTTCATCTGCTCACACCTTTTCCGGCACTTGCTCGCCGAGCAGACCACTTGGCCTGAAGACTAAGATGAGGATGAGGATGCTGAAAACGACGACCGACGTCCACTGATCGGAGATATATTGCGAGGTCATCGCCTCGACGATGCCGATCAAGAAGCCACCCAGCATGGCGCCCGTGATGTTGCCGATGCCGCCTAACACCGCCGCGGTGAAGGCCTTAAGCCCGGCCTGGTAGCCGTTGAGGAAAAACGTGGTGCCGTAGTAGATACCGGAAATAAAGCCGGCGACACCCGCCAGGGCTGCGCCGATGAAGAAGGTCCATGCGATCGTCGCATTGATGTCTATACCCATGAGCTGGGCCGCATCACGGTCCTGCGCCGTGGCTCGCATCGCTGTGCCAAGCTTGGTGTGGAAGACGAGCAGATTGAGCACCAGCATAGCGAGAATGCTGACGACGACCACGATCAGCGCTCGTTCGTGAATCCCAACGCCCGCGATCACGAACACGTTATCAGGTTGGCCAAGCCCTCGGGGCAAGAATTGCGGGAAAGGAACTTCGGAGGTGCCCTTCCAGATCTGCATCAGGTTTTCGAGGATCAACGAGACGCCGATGGCGGTGATGAGCGGGGCCAGCCGGGGCGCGTTGCGCAGGCGGCGATAGGCAAGGCGCTCGATCAGCACACCGACGATGCCGCACAAGAACGCAGCCAGAATGATAACGCACGCCGCGATTAACCACAACTGCCATCCGCCAGTATACCGCGAGAGCGGGATGAGCGCGAGAATACTCAGACTAAAATACGAGCCCAACGTGTATACGTCGCCATGAGCAAAATTGATCAGCTCGACGATGCCATAGACCATCGTGTAGCCGAGCGCTATCAGCGCATACATGCCGCCAAGCGCAATGCCGTTGATGAGCTGCTGGAAGAACTGATGGATCTCAGCCAAGGGCTGATGGCCCTAGATCACTTCGCGTAATTCTTCTGAGTAACAAAAACCCAGGCGCCATTGCGCACGCCGTACGTCGTGATGATCTTATTGGTCGTATCGCCGTTTTTGTCGAAGGAAAAATCCCCGATGATGGTTTGGTGTGCTTTGCCCGAGCGCAGTTCATCAAGCACCTGTGCGCGCGTCGGGACGTTCCCACCGTTAGCTTTCATCGCGGCCGCTGTAGCTTCAATCAGCACCATGGCCGCCACGAATCCGTTCGCGGAATAGGAACCGACCGACTGGCCGAATTGCGCCTGATACTGCTTCAAGAAATCCGGGGCGCCATTGACCGTTGCCACCGTCGCGTACGAATCATTCGCTGCGGTTCCCGCATCCGTCAGGAACTGATCGTTGCGGATTCCGTCTGCGCCGAAGAAGGCGATCGAGCCCAAACCGGCATCAGCCATCTGCTTGCGGACTAATCCGCCACCTGTCGAGGTCGTGCCGCCATAGAACACCACGTCCGGGTTCATGCTGGCGGCACGCGTCAAAAGCGCGTGGAAATCTTGCTGTCCTTTTGTGATGTGGTCGTGCGCGAGCACGGTACCGCCATCGGTTTGGAAACGGCTGGCCCACTGATCCGCGACCCCGCGGCCATAGGTCTCATTGTCGTCCATGACATACGCGCGCTTGAGATGTAACACTTGCGCAGCATAGTCAGCACCTGCCGGACCTTGGATGTCGTCGGTGGTGCATACACGGAAATAGGTGAGCTGGGTGGGGTTCGCGGTTCGTAATTCCGCGGCCATTGGGCCTCGCGTCAAATCGGGATTTGTGTTCGCGGGGCTGATGAGCGCGATGCCTAAGCTGTTCGAGAGCGGGATCTCAGCTTTTGCGACATTGCTGTTGAACGGCCCGATGATGCCGATGACCGACGGGTCGCTAGCAAAGGCTTGCACGTTTTTTGCGCCTTGGCTCGGGTTATGCACCCCGTTGACGGCGTCGTCCACCACCGATGCCTCGATCGTGTAGCCGGGGATAAGCTTGCGCTTATTGGCATCGATGACCGCCAGCTTCACGCCGTTTGCAGTCGGCACACCATCGGAGGCGTCACCACCGGACACGGGCAGATCCGCGCCGACCTTGATGAGGTTTTGCGAGGATCCCGTGCTCGAGCCTTGCCCACCCGGTGCGTTGCCGGAGCAGGCAGTCAGGCCGAGACTGAGCGCGGCGACAATGGTCGCAAGGCCAACGTGGCGAGCAATATGAGCACATCGCATAGATGTCAGTTTCCTCGTGTGCGCTGGTTCGTGAGCGGTATTTGCGGTCCTTTGTGGCGAAGCGCGAACACGGCGTATAACGATGAGCGCATCCATCTCACCCGACATCACGATCAAGGAAGTCGTCGAGCGATATCCAGGCGCCGAGCGTGTCTTCGGCGCGCACGGTTTGCCCTGTGCCGGATGTCACGTGTCGACGCACGAGACCATCCGCCAAGGCGCAACGGTGCATCATCTCGATCTCGATGCCGTCATGCGCGACCTCGACCGCTTTATCGCTGACGGGACCGTGCCGCCGCCGCGCGAACGGCCGGCACCTACGCAGCGCACGCCACCACCCGAGCGCGCGCGAAAGCCTGGGATCGACAATGTCGTGGCGATCATGTCTGGTAAGGGCGGCGTGGGGAAGTCACTTGTGACCGCGCTGCTGGCGGTTGCGTTGCGGGTTCGCGGATATACCGTTGGCATTCTCGATGCTGACATCACGGGGCCGAGCATGGCACGGCTCTTTGGGGTGAGCGCACGGCCGTATGAGGGCCCGGACAAAAAGCCACATCCGCCCACGACCCGCGGCGGCATTCCGATCATGTCTATGAACCTCATCCTTGACAAGGAAGGGGACGCGGTGATTTGGCGCGGTCCGATGGTGTCGCGCGCCATACAGCAATTCTACACTGACTTAGAGTGGGGCAAGATCGACTATCTCTTCATCGACCTTCCGCCAGGCACGTCGGATGCACCACTCACCGTCCTGCAAGCGCTGCCCGTCTCGGGTGTGGTGCTCGTGACAACGCCACAAGGGCTGACGACGATGATCGTAAGCAAGGCGATCAAGCTCGCCCAGCAGCTCAAGACACCCGTCATCGGTCTCGTCGAGAACATGTCGTACTTCGAGGATGTGGCGACCGGCAAGCGCTACGAACTTTTCGGCCCATCTAAAGGCGTGCAGCTCGTCGTCGAAAGCGGCGCACCGTTGTTGGCGCAGTTACCAATCGATCCAGCACTCACCGAGCTGTGCGACGCGGGCCGCGTCGAGGAGTACCGCTCGCCCGCCTACGATACGCTGGCCGAGAACTTCCTCAAGATCCTGCCAACTCTGGCCACACAGCGCTCGGCAAGCTGAGGGTTTCATTAATATGAGGACGGACGCCGCATCTGTCGGCGTCCGTCTGCTGATTTGCGGACCGTTGTCCGCAGCGACGTCGCGGAAGGTCACTCGACCATGACGACTGTCTGCATGCTGTTCGATAGGTAATGGAAGGCGCAGCCGAAGACGAAGACGCCTGCGCCGCCACTGTTGTACACGGCCGACACAGCCCCGGGGTTGATAGTCCCCGAGCTGAAGTTCGGACTGCTTATGGACACGCCGGCTGCGGATGCGACTGGGCCGTTCGTGTTTGTAAAGGTGCCGGGGAACGAGCACGGGGCACTTGGGCAGTTACCTAAGAGGCTTGCCGTGTGGGCTGTCGCGTCTACGTTCATGAACTGAACGTTCATGGCTGCGGTCAACTTGACGACGCCCGAACCGTTTGGCGCGTTGGGCTTAGTGCCGTTGAAGTAGCCCAGTACCGTTCCATCTGCCGTCGAGACCGGACTCTCCGCCGGCGAGAAAAGGTCGATACCAACGGTTTGAGCGCTTGCCGCAGGCGTCGGGCTCGGGGTGCAGCCTGATCCTGAACCACCCCCGCCGCCTCCGCCTCCATACCCTTGGGCGCAGCTTGTGCCGCCGCCGCCGACCGAGCTACCGCCTCCACCGCAGGCGGCCGCGATCACGGCAGCTGCCGAGACGGCGATCAGCGCTACCGCCGGCATTTTGAAAATTTGCTGAAGATTCACGATACGTCATCCCCTTCCGCCCCGCACATACCGCGACCGGCGTGTCACGGGTGAGACGACAGGGCGCAACATCCCACCCGCCCATGAAGGTTACCGCGAGGGGATGAAACCCGGCTGAAGCCCTTCCTGAAAAAACGCCTAGGGGCAGAGGATGTTGATGGCCGTGCGCATCGGCGGCGTGCTCGCGTAGTTGAAGACGTCGCCGAAGAAAAATATCCCGGCCACTGAACCCGTGGAATACACGAGTGATGTCGATCCCCCCGAGCCGAATAGGGTGAGCAGCCCGGTCGAGAACTGCGGATAGGTGATGGGCGTCAGCTGACCCGCCGTGAATTGCGGGCTCGCTGCGATGCCGTTGACGTTATTGAACAGCGGCCACGGCGGAGGCGTCGGCCCAGCCAGCAGCGACGCGGTGTGGGGCAGCGCGCGATCGAGATTGTAAAACGCGATGGTCTGGTTGCAGTGCACCGTGACGATCTGGGAAATGACCGCAGGCAATGGCGTGCCGGTCGGCTTGGCGGTCGCTTGTCCGTAGCCATTGATCTCGCCATAGGTCGGGTCGATCGTCGGTTTGATGCTTGAGTACGCCATGATGACGAAGTTCACGGGCGTGGGTGTCGGCGATGGTGACGGCGACGCGGTCACCGATCCGCGCGGTGTCGGTGAGACGACGGGCGGTGTGGGCGTTGGCGTGGTATTCGTCGAGCTGCTGCTGCAGCCGCCGGTCGCGATGATGCTTAAGAGGAAGACCATCATGGCGCTCGCCGCAACTGAGCGCAGCGTGGTAAACTGCAAGGACGTCGTTGAGGTTTTCTTCATCGTACCTCTGCCATCAACCGCCGGCGATCAATCGTTGCGCTTTCTCCCGCATCGTGTCGTAGTTCATCTCGCCATCGACGGCGTCGCGGATCGTTCCGGAGCGGTCGACAAAAAACGAGCTTGGCAACCCGACAAGGTGCAGCGTCGTGCCGACTCGCTGATCGGGGTCTAAGTAGATAGGAAAGTTCACGCCGAACTGCTTGACGAACGCACCGACCACCTGCGGATCTTCACCTTGATCGATGGCCACGACCACCAACCGTGGCCGCATCGCTTGCGAGAGCCGAGCAAGCGCGGGCATTTCGCGCCGGCATGGACCGCACCAGGTAGCCCACACATTGACGAGGACATCATCCCCGCGCAGCCTGTCGAGATCGACGTGGGCGCCATGCAGGCTCGGCAAAGTCAACGCCGGCAGACGAGCGCCAACCGCTTGTGCTGGGCCGCGGTCGGGTGCGTTAGCGCTCGGGTATAGTGCCGCGATGAGAACGATAACGGCGACCACCACGAGGCCGCCGATGAGCCAGCGAATCACTCTTATCCGCTTTGCGGGGCGGCCGGACCGGCCCTGCTGTCATCGTCGCGTGCGCGCGCCATGCGTACTCTAAAAGTCGCGAGCGCATGTGTCGCTTGTCGCGACGCACAGCGGTTCGCAGGCCGGTGGCTTTCAATTCGTGAAGCCGCTGAATGCCCATGGCCGACATTCCACAGTCCATCGACGAGGTCAGTCGCCTGCTCGCTGATCACCGCTACATCGCCGACCGGAGTCTTGCGGTGTCGGTCTATTTGGGACTGCGCCTTAGCCGGCCGCTCTTCTTAGAAGGTGAAGCGGGCGTGGGCAAGACCGAAGTGGCGAAAGTGCTGGCGGCCGGACTGCAGCGACATCTGATCCGGTTGCAGTGCTATGAAGGCTTGGATGTCAATCACGCGGTCTACGAATGGAACTACGCACGTCAGATCCTGCACATCCGGTTGGCCGAAGCCCGCGGGGGAAGCGCAACGCCGCAGGACACTGAACGCGAGATCTTCGGTCCGGAGTTTCTCATCAAGCGCCCGTTGCTGCAAGCGATCGAGAACAGCGACGCACAGCCCGCCGTCTTGCTTATCGATGAAATAGACCGCGCGGACGAAGAATTCGAGGCGTTTTTGCTCGAACTGCTTTCGGATTTCTCAGTAACCGTTCCCGAGATCGGCACGTTTACAGCCACGCGTCCGCCCATCGTCGTGTTGACGAGCAACCGGACGCGCGAAGTGCATGACGCGCTCAAGCGCCGTTGCCTATATCATTGGATTGAATATCCGGACCTCGCTCGTGAAGCCCAGATCACCGAGGCAAAGGTTCCGGGGATCAGCCGTGCGCTGGCACGTGAGGCCGCGGCATTCGTCGCATCGCTGCGGACGGAGCCGCTCTACAAGCAGCCCGGCGTGGCGGAGACCATCGATTGGGCTGCGGCACTCGTCGCCCTGGGAACGACCACGCTCGACGAAGCGGTGGCCGCCGAGACGATCGGCGCCTTGCTCAAATATCAGGAGGATGTGAAAAAGATTCGCCAGAGCGGGCTGCAATCGCGCGTCGGCGACGCTAAGCGGGCCGCCTTGGCATGATCGGCTTCCCGCTGCTTGGCCGGAACCTCATCGTCTTCGGACGCCTGTTGCGACGATTCGGGCTTGGCGCACAGCCGGATCGCATCGTCCTGTTCGCGCAAACTCTCGCGCAGGTCGGCTTCGCGTCACGCGAGGACGTGCGGTATGCGGGACGGTGCGTGTTCGTGCGAACGCCGGACGAGCAGCGCCGATTTGACGCGGCCTTCGACGCCTTCTGGTCAAGCGCGGCGCAGTCGCGTGGACCCGATGAGCGTGCAGACGCAGCGGATCGTGCACCAGGGAGACCGGCGCCGTCGCCCGCACAAGAGGGTACGGCAAACACCGGGGCGAGGCCACGTCAGCCTGAAACCACGTCACACGCCGGCGGG
>Ga0306920_100008103_pt1 | contig 13923 bp, 13 predicted proteins | sample flu12Cox44000170_FD_204666 | JGI IMG/M metagenome (GOLD analysis project Ga0306920, IMG submission 204666) | Lab enrichment of tropical soil microbial communities from Luquillo Experimental Forest, Puerto Rico - flux4day.12C.oxic.44.000.170 (v2)... | ecosystem: Environmental > Terrestrial >...
ATCAACCGGCGGGTGAACGATCAGTTCAGAAGAACCGGCACGCTACGCGGCCCGCGCACGGCTCCCTCGGACCAGCGGACCTGCGCGTTGGGGGCGAGGCGGAACTCCGGAATGCACGCCAGCCATTGCTCGAGCGCCGTCCTGATTTCCATCCGCGCCAGGTTGGATCCAATGCAGCGGTGAATGCCGAGCCCGAAGGCGGCGTGACGGTTCGCGCCGCGATCGATGACGACACGGTCGGGCTCGGGAAACACGGCGGGGTCGCGGTTGGCGGCCGGGAACGACAGCAGCACCATTTCGCCGGGCATGAACGTGGTGCCGTTGATGCGGGTCTCCTTGACGATCTCGCGCGCCATGGTCACCGGCGAATAGGCGCGCAGGAACTCCTCGACGGCGACCGGCAGCAGATCCGGTTCGGCGACGAGGCGGCGCCGGTCCTCGTCGTGGGTCGCGAGATGCCACAGGCATGCGCCGATCGCGCTCCAGGTGGTGTCGATGCCGGCAACGAGCAGCAGCCGCAACGTGCCGAAGAAATGGTTATGGCTGAGCGGATTGCCGTTGATGCGCGCTGCGAGGAGATAACTGATGAGGTCCTCGCCTGGTGCGTCCCGCCGCTTCTCCGCCTGCTCGCTGAAATATTCGGTCATTTCGTCGGTCGCGCGCTGCGTTACCGTATCGTCGGTTATGCCGAGCTCAAGGAGATCGTGGATCCAACCGCGGAAGCGATCGCCGTGCTCAACCGGAATGCCCAGCATGTGCGCCATCAGCCGCACGGGAATTTCCTGGGCATAGTCCACGGCCGCGTCGCACGACGGCCGACCGACGATGCCGTCCACCAGCTCGCGACAAATCTCGCGCGTCCTCGCCGTGTGCCGTTCAATCGCCTCGGGCGTGAACGCGGGCAGCAGCACCGCTTTGGCGCCCTGGTGCTTCGGCGGGTCGGTGGTGATGGGCGGGGCACCGCCCTTGGGCGGCATGCTCTCGCGCACGACCACGCGATGGGAGGAGAAGTGCTCCGTGTCGTAGGCGATCGCGCGCACGTCCTCGTAGCGCGTGGGCAGATAGACGCCCATGAAGCGCTCGGTGTGTGCGATCGGGCACTTCTGCCGCAGCTCGTCCCAAATCGGATAAGGGTTCTCGACCCAGCGCGGATCGAGGTGGTCGAAATCGGTAGTCCAATCGGTGACCGGCGGTCGGCGGCTCATCGGTGCGGTCTCGGCGTTCGGGACGTGCGCGAGTCGAACATAGCGCACGTCGGCCGGCAGCTTATCGCGCCCGGGGCACGCTTTCCAATCCGTCAATTGCAGTCGCCGCCATGCCGGTGCGCCGGGCGGAATGCCCGGCACACCGCCGACAGGTTCACCCGATCAGAAGAAGACGAAGCGCGCCTTCCCGGTCATCACGTGGCTGGTGTAGAGGTCGGACTGTGGCGCCACCGGGCCGACAATTGAGAACTTATGCTCGGTGGTGATGCCCAGTGTCGATATGTCGACCGCCAAGGACGTGCCCAGGTTCACGCGCGGGATCAGCAGCGAGAACGTGGTCGAGCCGGAATCGACAGTCGGGCGGATGACAACGCTGACGGTGGTTCCGAGCAGCGGATCTTGCGTGACGTGGATTTGAGTTCCGCTGAACGTTTGTCGATATTTTTGTCCTGATAATGAAAATGGGGCCCCCCGAAGAAGGAAGTGGTCGAAGAGGTAACGGTAATTCCGTCACCTGACACTTCGTAGTAATTGGGGACCTTGGGGGGAAGCGAGGCGGTTACGAGCGCAGCGGTATCCCGAGCGGCTGTGTCGGCCATGGGATTCCTCCTGCTAATTGACGCCGCCTACGATCATATTCCGCAAAGAGAATAAAAAAATCTGAAGGTTGCAACGATCTGTGAGGAACTTCACACAGCTTTCTTATTTTGATTGCGGCCGGTTTGACACCGAACCGCTCGGCAGACGGGGCGCCAGCACCGCGAGCAACACCGCGCAAGCCGCCATCGGCGCAAAGGCCACGGCCGGCACGCCGGTCAAGTCCCACAACAACCCGCTCGCGGCCGGCACCAGGACGGCGGTCGAATAGCTGATGGTGAACATGCCGGCGGCGAGACGGTGGACGTCGCCAGGTGCGCTGAGCACCGGCGGCAGCGCGAGGATGAGGACGAAACTCAACGTGAGCGAAAGGCCGATGCAGGCGGCACCGGCGATGATCGCAATGCCGGTGCCGGCGACGACGGCAGCGAGCCCCGCGAGCACGCCCAAGCCGCTCACGACATACGGCCACAACCGATTCTGCAGACGCCCCGCCGCGGCGATGAGCGCAAACGAAACCGGAATTTGCCCGACGTTGAGCGCGGTCAGCGCCGGGCCGATGAGGTCGGCCACGCCATGCGCGTTGAGATAATCGGAAAGGAAGGCGTTCGTCGTGAAGTAAGTGGCGTTGTTGCTGCCAAACAGAATGCCGAGCCGCCACAGCCGCGGCGAGCGCCAGTCCGGCCACCAACGCGGGATGGTCACGGAGTGGGTGTCCGTCCGCCCGACGGCCGGCGCCAAGACCGGCACTAGCACGGCGGTCACGACCACCGGCACCGCCCAGGCGGCGAAGCCGAGGCGCCATGATCCGCCGACCAGCGGCAGCACGAGTGGCAGCGAGAGCGCGGCGGCCGCCGTCGCGCCAATGAGGAATCCATTGGTGTAGACCGCGGTCGCGAAGCCGATCCGGTCTGGCAGCCACGCGCGCACCAGCGGCGGCATCGCCGGCTGCGCAATGGCAATGCCGACTCCCATCGTTACGGTGGCGGCATAGAGCCAAAGCGCGTTCGGGGCCGCGCCGCGCAGGCCTGAGGCCACCCCGTCGAGGAGCAAGCCGAGGGCAAGCGCGGTGACCGGCCCGACGCGGGCGATGAGAAGCGAACCGGGCACCGCCGCCAGCGCGAACAGCAGCGACGGCAGGCCGGTCAGAATGCCGACTTGGGTCTCGGACAAATGCAGGTCGGCGTGGATGAACGGCAGCACCGGCGGCACTGCGAGCACGGTCAGGCGCAATCCGGCGCCCGCGAGCCAGAGCAACGTCAGCGAGAGCAGAACCCGGCGCACCGAAACGCCCCTCCCTTTTGAACCGAATCGTCCTTCCCCGCGCCAAATGCTCAACGGGACAAGGGAGGGGGTGCAATGACAGTCTTGCGGGACATGTTCGCCAACGAGCTTCCCACGGCGATTTATTTTTGCGCTACGGCCGTGATGCTGGCGGTCTATGCGGTGGGCGCCTCGTCGCTCCTTCGGCCCGCTCCCGCATTGGCAAGCCGGCGGCAGCCCATTCCGCGGGTTTGATCCTCACGGCGCGCTCGGATCGTTGAGGCGCCCGAACGCCGCTTCCATCTCGCGGCGCACTTTCACGGCCACATCGGCGGGATCGCGGGCCACATCGTCCCAGGTGAGCGGCGCGCCCAACGCGATATCGCGCGTGAGCCGGATGTTTTGCGCCAAGCCCAGCGGCAGCAGCCCGCGCTCGAGCGAGCGCTCCGCCGGCGTCTGACGGCCCCAGACGCAAAAGCCGCCCTCGCCGTCGAGCACTTCGCCCGCTTTGAGATCGCGTTTGGCGGTCGCCACCACGTCGGAGCGGAAGCTCGTCGGCGCCCCGGTCGGCTCCTTGCGCAAACTCGCGGACGCGATCGAAATGCCGAGTTCGAGCCCGATCATGTGAACGGGCCGGTAGAGCGCAGCGAAACGGCCGCTCGCGTCCGGCAGGAGATGATATTCCTGAAAGCATCGCCGCGCGTATTCGCTCTCGCCCTCGAACACCACATAGGTGCCGAGCGCAAGATGATGCGGCACGTCGCGCCCGTCGCGGTATACCGACGACACCACTTCGGTCACGCCGGACGTTTCCAGCATACCGCCGATGCTCTTCGGCTTGCAGACGTCCGCCAATTCGAAGCGCGACGCGGGCGGAAATCCGAGTCCCTCGCTCTGCGGCCGCAGCCCGGTCGCGTTGCACACCGCGCTCATCTCGATCGCCGACTTGGTGCCGTCGACGAAACTATTGAACATTTTCGGATTGATCGAAGCGCGGTCCTTGATCTGCAAATATTTATCGAGGATGTCCCACACGGTATCGGGCGTCGACTGGTGATAGCTCGGTTCGTAGCGCGTGCCCTTGCCGGCCGCCACCACCGTGAAACCGCAGGCGCGCGCCCAGTCGACATGCTCGCAGATGAGCGCCGGCTGGTCGCCCCAGGCGAGACTGTAAACGACGCCCGCCTGCTTCGCCTTGCGCGCGAGCAGCGGCCCGGCCAGCGCGTCGGCCTCGACGTTGACCATCACGATGTGCTTGCCGTGCTCGATGGTGCGCAGCGCGAAACGGATGCCGGTCTTCGGATCGCCGGTCGCCTCGACGATCACTTCGATCTCGGGACAGCTGATGAGCGCGTCGGCGTCTGGGCTGACATGGGTGCGGCGCGTGCGCAGTGCTTCGCCCAGCGACGGCGCCGCGAATGCGCCCTCGTCCCAGCCGGCCGAGCGCAGCTGGCTGTGCGCACGCGCGACATTGAGATCGGCCAACCCGACAAGGTGCATGCCGGCCGTACGGCGCACCTGCGTGAGAAACATGGTGCCGAACTTGCCGGCCCCGATCAGCCCGATGGTCACCGGGCGACTTGCGGCCTCGCGTTCGAGCAGCATCGCGTTCAAGTTCACTGGTCGTCCTTGTCTCAGAAACTGCGTCGTCCTTGTCTCAGAACATGTAGAGCGCCGCCACGATGCCGGCGACCAGCACGAGCACACTCAGCGTGAACCAGAAGCCTAGACGTTCCTCGATAATTTTGCGCGCGCGCTCGCCGTAGCGATTGAGCAGGAAGGCGGTGAAATAGAATCGCATGCCGCGCGCGGCGATCGAGCAAAGCACGAACAGCAACAGGTTGAATCGCGCGAACCCGGAGACGATCGTCACCAGCTTGTAGGGAATGGGGGTGACGCCTTTGAGCAGGATGATCAAGGCGCCGTAATGGTTGTAGGCCTCGCGAAACGCATCGACCTTGCCGCCAAGCCCGTAGATATGGATGAGCCACTGGCCAAGTGAATCGTAGAGCACTGCGCCGATGAAATAGCCGAGCAGGCCGCCGGCCACCGACGTCACGGTGCACAAGGTGGCGAAATACCAAGCCTTGTCGGGCCGGGCGAGCGACATGGGAATGAGCATCGTGTCGGGCGGGATGGGAAAGACCGAGCTTTCCGCAAATGAAACCGCGCCCATCAGCCAGGCGGCGTGCGGCTTCCCCGCCGCGTCGATGCACCAGTCATAGAGGCGGCGAAGCATGGCCGGCCTGCTTACCGGCGGCGGTCGGCAAAGTCCACCGCGCCAATGTCAGCGCCGCTTGTGCAGACGTCGGCTTTCGAGGGTGACGACCTTGCGCCGCGCGTCGTTTTCGGGGCCGTCCTTGTGCAGCTTCTCGGCAATGCCGAACAGGCGCTCGCGGCGATCCATCTCGCGCCAGACGTCCTTGGGGTGGACGCCGGAGGAGACCCACAGCACGACCAGGTTGTAGAGCAGGTCGGCACTTTCGCGCACCACCGCGTCGCGGCTGCCGTGCATGGCGTCGATGATGACCTCGACCGCCTCCTCGGCGAGCTTCTTGGCCATCTTGGCACGACCGGCGCGCAGCAGCCGCGCCGTGCGCGAGGACGCCGGATCGGCGTTGCGCGCGGCGAGAACGGCGGCGTAGAGCCGGTCGACCGAATCAGCCATGGCGGGACAATAACGCCTTCGCTCGTCGAAATAGTTAACGGACGGAAACAAAAATTTGACCCCACCGCGCTCCGTCGGTGGGTCAAACCAGCCCGATTCAGTCCTCGGCGGTCAGGAGACTGGCGTTGCCGCCGATCGCCGCGGAGTTGATCGTCACCGTCTGTTCGGTAGCGAAGCGCCGCAGATAATTCGGCCCGCCGGCTTTCGGCCCGGTCCCGGACAATCCGGTGCCGCCGAACGGCTGCGTTCCCACTACGGCGCCGATCATGTTGCGATTGACGTACACATTGCCGTTGGGCAGGCGCGCAACCACGCGGGCGATGGTCGCGTCGATGCGCGAGTGAACGCCGAGCGTGAGGCCGAATCCGCTGGCGGCGATGCCGTCGAGCAAGCGATCAAGCGCATCGGCCCGCCAGCGCACGACGTGCAGGACGGGCCCGAATACTTCCTCAGTCAACGCTTCCGGAGAGTCGAGATCGATGATTGTCGGCGCCACATAGGTCCCGGCCTGGGGCAACGGCCGCTCGCGGTCCCAACGGAAACGAACGCGGCCGCGCGCCGCGTGATCGGCGACCCAGCGATCGAGGCGTGCCTTCGCGTCGCCCTCGATCACCGGACCCACGTCGGTCGCGGGCTCGCGCGGGTCGCCGACCGTGAGTGCGGCGGCGGCGCCGGCGATCATGGCGAGCATCGCGTCGGCCACGTCATCCTGGATGCACAGCAGCCTCAGCGAGGAACAACGCTGTCCCGCGGATCTGAACGAGGAGGCCATCACGTCGTCGGTCACTTGCTCGGGCAGCGCCGTCGCATCCACGATCATGGCGTTGATGCCGCCGGTCTCGGCGATGAACGGAACGATCGGCCCGTCCTTGGCGGCGAGCGCCGTTGCGATCGCGCGGGCAACGTCCGTCGAGCCGGTGAATGCCACGCCGGCAAGGCGCGGATCGGAGACGATGCTTGCCCCCACCGCGCCGTCGCCGAGCACGAGATGCAGCGCATGCGGTGGCACGCCGGCAGCGTGCAGCAATCGCACCGCTTCGGCGGCAACGAGCGGCGTTTGTTCGGCCGGCTTTGCTACGACGCTGTTCCCGGCGGCGAGTGCAGCCGCGATCTGGCCGACGAAAATGGCAAGGGGAAAATTCCACGGGCTGATGCAGGCAAAGGCCCCGCGGCCGCGATAACGCAATTCGTTCGTTTCACCGGTCGGCCCCGGCATCGGTTCAGGCGCGAGGGCTGTGCGTGCCTGCGCGGCGTAATAGCGGCACAGATCCACGGCCTCGCGCACTTCGGCGACGCTGTCGGCAAGAGTTTTGCCGCCTTCGCGCGCCAGCAGCGCGATCAAGGCGCCGCGCCGCGACTCGATGAGATCGCCGGCGCGATCGAGCGCGGACGCGCGCAGTGCAACAGGCGTTGCCGCCCATTGAGGAAATGCACGCGCCGCTGCGGCCATCGCGGCCACGACGGTTGCCTCATCGCTCTCGTAGACCTGCCCGATGATGCTGCTGTCGATCGGCGAGAGCACGGCGCGACGCCGTCCTTCGACCGCCGTTCCATTGATCAGGGGCGCTGCCCCCGGTGACGTGCCCGCGCGGATTTCGGCGAGGAGCACCGCAAGGGCAGCGCGGTCGCCGAACTCTACACCCGCCGAATTGCCCCGCGCCGGAGCGTAGAGGTCGGGCGGACGCATAATGCGCGGATGACGCGCGCGGCGCGGCTCGCCGATCACAGTTTGCGGCCGTCGCAGGATGTCGCCAATCGGCACCGCCGGATCGGCCGCGACCGAGACGAACGAGGAATTGGCGCCGTTCTCGAGCAGCCGGCGCACCAGATAGGCGAGGAGATCGCGATGCTCACCGACAGGCGCGTAGACGCGGCAGGCGGCGCCGGGCTCATCCGCCATCAGCGCGTCATAAAGCGCCTCACCCATGCCGTGCAGGCGCTGGAACTCATAACCCGCGACACCGCCGGCCTCGGCGATGATGCTCGCGACCGTGAGCGCATTGTGCGTGGCGAACTGCGGAAAGACGCGCGGCCGCGCGGAAAGGAGCTTGCGCGCGCAGGCGAGGTAATTGACGTCGGTCATCGCCTTGCGCGTGAACACGGGATAATCCGCGAGCCCGCGTTCCTGGGCGCGCTTGATCTCGGTGTCCCAATAGGCGCCCTTGACGAGCCGCACCATCACACGCGCGTCGACCGCTTGCGCAGCAGCGACGATCCAGTCGACGACCTGCAGCGCGCGTTTCTGATAGGCCTGGATCGCGAGCCCGAAGCCATCCCAGCCGCGCAGAGTTGGATCGGCAAGCACTGCGGCGATTAGGTCGAGCGACAGCTCCAGGCGATCCGCTTCCTCGGCGTCGACCGTGAAGTTGAGGTCGTGAGCCTTTGCTTTGCGCGCGAGCGCGATGAGGCGCGGTGTCAACTCGGCCATGACACGCTCGCGCGCGAGCGGCTCGTAACGCGGATGCAGCGCCGAGAGCTTGACCGAAATCCCGGCGCGGCCGGGCAGCGCGCCGATCGCGCCGGCGCCGATCGCAGCAATCGCGTGGGCGTAAGCCTCGAAGTAGCGCTGCGCATCCGCCGCGGTGCGCGCGCCTTCGCCCAGCATGTCGAATGAATATCGAAACGCCGGCCGTGCGGCAGCGCGCGTCAGCGCATCCCCGATCGTTTGGCCGAGCACGAAGTGCGAGCCCAGGAGCCGCATCGCCTGGCGCACGGCGGCACGCAGCGCTGGCAGACCCAGGCGCCTGGCGAGATTATCGAGGATGCCTTCCGGCGTTTCCCCCGGATGGATGATGCGCGTGCTGATCCCGAGCGCCCAGGCAGAGGCGGAGACCAGAAACGCGTGGGATTTCATCTCGTGATGCGACCAGTCGCCGGCCGCCAGCTTGTCCTCGATGAGACGATCGGTGGTGACGGCATCCGGGACGCGTAGCAATGCCTCGGCCAGCACCATCAGCGCGAGCCCTTCGCGGGTCGAGAGCGAATACTCGTGCAGGAATTCCTCGATGCCGCCGAGGCCGCCCGCACGGCCGCGCACCGCCTCGACCAGCCGCACGGCGCGCACATCGATTCGCGCTTCAACGGCGGGGTCGAGCGAAGCCTGCGCCAGCAATTTGGCCGCCAGGTCCTCGTCGGCCGGCGCGTAGGGCGCCGCGCACGCTGGCAGGGCGGCCACTTCCTGCGACGGGCGCCGCAACGGGTCTGCGATCACGGCAACCCTCCGGCTCGATCCAACATCATGCGCCAACGCGGTGCTGCGGCAACCTGCCGCGCAAAATTTTCCCGTTGCAGCGTCGCCGCTGTGAGAAACAATCCGGCGGCTTGTTTACGGGACAGCATCGCGGCATGGTTATTGCTCGATTTGAGAATCCCGCTGATGCTGGGTTGAAGTGTTCCGATATGGGCCTGTTCCAAAACTCTCGACATTGGATCGTCACTGCGCCGCTGCTGGCCATTTGGGCCGCGCTGTCTGCCGGCCCTGCCCTCGCGCAGACGCCGATCAAGTTTACGCTCGACGGCAAGATCGAAGGTCCGGTCGCCCCATTCGTGGTCGCCATCGACAAGGGCGGCTTCAAGGCCCAGGGCCTGGAGGTAACCATCGATTCCGCGGCGGGCGCTCCCGAATCGATCGGCCGCGTTGCTTCCGGCAATTACGATATGGGATTCGCCGACATCAATGCGCTGATGAAGTACCGCGATCAGAATCCCGGCGCGCCGGTCAAGGCGGTCTTCATGGTTTACAACAAGCCGCCGTTTGCGATCATCGGCCGCAAAAGCCGAGGCGTGGTCAAGCCCAAGGACCTTGAGGGCCGCAAGCTTGGAGCTCCGCCCGCGGACGCCGCTTACGCGAAATGGCCGATTTTCGTCGATGTCAACGGCATCGACCCGGCGAAGGTCACGATCGTTAACGTCGGCATCCCCGTGCGCGAGCCGATGCTGGCATCGGGCGAGGTCGACGCCATTTCCGGCATGTCATTTTCCTCGGCACTCGATCTCAAGCAGCGCGGCGTGCCAGCCGACGACATCAATGTGCTGCTGATGGCCGATTACGGCATCGAGCTTTACGGCGGCGCGGTGCTGGTGAATTCCAAATTCGCGGAGGAAAAGCCGGAGGCGGTACGGGCGTTTCTGCGCGGGCTCGTCAACGGCATCAACGAAACGGTGCGCAGCCCGTTTGCCGCCGTCGAGTCGGTGCTCAGGCGCAACGACGCGGCACCACGCGGGGTCGAGCTGGAGCGGCTGCGCATGGCGCTCCAGGAAAACATTCTGACGCCCGAGGTTAAAGCGAAGGGGTACGGCGGCGTCGATGCGGCCCGGTTGGAACGGGCGATCGATCAGCTGGGGCTGGCTTACTCTTTCAAGGTGCGGCCGAAACCCGGCGACGTCTTCGACTCGTCTTTCCTGCCCGACGCCGCTGATCGCACGCTGGATTAACCAGCTTGACGATCGGCCATAGGTTCGCGCGACCCCTTGCGTCCCGGCCACGTGCGCATCGCTTCTGACAGCGCCTGTGCCAAACTCTCCAGCAGTTCGTGATCCTCGCCGTCGCGCAGGTAAATGGTGCACACGATCTCCGACAAGGCCGGCAGCGGCGGATCGCGCCAGACGATCAGGTCGGGCGGCACGAGCCGCTCGATCATGGGGGACACACCAAGCCCGGCGGAAACCGCGCCCGCAACACTGCCGCTGCTCGGGGCGGTGAAAACCATTTCCCAATCGCGGCCCGCGCGGTCGAGCGCCCCGACCGCGAGTTTCGTCAGCACGCAATCTTCGTCCTGGGAGACAAGCGGCACCGGGCTTGTGGAATCGTAGACCGTGCCGGCTCCGCGAGCCCAGACGACGCGCTCCGTCCAACGATCGTAAGGCGCTCGGTGGGGACCACCCCAGGGGCGCTCTTGTCCAGCAACTCGCTGCCTAACAACCCCTGCAGCCGCTTGATTTGCGCACTGACCGCCGTCTGGGTGAACCCCAGCGCCTGGGCGGCCTTGGTAAAACCGCGCAAGTCGACGACGGCTACAAAGGTCCGCAGCAATTCGGTGGGAATATTGGTCATGCTGCTAGAAATCGGGTCGACTTACGGCACCGACCCGCCCCGGCAGCGCATCGGCTAATGAGGCTTTCACGGGGATTTTCCGCCGCGCAGGCGGGCGGTCGCTACTGTTATATTTGAGAGAAGCCAGTACAACTGAACGTGGACGTGAGCTGGGTGGTATCATTTTCATACGAAACGCGGCGCTTCCTAGTACTGCTCGTTATGGTTCATTACGAAAAATTATGGAGTTCGCGTTTGTCTGCGATGGTGAGGCTGCTCCTATCCCGCTCTGGGGCGCTTTGTGATCGATGGGCCGGGGTGGTTAAACTTGATCGCGACCGCGCTTCGCCCAACGCGATTTCGAGCGAAGGCCTTATGGACCTCAATTTGCGGTAGTCGATCCCACCCGCCGCTATCGCTATCAGCTGCCCGCCTTGTTCTGGGCGCCCGGGTGTTGCGGCTACTGAACGCCCGCCAGCGTCCGCATTTCCGCAACGATCGCGTCGCCCATCTGGGCGGTGCCGACGACGGTCGTGCCCTCGGACTTGATGTCCGCGGTGCGCAGCCCCTTGGTCAGCGCGGCCGCGATCGCCTGGTCGATGAGGTCCGCTTGGTCGAGTAAGGCGAAGGAATAGCGTAGCGCCATCGCAAACGACGCGATCATGGCGATCGGGTTGGCGACGTCTTGGCCGGCGATGTCGGGCGCCGAGCCGTGCACCGGCTCGTAGAGCGCGCGGCGCTTCTTGGTTTTGGCATCGACTTCGCCGAGCGAGGCTGACGGCAGCATGCCGAGCGAGCCGGTGAGCATGGCGGCGATGTCGGAGAGCATGTCGCCGAACAAATTATCGCAAACGATCACGTCGAACTGTTTGGGCCAGCGCACGAGCTGCATGCCGCCGGCGTCGGCGAGCACGTGCTCGAGCTTCACGTCCTTGAACTCGCGCTCGTGCACTTGGTTCACCACCTCGTGCCACAACACGCCGGTCTTCATCACGTTGCGTTTCTCCATGGACGTGAGCTTGTTGCGCCGCTTGCTCGCCAGTTCGAAGCCCACGCGCGCGATGCGCTCGATTTCGTAGGTGTCGTAGACCTGGGTATCGACCGCGCGCTTCTGCCCGTTGCCGAGGTCGGTTATGGTTTTTGGCTCGCCGAAATAAACGCCGCCGGTGAGTTCGCGCAGAATGACGATGTCGAGTCCTTCCACCACTTCGCGCTTGAGGCTCGATGACTCCGCAAGCGCGGGGTAGCACACCGCCGGTCGGATGTTGGCGAACAGGCTGAGATCCTTGCGCAAACGCAGCAGCCCCGCCTCCGGCCGCACATCGAATGGCACGCCGTCCCACTTCGGCCCGCCGACTGAGCCGAAAATCACCGCGTCCGCGGTCTTCGCCTTGGCCACGGTCTCGTCGGTGACCGCCACCCCATGGGCGTCGTAGCAGCAGCCGCCGACCAGCGCCTCTTCGGTTTCGAAGCGATCGGGGCCACGCTCGTTGAAGAAGGCGACGACTTTTTTCACCTCGGCCATCACTTCGGGCCCGATGCCGTCGCCGGGGATGAGCAAAAGCCGATGAGTCGCCATGGGAACACTCGTCCGTCGTTGGTTCGCGCGGAGTGCTAATCGGCAGGGTTAGGGTTGGCAAGACCGCCTTGCGCGCGCCGGGCGATGCTCTTAAAGCCCGCGCGATGACCAAGACCAGCGCGGGCAATTTTTTCGAGGATTTCCACCTCGGCCAGGTGATCGAGCACGCAACGCCGCGCACGGTGACCACCGGCGACGCCGCGCTCTACGTCGCACTCTACAGCACGCGCTTCGCCCTGCAGTCCTCCGATGCGTTCGCCCAGGCGATCGGCTATCCGCGCGCGCCGATCGACGATTTTCTCGTGTTCCACATCGTATTCGGCAAGACCGTGCCGGACATTTCGCTCAACGCGGTCGCGAACCTCGGCTATGCCGGCTGCCGCTTCCTCGCGCCGGTCTATCCGGGCGACACGCTCTCCGCCCGCAGTGAAGTGATCGGGCTCAAGGAAAATTCGAACCGCAAAACCGGCATCATCTATGTGCACTCGACCGGTCTGCGCAAGGACGGGACCGCCGTACTCAAGTTCATCCGCTGGGTCATGGTGCGCAAGCGAGACGAAGCCGCGCCGGCACCGGGCGACGCGGTCCCGCCGCTCCCCGCCGCAGTCGAAGCCGCGGCGCTCGGCGCTGCGTGCCCGACGATCGGTGCGGCCGCCTATGACCTGACGCTCGCAGGCGCGCCGTACCGCTGGGGTGATTACGCCGTCGGTGAGAAAATCGACCATCGCGACGGCGCCACGGTGGAAGAGGCGGAGCATCAGCTCGCGACGCGGCTTTATCAGAACACCGCGCGGGTCCATTTCAACCAGCTCGCCGCAAGCAAGGACCGCTTCGGCCGCCGTCTCATCTACGGCGGGCATGTGATTTCGCTCGCGCGCGCGCTGTCGTTCAACGGCCTCGCCAACGCGTTCCACGTCACGGCGATCAACGGCGGGCGGCATGCGGCGCCGCTTTTCTCCGGCGATACCGTGTTTGCCTGGTCGGAGGTCATCGACAAGGCGGCGCTGCCGGCACGCAGCGACGTCGGCGCGCTGCGGCTGCGCACCATCGCGACAAAGGACCGGCCGTGCCCCGATTTCCCCTTGCGCGAGGGGGACGGCTACGACCCCGCCGTGGTGCTCGACCTCGATTATTGGGTGCTGATGCCGCGCTAGAGCATGATCCCGAAAAGTGGATACCCGTTTTCGGAAAAGATCATGCTCAAAACGTAAACCGCGCTCACGCACCCGTCCGCAAATGTGCGACGAGGTCGCGCGCGTAGGGCGGCAGGTCGTCGAGCCGACGCACGCAGATGGTGAGCGCGCGCGCGGCCCAGGAATCGGTCAGCGCGACCGGGACGATCGCCATCATCTGGCCGACGCGGCGCGCCGTCGTCTCCGGCACGATGCCGATGCCGACGTTGCATTCGACCAGCCGACATACGGCGTCAAAGCTGCGCAGTTGCACACGCAGGCGCAGCGGCCGGCCGGCGCGTGCCGCCTTTTCGGCGAGGAAACGCTGCAGCGCGCTCGCCCGGTCGAGGCCGACGATGTCGTGGTCGAGCACTTCGGCGAAGGCGATCTTGTGCCGCCCTGCGAGC
>Ga0306920_100008104_pt1 | contig 13923 bp, 10 predicted proteins | sample flu12Cox44000170_FD_204666 | JGI IMG/M metagenome (GOLD analysis project Ga0306920, IMG submission 204666) | Lab enrichment of tropical soil microbial communities from Luquillo Experimental Forest, Puerto Rico - flux4day.12C.oxic.44.000.170 (v2)... | ecosystem: Environmental > Terrestrial >...
CCGGCAGCGAGCGCACCGTGCCGGCGAACAGCACGTCGATCTTCGGGATGACGTACGACGCCGACCCGCGGAGCGTTGTCTGAAATGGCGCCTCGTCGTGGCAGTTCCGCAGATCCGGACTGTCGTACGCGCCCTGATACCCGCAGCTGTCGGTGATGCCGCGACCCGTGCTGGTGCCGAGCGTCATCGTCAGCGAGTTGGACATCCGCGCGTTCACCAGCGTGTCGATGCCGTGCCAGTAGTCGGTGCGCTCCGGACCGTAGTCCGTGGCGACCGTGATGTAGTTCTGCGAGCCCTTGGCATTCCCAGCCGTCGTGAGGTTGTAAACGGTGATCGGATAGCCGCCGCCGCCGGGAAGGCGCGGATCGACCGGAGCGTTGATCGTCCAGTGCTCGTAGTCCGCCGGACCGGAGAGGAGGTTGTCGGTGACTGTTCCCTGGCCACCCGCCTCGCGCCAGTGGAACCACCGGCGGTTGTAAGCAACCTCCGCCGACACGCGCGGAAGCACCTGCTGCTGAACGGCGAGGCCCCACTGATAGTCGTTGGGCCGCACGCCCCAACCCTGGAGAATCGCCGGATTCACCAGCGCGACGTTGTTGCCGGTCTTGCCGAAGTTCACCGAGTTGCCTGTGACCAAGCCGCAGCTGTCGCCGCCGGGCGTGGCTTGCGCCGCAAAATTTAGGATGTTGCAGTCGATGGCAAAGTTCCCGTTGTCCGTCCACGAGCGCGTGACGCTCGTCACGATCTTGTTGGTCTGCGCCGGGTTGTTCAGCGTGTAGCGGCTGTCGTTGGTGGCCGGCGCGAGATAGTGGCCGAAGTTGAACTTGACCGCCGTCTTGCCGTCGCCGAACACATCGTACGCGACGCCCACGCGCGGCGTGATGTTCTTATACGCGCTCACGCCGGTCGTGTACGGGAACGTGAGCGGCGCCGGGTTGAATACCGACACGTCCGTCGTGCCGTTGCCGTCGGCCGGGCTGAAGCTCCAGGCGCGGTCGTAGCGAAGTGCGCCCGATAACGTCAGGCGGTCACGCGTCCAGCTGTCCTGAATGTAGGCCGACGACGTCTCCGTGCGATCGGCCGTTCGCCAGTTCGGGAGCCGGAATGTGAATGAAGTCGGCGTGCGGTTCAGGAACGTGTACGTCAGCAGCGGGGTGTTCGTGATGATCTCCGTGTTGGAGATGGCATACGAGCCCTGATATCCGGCTTTCAGGCTGTGCGACCCCGCCACGTACGAGACGCTGGCACGCCAGTTGTCCGGATTCGCCCAGTTGTAGAAGTAGCTGCCGACGCCGCGATAGGCGAACGCGGCCGGATGGTTGTCGATCGCAGACAGCTCGGTCACCGGGATCAGGTTCATCGTGCCGTCCGGTGGCACGGCGCCCGGCCCGTTGTTGGTCCAGTACGCGAAACGCGTGAACCCCGCCTCGAACAGCATCTTGCTGGTGACCGGCGCGCTCCAGGTCGCCTGGGTGACGTAGTAGGGGAGCTTGAAGTACCCAGTGTTCGCCTCTGGCGACTGATTGACGAATCCGACCGACCCCAGCGCGACCCAGTCGGCGCCGCGCGTGCGGCAGCCGTCGCCCTGAGTCGTCAGCGTGGAACCCTCACACCGCAGCTGATACTCGTCCGAGAACATCACGCGGTTCTTCGGCGTGACCTGGGCAGTGATGCGGCCCGTGTAGATGTTTCGCCCCTGGATATTGCGCGACGACACCGTGGGGTCCTGCTTGTAATCCCAGTGCGTTGGATCGAGCGCGTACGCGTTGGCGAAGACGCCAGGGACGGCGACCGACGTATCGAACTTGCGATACGCGCCCCAGAACCACACCTTCTCCTTCATGATCGGCCCGCCGTACGAGGGGTTGATGTCGTAGGAGTGAAAGATCGTCGGCGGGGACGCGATCGGTGTCGCCAAGTTGCGCAGATTGTCGTCGATGTTGTTGCCGCTCGACCAGCTTCCCGCGTAGTTCCAGAACATCGTGCCGGCGAAGCGGTTGCCGCCTGATTTCGGTACCAGGTTCATCGCCGGCCCGCCGATCTCGGACTCGCCCATCCCGCCCGCCACAGTAACCGCGACCTCCTCGACGTTGTTCGCATCGTAGGCCAGCGAGGACACGCCGCCGCCGTTGAACGCAGCCGCGACGGTCATGCCGTTGATCGTCATCCGCCCTTCGTTGGTGTTGCCGCCGCGAGCCGTAAAGAACGTCATGGTCGGCGTGTTCGCGAGGCCGTTGTTGTCGACCATGAGGCCGGGAATCGCGTTGAGAATCGCGCCGTAGGCGTGCGTGCCGGGAATATTCGCGATCGTCTCGCCCTTGAGCACGGTCTCCTGCTTGACGCTCTGGACATCGACGACCGGTGTCTCGCCAGTGACCGTGATGGTCTCTGCGACGCCGCCGACCTTCATGTCGACGGGGATCGTCGCGACCATCGTGCCCTGCAGTTGGATGCCCTCGCGGACCACTCGCGTGAAGCCGCTCAGGCTGTAGGTCAGCGTGTAAGTGCCGGGCGGCAGCTCGACGATTCGGTAAATGCCGCTCGAGTCGGTTTGAACCGTGCGTGGCGCGAGCAGCGCCGTTCCTGCCGCTTCCACATCGACGCCGGGCAGAACTGAGCCCGACGCGTCCTTGACCGTGCCGGTGATCGTCGCCTGCGCCCTAGCGACGGCCGGTAGCAGCAGCGTGAGTACAAGAACAACCCATCCGGTGTGCTTCACTCGACCCATAGCCTCCCCTCCTGGCTCCAGGTTTTCGTTTTGGTTACGCGGAATCGGGCGGATTGTCAGCTTCGGCTTACAGCAAGTCAATATTTATTCGGCAGTTTGTTTATTCGAGATCCAAAAAACCGGGCCCGCAGGTCAGACTTGAAAGGATTTGCTCACGCATTGAAAGGATTTACTAAAGACAATTGCTAGACAAACTATTCAGATCGTTGAATAAAACGTACTTCTTAGGCCTCTGGGCATCTCCGCTCGATTGATCCCGACCCTTACGCAGCGTTAAATCCACGTCGTCGCCGGTGCAAGCCCGCGTTTATCCATGCTGAGGCATCGGCGCACGAAGGGAGACAGTGCATGCGAAGGTGGCAAGTGGGATTGGCAGCGCTCACGCTGCTCGTACTCGTCCCGGCCGTGGCGTTCGCCCAGGCTTCCATCACCGGTGTCGTGAAAGATGCGTCGGGCGCCGTTCTGCCTGGCGTGACGGTCGAAGCTGCGAGCCCGGCGCTCATCGAGAAGACGCGCAGCGCCGTCACTGACGGCACCGGCACGTACCGCATCGTCGATTTGCGGCCGGGCAGCTACTCGGTGACGTTCACGCTGACCGGCTTCAGCACCGTCAAGCGCGACGGCGTCGAGCTGACGGGATCATTCAACGCGACGATCAACGCCGACATGAAAGTCGGCACCCTCGAAGAAACGATTACGGTCACCGGCGAAACACCGATCGTCGACACGCAGAGCGTGCGGCGCCAGGTGACGGTATCCAACGACATCATCTCGAACATGCCGGCCGCGCGCTCCTATGCCGGCGTCATGATGCTCATCCCCGCCACGACGACACAGGCGGGCAGCAACCTCGACATCCAGGTCACGCCCGGCATGCTCGTGTTCGGCGGCGCGGGTGGGCGCACGAACGAAGCACGCATCCAGGTGGATGGCCTCTACACGGGCGCGGCGTTCAACGGCGCAGGCGTGTCGAGCTACGTGGTCGACATCGGCAACGCGCAGGAAATCTCGATGACGACGTCGGGCGGCCTCGGCGAGGCAGAGGTCGGCGGCCCGTCCTTCTCGATCGTGCCCAAGACCGGTGGCAACTCATTCAAGGGCAGCGTCTACCAGTCCAACGTCACTAAGGGGATGGTCGGCGACAACTACACAACGGCGCTTCAGCAGGCAGGCCTCACGACTCCAGGCAAACTGTTCAAGCTGTGGGACACCAACGTCGGCGTCGGCGGCCCGATCAAGAAGGATCGCGTGTGGTTCTTCGCGCAGTTCCGCGACGAGGGCAGCCACCGCACGGTACCCGGCATGTTCGCGAACCAGAACATGGGCATCGCGAATGCGTGGACGTACGTGGCCGATCCGTCGCGTCCGGCCGTCAGTGCGGGCAGCTGGCGCAACGGCGCGCTGCGGCTGACCTTCCAGCCGACGACGCGCAACAAGATCAACGTGTTCTGGGATCAGCAGATTCCGTGTCAGGGCGCAGGCGTCCTCGGCAGCACAGAGGGATGCCGCCAGTCGGGCAACAACGAAATCATCTGCGGCGCTCCCGGCGCATCGAACCCGACCTGCGGGCCGAACGGTCCGAACGTCGCGGCGCCGGAACTGGGCACGTATCTCCACGGATTCGGCCAGCGCGTGCAGCAGGCAACGTGGAGCTCGCCGATGACGAACAAGCTGCTACTCGAAGCCGGCTTTGGCACCTACTGGAGCCAGTGGGGCGGTATCCAGCATCCCGGCAGCAACTTCGCCCAGCTGATCGGCGTCACCGAGCAGTGCACGAACGGATGCGCGTCGAACGGCAACATCGCGAACCTGCAGTACAAGTCAGGCACGTACCGGTGGAACCTGCAGGGCACCGTCACGTGGCGCGCTTCCGCGTCGTACGTCACGGGAGCCCAAAGCATGAAGTTCGGCTACCAGGGCGGCTATCTGTACGATCACCAGTACACCTACACGAACGACCAGTTCCTCGCTTATCGGGTCAACAACGGCCTGATCAACCAGCTGACGGAGAACATCAACGCGTTCCCAGCCGATCAGCGGGTGCGTTACGATGCGTTCTACGCGCAAGATCAGAAGACCTGGGGGCGTTACACGCTCCAGGGCGCCGTTCGATACGATCGAGCGTGGAGCTACTTCCCGGCCGTTACGATCAACCCGGAACGCTTTCTGCCAAACGGTGTGAGCTTTGCGCGCACCGATGGCGTGAATGCGTACAACGACATCACGCCACGCGCCGGCATGGTGATCGACGTATTCGGCGACGGCAAGACGTCGGTCAAGCTGAACGCGGGCAAATATCTTCAGGCCGCGCAGAACGGTCTGTCGTACGCCACGCTGCGCCCGAGCGGCCGCCTGCAAACGAGCACAACGCGGACGTGGAACGACGCGAACAAAGACTTCGTCCCGCAGTGCGACCTGCTGAACCCGCTGGCCAACGGCGAGTGCCAGGCGATGGCCAACGCCGCCTTCGGCACGAGCGTGTTCACGAGCGATCTCGATCCGAAGCTCGTCAGCGGGTGGGGCGTGCGTCCGGGCGACTGGGGCTTCGGCGCCAGCGTCCAGCAGCAGGTGCTGCCGCGCATGTCCGTCGAACTCGGCTACAACCGCCGGTGGCTGACGAACTTCACGTGGGACGACAACGTGCTGCAGCCGGTCTCGCAGTTCGGGACGTACACGATCGTGTCGCCGCAGGATTCGAGGCTTCCGAATGGCGGAGGGCAGACCAGCGGCGCGCTGTATAACGCGAACAATGCCGTCGCCGCGCTCACGAACAACGTGACCAGGCTGGCGACCGATCTGTCGGGCGGCAAATACACCCAGGTGTATAACGGCGTCCTGCTCAACGTCACGGCTCGACCGAGGACCGGCCTTGTGTTCCAGGGCGGCGTCAGCGGCGGCCCGACGCGCACCGACTATTGCGGTGCACGAGCAGCCTCGCCGGCGTTCACGGCCCTTGGCGCCCAGAGCCCGACCAACCCGTGGTGCAATACGGTGACCGGCTTCCTCGCGCGGTACACCGGCATCGCCAGCTACACGGTCCCGAAGGTCGATGTGCTCCTGTCGGGCACGTTCCGCAGCGACGCGGGCGCCCCGCTCGCCGCAAACTGGACGATCACCGCGGCCGGCGCGCCGGCACAGTGGGCGTCGATCCAGCAGCAGCTTGGCCGACCGCTGAGCAGCGCAGCCACCAGCGTCACGGTGAACGTCGTCGAGCCGGGGACGATGTATGGCGACCGCGTCAACGAGTTCGACGTTCGTCTCGCGAAGATCCTGCGGTTCGGCCGCACGCGGACGAACATCGGGTTCGACATCTACAACATCCTGAACTCCTCGGCGGTCCTGAGCTACAACCAGGCGTTCAGCCCGTCGATCGCCGCCGGCGCGGGCGCCGCGGCGTGGCTGTCACCGACCGCGGTGCTGCAGCCGCGGTTCCTGAAGTTCAGCGTGCAGTTCGACTTCTAAGCACGAAGAACACGAAGGAGACACGAAGAAGCACGAAGGTACGAAAAGAGACCACGAAGACGAAAGGGCGGCAGGCTTCACGGCCTGTCGCCCTTTTGCTTGTACAATCCGGGGCCGTGACCGAGGCTCCAGACGATCGAACTGTCGCGTACATCCTCGAGAGTCAACCCTTATTCGAAGACCTGCGACAGGTCGCCGCGCAGATCGCCGGGCTGCTGGTGCTGGCAGCTACAGGATCTCGTGACGCGTCGCCGGACCATCCGATGCTGGGAACAGCCGAATGCCTTTTCACGGAGACGTTAGAGCGGTTTGGTCGAACGCAGGCAAGTGAGCGTGCACGATTGCACCACGAGAGCCTGCGGCAGGCGGCCGAGTCGCTCCGCCATGCGCTGACCGGCGCGCGCGCCATCCTGGCGTCTCCACACGGCGCGAACTTCGACGCCGCACTCGTTCCGCTTCGAGACAGCTACGGCCACCTGCAGCAGGCGACCCGCGCGCTTCCAGGCTTCCGCATGGTCGCGTTCGAGCAGGGCTGCTGCGCCGGTGGCCGCGCTATTTCTTCTTCAGGGAGCCTCGCGACCTCATGAACCGCTATTCGCTCTGGGTCATGGAATACGCGTACGTCGTCAACCAGCCAACGAGCCTCTTTATCTACGGGGCTCACAATCAGGGCCATCGCAAGATGCCCTACGGCTACATCGTCATCAAGGGCCCGGATGTCGTCGCGACGATCGACGTCGGCTACAACCACACGGCCTACGGCGAGGTACTGGCCAACAGCTACGGCGTCGAGAACTGGCGATCGGCGCGGGCGGTGTTGTCCGAAGTGGGCATCACGCCGGAAGACGTGTCGCGCATCTTCATCACGCACGCACACTTCGATCACATGGGCGCGCTGGATCAATACCCGAATGCGACGTTCTACATCCAGGAGCGTGAGCTGACGAAGTGGGTGTGGTCGATGTCGCTCGAGCGGCGCTTCCGCTGGCTGATGCTCGGCATCGATCCCGCGGACATCATGAAGGCCGTCGATCTCGCCCGCCAGGGGCGGCTCGTCTGCGTCGACGGCGACCGCACCGACGTCCTGCCCGGCATTGATCTGCACGCAGCGTTCGACACGCACACCTGGGGATCGCAGTACGTCAGAGTCCGGAACGATCTGTCGCCCAACTCGCAGAACTCGTGGGTGTTCTCCGGCGACCTCGTCTACTCGCACGAGAACCTGCGCGGGACGGATCCGGGCGACCCGCAGTACGTGCCGGTCGGCCTCGCGACGGGCAGCCAGTTCAGCCTCATCATGACGTCCGAGGAGATGACGAAGCGGGCCGGCGGCGACTACACCCACGTCATTCCGGTTCACGAAGAACGGCTGAGGGATCTCTTTCCGTACAGAATCACGAAGGCGGGCCTTCGCATCACCGAGTTGGCCCTCGCCGACGGCGAGAAGAGCCGCGTGCGATGAGCGCCCTGCCCCTCCAGGGCAAGACCGCGCTCATCACGGGATCGACGCAGGGCCTCGGCCTCGCATCCGCGAAACAGTTCGCTGCGGCGGGCTGTCGGATCATCGACAACGGCTTCCGTGGCGGGGAGTACGTCGGCGCCGATCTTCGCAATCCTGCTCAAATCGAAGCCATGGTCAAGGCAGCCGGCCCCATCGACATCCTGGTGAACAACGCAGTCGTCCGCCATACGGCGCCGATAGAACGCTTCGCGCCGGAGAACTGGGACGAAAGCATCTCGGTCAATTTGTCTGCGGCCTTTCACACGATCCGGCTCGCGCTGCCGGCGATGAGGTCCCGCGGCTGGGGCCGCATCATCAACGTCTCGTCGATCTACGGTCAGCGCGGCGCCGCCAACCGTGTCGGGTACGTCACGACGAAGACGGCGCTGATCGGTCTGACGCGGACGGTCGCGCTCGAGGTCGTCGGCACCGGCGTCACGTGCAACGCCGTCTGCCCGGGCACGACTGAAACGCCCGTGCACGAGGCGACGATTGAAGCGCTCATGAAAAACGAAGGGCTGAGCCACGCGGAGGCCGAGCGGAAGTTCCTCGCCGGCAAACAGCCGACCGGACGCATCATCGCGGCGAACGACGTCGCTCAGCTGATCGTATTTCTGTGCGGACCCGCGAGCGGCGACATCAACGGGTCGGTGTTTCCCATCGACGCTGGATGGTCGGCAGGCTAGACGGATTCCGATTTCTATGTAGCGTCCGGCTTTAGCCGGACGTTGGACGTCCGCCTGAAGGCGGACACTGCACACAATGAAAACGCACTGAACGCTCGATCTAAGCGCTTACGCGCGCGGTGCGACATCGAGCCGGACGACAAGGTTCTCCAGCCCTGGCGCAGCGGCCGGATACTTCTCCACGACCGCCGGATCGTGTCCCGGCACGATGTGGTCGACCGAATCCGCCAGCTTTTTGATGGTCGAGTAGCCCTCGAGCACGTCGCCGACGCAGAACGTCACAGGAAACACACGGCCGGCATTGATGTGGCCATAGAGGTGCGTCGCGTCGGATGCGAGCACGACGTGACCGCGCTTCGTCTTCACCCGCACGCACTGCAATCCCTTCGAGTGCCCGCCGATCTTGTGCAAGGTGATGCCCGGCGCGATTTGCTCCGTCCCGTCGTGAAACACGACGCGGCCCGCAAACACCTTCTTCACCATCGCGACGACGTCGTCCACCTCGAACGGGATGCGCATGGTGTCGTGGCACATGTAACGCCCCGTGGCGTAGGCGATTTCGGTGTCCTGCAGGTGGAAGCGCGCCTTTGGAAACGCGTCGTGGTTGCCGCAGTGGTCGTAATGCAGGTGCGTGATGATGACGTCTTCGACCGCGTCCGGCGACACGTCGATCGACCGCAGGCCGTCGGCGATCGGCTTGACGATCGTGCGCCCGCGCTTCTTCGCCATGGCCTGGTCGAAGCCGGTGTCCACGACGAAGGTCCCGTGCGGCCCGCGAATGACCCAGACGAAATAGGCCAGGGGCTGCAGGATGTCGTGGGGGTCACCAAACAGAAAATTCTCAGGGGATTTTCGGTCGTGGTGCGCATAGCGAACGGCAAAGATTTCGTGAACGTCGTTGCTCATAACAGTCGCAGTGCGGACCTTCAGGTCCGCCGTGTCTTCGCAGGCCTGTAGGCCTGCTAGTTCTCCTTCTTCACACCCGGAGGGCGTACTCGCGCCGTTTCAGGCACATGTCCGCGTTTGTAGATCATCACCGTTCGTTTGTATTCGATGACGACTACGCCGTCCTGATTGAAGCCCGTTGTTCTGAACGTCACGATGCCGACGTTTGGACGCGACTTCGACTCGCGCTTGTCGAGCACCTCGCTGCGCGAGTAGATGGTATCGCCTTCGAACACGGGGTTCGGCAGCCGGACCTCGTCCCACCCGAGGTTCGCCATCGCGTTCTGCGAGATGTCGGTCACCGACTGTCCGGTGACGAGGGCGAGCGTGAAGGTCGAATCGACGAGAGGCTTGCCGAACTCGGTCTTCGCGGCGTATGCCGCATCGAAATGAATCGGGTTCGTGTTCTGCGTCAGGAGCGTGAACCAGATGTTGTCGGCGGCAAGGACGGTGCGGCCCAGCGGATGCGGATAGACGTCGCCGACCGCGAAGTCTTCGTAAACACGCCCTGTCCAACCTTCTTTGATCGCCACGATCATCCGCCCCTGTCAGTGTAGCGTCCGGCGTTAGCCGGACGTCTCCGTCCACATGTAGCGTCCGGCTTCAGCCGGACGTACCCGTTACATCAGCGCGCGCCCCTTCGTCTCGGGTATGAACGCCCACATCAGCGCGCCAAGGATCAGCGCCACCGACGCCGTCGAGAAGGCGACAGCGAATCCGCGCGTTTGCGCGAGCGTCGCGATCAGAAACGGCGCCAGCGCGCTGCCGACGCGGCCGATGTTGAATGTAAAGCCGGTCGCCGTGGCGCGGACGGTCGTCGGGTAGAGTTCGGCGATGATCGCGCCGAAGCCGCTGAAATATCCCGTGCTGAAAAACGCGACGACGGGACCGAGCACCAGCAGCGCCGGGGCCGATGTCGTTGCGCCGTAGGCGACAACGAGGACGGCCGAGGCCAGGAGGTACGTGACGAAACTTCGACGCCGCCCGAAGCGATCGCTGACGTACCCGTAAAAAACGTAGCCGCACCAGCCGCCGACGTTCATCGCGATGAGCAGCGCCGCGACGGCGTTCCCGCCTAGGCCGACGCCGTTCTGGTCCGGCGGCAGCGCGAGGTATGAGGGGACCCAGAAATTGAACGCCCAGTACGCGTAGAGCGTACAGAAGCTCAGGAAGATCATCGACGCCGTGATGCGCCGGTACGGCTCGCTGAAGATGATCGACAGCGATCCGTGGCGCGCGGCGCCGGACTTCTTCGAGTCCTTCCAGATCTCAGGTTCCTCCACGGTCCGGTGCACCCAGAGCGCCGCGAGCGACGGCAGCGCGCCGAGGAAGAACATCAGACGCCAGCCGTATCGCGGCAGCACGATCGCGGCCGCGAGAGCCGCGCCCCCATAGCCAATCGCCCACGCGCTCTGCATCAGGCCCACGGCCTTGCCGCGATGACGGTCGGGCCAGCTCTCGGACACGAGCGCCGCGCCGGTGGTCCAGGCGCCACCCATGCCGAGGCCGAGCAGCGCTCTGAAGATCGCGAGCTGCCAAACGGTTTGCGCCAGCCCGCACGCCGCTGTGAACATCGAGTACGTGAGGACGCTGCTGATGAGTCCGGCCCGACGGCCGTGGCGATCGGCTACGCGGCCGAAGAACCAACCGCCTGCAGCCGAGGCCGCGAGCGTGAGCGAGCCGAGGCCGCCCCCTGCTGCCCTCGAGATGCCGAAGTCGGCGACCACGGCCGTGAGGACGAGCGAGTAGACCATGATGTCGAAGCCGTCGAACATCCAGCCGAGCGCCGCGGCGGCCAGCGCGCGGCGCGATCGGACCGGGGCGGTGCGCAGCCAGCCGAGCGGCCGCGCCTCGAGGGCCAGGAGCGCGCCGTCGACCGATCCGGCTCCTGCTGTCATGCGGTGAACTGCCGGCCGCGCGTCTCGGGTCCGAGCCAGATGAGCGCCGCCGAGCACGAAAGTGCAATCGCGATCGGAATCGACATCGCGTTGGCGAGGCCCATGCCCTGATCACGCATCGAGCCGATTGCAATCGGCATCAGCGATCCGATCGCGGCGGCCGCGTGATAGCAGAAGCCCGGACCGACGCCGCGCGCTTCCGTTGGGTAGCGTTCGGTGACGTAGGCCGGCGCCATGCCCCAGATGCCGCAGCCGAAGGCGCCCATCATGAACGCGCCGAGGCCGAGCAGGCCCGGGTTCGTCGTGTGGAGGTAGAGCGGAATCGACGCGACGCCGAGCAGCGCCGTGATAGTCGTGGCGCCACGGCGGCCGAGCTTGCCTTCGGAGATCCGTCCCCACGTCGCCGTGCCCGCGATCGCTCCGAGATTGAAGGCCACGAGATACGGCAGCGTCGGCCGTCCTTCAAGGCGGAGCATCGTCGCGTACCAGGTGCCGATCGAATAGAACGAACACATGAACGCGCCGATCACCGCCGTGGTCTGAATCGTTGTCCAGATCAGGTCGCGCTGGAATATGCGGACGAACGAGAACCTCGGTTCGCTCGCGAAGGCGTGCGGATTGGCCTTGAGTTGCTTCTGTCGCGCGAGCCAGACGGGGCTTTCCTTGACCTTCCCTGTCAGCCAGAGCGTCAGCAAGCCCGGGATGATCGCGATCCAGAACATCGCGCGCCACCCCGTATCTGGGGTCCTCGAGAACAGCGGATAGATGAACTGGAACGCTGCCGCCGCCAGCAGATAGCCCCAGTACCAACCTCCCAGCAGGAGACCTGAAACCAGTCCGCGCAGGCGCGCCGGCCAGTGCTCGATGACGAGCGGCATGCCCGCAGCCCACATGCCGCCCATGCCGATGCCGAACAGGGCGCGAAGCGCAAAAAGTACGGTGTACGACTTCGAGAACCCGCTGAGAAACGCAAAGAGCGAGAACCAGAGGATGGACAGCATCAGCGGGAGTTTCCGGCCGTACTTGTCCGCCGTCGTGCCGGCGACGACGCCGCCCAGCAGACGCATGACGAGCGTAACGGTCGCGAGTGCGCCGGCAAGCGCGCTGTCCACCGTGAAGCTCTTCTGAATATCCAGCAGGATGATGGCGAGGATGTTGTAGTCGAACGCATCCAGGATCCATCCGCTCATCGTCGCCCAGAAGGCGAGCCACTGGTCGCCGGTCACCGACCGATACCAAGGGACGAGGTTCTCGGGGTGCTCGAGGTTCGCGCGGTTCTGGAGCTTTACTGCGCCATCCATTCCAGCTCCGGCAGAAGGAAAGTTTGGAAGAGCGGGTAGTTTTCGATCATAGGGAAATGCCCGATGCCGTTCATGATGACCAGCCGCGATCCGGGGATCGCTCTGGCAGCGGCCCGGCTCATGTCCGGCGTGCACGAATAATCGAACTCGCCGGTCAGCAGCGACACCTTGCAGACGCCGGTGTCGATGCGCGTCAGATCTGGACGTCCATCCCAGTCGACGCTGTAAAAGTGTACGTCGCCTGCGTAGACGCCAGGGCCGGACTGACTGTAGTACCACCAGTTCTCGCGCGTGGACGGCTCGGGACTCTTCGGCGCATTCAACCCGTACGTGTAGCTCGCCGCGAGTTCTCCGCCGTGAATCGCCGGATGATGCAGGTACTCGTTGTACCGGCCAGGCGCATACGCTGAGCTTTCGAGGCCGACGATTCCCCGCAACTCGTGCTGATACTCAGCGGCCAGCTTCAGGACGATGGCGCCGCCCATCGAGCAACCCATCACGACCGGCCGCACGAGATCGAGCGCTTTCCACACCGCGCGAACTTGCGCGAGGTAGTCGGCGGTCGTCAGTTTGTACTTACGCAGCCACCAGCCGTCCGGCGGATTCGATCGGCCGTGGTAGGGCATGTCGAACGCGATGACACGATATCTCGACGTAATCGACGCGTCGTTCAGCAGGTGTCGGTACTGACGGCTGTCGGCCCCGGCCGTGTGCAGGCACAGCAGCGGAATGCCCTGTCCCGCTTCCTCGACGAAGATACGATGCGGCCGTCCGTCGAGCGCGAGCTCGAAATAGCGGCCGAGAATCGGTTCAAAAGAGGGATCGAAGGTCGCAGCCACAGTCTACTGACCGAGTGTCCGCATGACGTTCATGGCGCGGTGCAGGGCTCGCGCGTGCTGCATCGCGACGAGCGTGTCGCCTTCGAGAACAAAGCCCGGCACCCGCATCAGCATGGCGAAGAAGTCGTGATACAGCGGCTCAGGGTCGGCACTGAAGAACTTCGACCAGATCTCCGAGCTCGCGCGGAACCCGAACGCGCAACGCACGTCGATCCGCGGAGCGCCGAGCGTCTCGACGATCTTGCCGCGCTCGAAGCGGATGACGCACCGCCGATCGCCGCACGAGAGCGAGAGCGCCGTCGTAAACCAATCGCCGACAACCGCCATCTCCGGGTCTGCGTTCACGCGATCCTTAAACCGCGCCAGCCACGCGTCTGAAAAGGCAGTCATCTCAAGCGGCTAATGTTTGCCGATGCATCCGGTGGTGTCAAACACCTCCACCGCTGAGGACGCCGAGGACGCTGAGATACTCCATTCGCTCTGCGTCCTCACGTCCTCTGCGGTCGTTTTTCGTGACAGAATTGCACTCATGAGACGCGCCATTGCCGTGGCCATGCTGCTGT
>Ga0306920_100008106_pt1 | contig 13921 bp, 11 predicted proteins | sample flu12Cox44000170_FD_204666 | JGI IMG/M metagenome (GOLD analysis project Ga0306920, IMG submission 204666) | Lab enrichment of tropical soil microbial communities from Luquillo Experimental Forest, Puerto Rico - flux4day.12C.oxic.44.000.170 (v2)... | ecosystem: Environmental > Terrestrial >...
GCGCGCTCCGATCCTCCGCCTTCGCTCCGGTCGCGGGAGCCGGTGCTGCTGGCGCCGCTGCCACCTTCGGAGTCATCGGGCTCATCTTCGGCGCCGGAGCCGCCTTCGGAGCGGCTGCCTGCTTCACCGTCACTTGAGCCTGGGGCGCCGCCGGCGTCTTGACCGAGGTCACAACCGGCTTCACCGGTTGCGCCGGCTTGGGCGCCGGATTGGGAGCCGGCTTGGTCGAAACCGGTTTCACCGCAGGAGGGGCCGGAGCCGGTTGCGGAGCCACCGCCGGCCTACTCGCCACCGCGCCCGACGGCTTCGCCGGGGCCGCTCCGCCTGGCAACGCCTGGTTGCTGGCTGCGGTCTGCTGCGGGTGCACTCCCATGAGGGCGTTCTTGGTCCTCTGGATTATCCCGGGATTCTGGCCAAAGGCCGATCCCGTCATCATTGCCAGTGCTACGACGCCAGTGGTCAGCTTCATAATCGTCCCTACCTTTTCACCGCAGCCTGTCCGGGCTTCGCGCTGGCTGCCGGGTCCAGGTCGTGGCTGAAGAACGTGGTGGCGGTACAGGTGGCCACGACGCTCTCATTGGGCGCATACACATAGTTCTTCTTGGGGTGTGCTTCGGCCGGCTTGCGCGTCGAGGCCATCATCAGGCCCGACACACTCACGATCCGCTCCAGCTTTCCCACCCGGTCGAAGAAATTCAGCATGGAGTAGTACGGCCCATCGACTTCGATATCGAATGGCACTTCGCTGTAAAACTCTTTGTTGGAAACCGGCTTGGCCGTGTAGCGGCGCAGTTCGATCCCCGCCTTGCCGGCTTCCGCATCCAGCATGCGCATGAAGCTGTCGACTTCCTTCTCATCCGGCACGATGCGCCGCTCGATTTCCAGCTGCTGCTTCAGGCTGGCCAACTGGCGCTCGATCTCAGCCAGCTTCGGCCGGTACGCTTCCAGTTCCCGGTTCTCTTTCTGCTTGGCTTCAAGCTTCTGTTGCGCATCGGCGTTGGCGTCCCGCTGGCTCTTGAAAACGGTGTAGTACAACCCCGCCGTCACCAGCAGCGCTCCCAGGACCACCACTGCCCACTGCTTCAGGCCCGACATTTCCCCGAAGTTGCCCATAGATTGCCCGCCTTTAGGACTTGCTCTTCTCGCAGGTCAGCGTGAATTGAAACGCCTGCATGTCCTTGACCGTTTCGTCCTGCACGCTTTCCTTGATTTCGACCGTGCGGAAATAACCCGTCTTCTGCAGGTTCGAAATCAGGTTGGCGACCGCGTCGGAACTGAGCGCCATGCCTTCGATATCGACGCTGGTTCCCGAATCCTTCATGTTGTTCAGCCAGACTGCCTCGGTGTTGTTCACCGTCTCGCCCACCATGGCCATCAGGTTCACGGGTCCGGCCTGCCTGTTATTGCGCAGCTGATCGATCACGTCCACGCGGCGCTTGTAGTTCTCCGCTTCGCGTTGGCGTGCCAGGTAGCGCGACTTCACATCGGATAGCTCGCGGTTCTGCTGTTCCGCACGCGCCATGTTCTGCTCGATCTGTTTCTTCTGCGCGTCCAGGTGGTACCAGTAGTAGAGGTTGACCACCGCCGCCAGTCCGAAGGCGACCAGCACCTTCAGGCGCGGCGACCCGACGTCGCCGACTTCCATGGTCGGCATCGCCGGCATGGCCGAGCGCTTGTTCTTCGGTTTCGGTGCTTCCAGCAGGTTGATTCGGATCATAGGTCGCTAAAACTCCTCAAAGCCAAGCCCACTGCCACCGCCAGCTGGCCCGCGTTCTGCTCGATCAGTTCCGCTCCCATTCCTTCCGTCGGCGGCATGATGCGCTGGAACGGATTGAACAGTTCCACCGGCATCGAGAATTCCTGCCGCAGTCCTTCCACCAGACCCGGCACCTTCGACGAGCCGCCCGCGAGATAAATCTTCTCGATGTGCTCGCCCGCCGAGCTGGCGCGGAAGAAGTCGAACGTCTTCTGGATCTCCAGCACGATGATTTCGGTCACCTGCTGCAGAATCGGCGTCTTCGCGTCTTCGCTGACCGTGCCCACTTTCCTGCCCAGCTTCAGCGCTTCCGCATCCTCAAAGCTCAGGTCCAGTTCCTTCTGCAGCGAATCGGTGTACTGATGCCCGCCCACGCTGACGTCGCGCGGGAACAAAGGCGTCGTCCCCTTCACGATGTTGATGTTCATGACACTCGCGCCCAGGTTCAAAAGCGCCACCACCTGCCCCGAAGCGGGCTCGTAGTTGTACTCGTAGCAGTTCTGCAGTGCCAGAGCATCGATGTCCACGATAGCGGGGGTGCGGCCGGCCATCGAGAGTACGTTGGTGTAGTTCAAAATCTTGTCCTTCTTCACCGCCACCAGCAGAACGTCCATTTGCGGGTTGCCGGCGTCTTCGGACAGAATCTGGTAATCGAGGTTTACGTCGCCGAGGTCGAAGGGAATGTGCTGGGCCGCTTCTTTCTGAATGGTCTCGGCCAGTTCCTGGTCGCTCATCGAGGGCAGCGAGATCTTCTTCCCGATCACCGAGTGCCCGCTCACCGCCGTGGCCACGTTCTTGGCTTTGATCTCATGGTCAGTGAACAGCTTCGAGATCGCGCTCGACACCGTGCCCGAGTCCACGATCATGGAGTCCACGACGATATCCGGGGCCAGCGGTTCCAGGCCGAGATGCGCGACTTCGATCTCCCGCCCTTTCCGCTTCAACTCCACCGCCTTGATGCTGGAAGAGCCCACATCCAGACCAACAATCGTTTTCGACCCGAATCCAAACATGTGCCCGCCTTCTTGGTGTGGCGCGGGCGCCCTCGCCCGCGGCCTTGTTTGCCTAGCTCTGTCCGGCAGCCTTCATCGCTGCCTTCGGTTTCCGCTTCACTTCCGTCTCGTTCGACTTCTCTTCCATCCACTGGTCCAGCTTCGATTTCTTGAAGCGCCAGCGGTTCCCCAGTTTGAAGGCCGGAATCTTCTGCTCATTCACGTACTTGTAGAGCGTGTCCGGACTGACTCCCAGGTACTGCGAAGCCTGGCGAATGTTCATCACTTCTCTCGAGTCGGCCATAGAGTTCATGTCCCTTCCACAAATCAACGCCCTGCTGTACCGGCGTCTCCGGTCCCTAGGGCAAACCTCGGGAGGAAATCCCTCGTTCAAAATCGGCTTCGAGCGGATTTCGATGCCGTGAGCATAGCTCAACCCGGGGAAACACGAAGTCTCGCCAGATTTCCGTGTTTTGCTGGGTTTTATACCTGTTTCTTGGAAAATTACTTTCGTGTAGTTGCACACCTGTCCTGCATATTGTGTTATGTGCTTTGGTGCCTACCATTCCTAGTACCAGTTATACGCCAGACGCCCAGTTACGGCAATTCACATAACCAAAGTACTAGCGACGGTACGAAGGTAGTAGGACGTAAGTGAAGTAGCTAATAACAAATAGCTTAGCTCTATGCTAGCAACGCCGAACCGAGCCCTGTTTCAGCCCGGTTTTGCCCCTCGACGGACCCCGTTTGGCCCCGCTTTTGTTCCCTAGATTTCCGTGTTTTCTTCGCCCCATCCTGTTCTCCAAGGCAGCGTGCGCGAGATCACAGGCGTCCCCACCTCTTTTTGCCAGCGTGAGCCGTTCACATTTCTGAAACATTTGCGAGGAAGGGTTCGTCATGAAACTGCTTGTCATGGGCTCCAGTGGGCTCCGGAATGATGGGTTCGGCCGCCGCTTACATGGCCCGCCAGCCCGAAGTGCACTCGGTCACCACTGGGCCGACAGCGAGACCCGCCGCGCGCGCGAGGTGGCTGCTCGCATCAACCACATCCACGGAGATAAGAAGGTACGCGCCACAACCCTCAACGCTTCCGACGAGAAGTCTGCCGGTCGTGCGCCAAGCGCTCGGCTTGGCGTCAAAGCGGAAAAGGCCGGAGTTGCGATCGCGCCCGACTGCGGACTCTCGCCCGGCGTGGCCTCGATCCTTGGTGGCGAACTCGTGCGTCGCCTCGACGGCCGCGCTGACGCCCTCAAGCTATATGTCGTTGGCCATGCCGGAGAAAGTGAAAAGGCAGCATGGTTACCAGCTCGTTTTTTCCGTCGAAGGACTCATCAACGAGTACGTGGAACCAGCCCGCATCCTGCGGTGCGACAAGCTCACGACGATCGAGTCCAGTACGCGATCCAGTGAAGTCCGTTGTGCCGTCGGCCCTACAGCGTAGCGCCGGCGTCCGACCCCCATTCGTACCGTCTCCTACTTCTCACTTCTGCTCCAGCCAGTTTCCCGGTACTCTTACACTTCATTTTCTCGGAGGCACTTCGCTTGCGCTATCTCGATCGCATGCAGCCCCTCGGACTGCTCGCCGTGCGCCTGGTCATGGGTTCCATCATGGTCGGTCACGGCTGGCACAAAGTGAACGGCCACTTGCACGATTTCGCTGGCAATGTGGCGGGCATGGGTCTGCCGGGATGGCTCGGCTATGTCGCAGCCTTCGTCGAATTCTTCGGCGGAATTCTGATCATCGCCGGCCTGCTGACCCGCTGCGTGGCCTTCGCGTTCCTGATCGACATGAGTGTCGCCATCATCAAGGTTCACTGGTCGCATGGGTTCATGGGGCAGGGTGGCTACGAATTTCCGCTCACCCTGTGGACTGTCGCCCTTGCGCTGATCTTCTTCGGCGCGGGCGCCATCTCACTCGATGCCATTCGTGGAGGAGGAGGCGGCGGGCTGGGCACTTCCAAGCTGCGCTGAAGCCCGCTGGTTGGGGTTCAACCCGCCTCTCGGAAATCACCGCATCGCCTTTGCGACGATCACCGGGTTCAATAAGGACGCGCCTGTGACCAGACCGATAGGCCGGTCACTCAACACGAATTTCACTGACATTGGAATACTCTCTTCGCGACGACCAGCCGTGAAGCGCCACTGCTTCACGGCCGCTTGAACCACGCTGGCCAAAGCGGGATCGCCCGATTGCACCCGAACCTCTTTCACTTCGCCTGCGGCGTTCAGTATCAGCACGGCTGAAACCACGCCTTGTTTCTGCGCCTTGCGCGCGGCCTCCGGATACTCCGGCAGTACGAAGTACATGAGGCGGCAGCCCGCGTACTGGGCAGGCTCAGCAGCCGCGTTTCGACCCTCTTCATCCAAGCCGCCTCCCCCAGTTCGCGAAACTAAATGACAGTCGCACTTGTTAGTGTCGGAGCACTGCCATTGCATGCCCGGAGGTGGTGCCGCGTGATCGCATAACCTCTCATGGTTCACCTGCAACAGAAATCCCAGGGAGAAAAGAAACACAGACATCCAGGAGAAATTCATAACGCCTCCCAGTGCAAGTGTGCCACTTTCGTCGCGGCACGTTGTTGGGACAACAGAACTGTCCTCTACAAAGAACGCGCGTCTCAAGCTCGATTGCGAAGAAAAGGGCTGTCTTCATCAGGCAGCCCGTGAACCTCCGCACTTGTTGCCGTGCGGGGAAATCGGAGCGTTTACTCGCCCTCGGGTAACTGCAGCACCCAGGCGCTGCGACCATCGGTGGCCGCATAGAGCAGGTGCGCTTTGGGCACGATGCTCAAGCGCGGGAACCTGTTACCGTCGCGAGACCGGATCCTGCGACCGTCCAAGTCGAGAATCCTTGGGCCACGCGCATCCCGCCAAAGTCCGAGGAAGCATAAAGGTCGCATGTGACTTCATCCGACACTACGTAGCGAGGGGTAATCCGGCAGGTTGTGGCTGATATCGGTAAACGTCGCGACCGCCCCGGCGTATTGACGTCGTACCCCGAGTACGAGCTCCGCGCGTGGTTCGCGTGGCGAGGATCGAGGGGCCCCAAGGGTAAGCGGGAAGAGGCTGGCATCGTCCTGCCACCAACATAGTTTGTCAAGGATTTGTAATTGTTTTGTCTCCAGGTGCTCGGAAAGCCCCTACTGGCAAGGCTTTTTGGACTGTGGATTTTGATCGCCCAGCTCGATCCTTGTCCGGGAGGTTGCAGATTCTTGCAACTGTTCCTGACTAGGTTGAACAAATGCCTGTTTTAATTGTTGGATGTCTCGTCTTAGCTCTCTTGCTGCTCATCACAGCTGGAACTCTAGTCTCCGGGATTGTCGACCACCGAAGACGGAGAATAGGTCCATCCCGTTACGCGCCGTCTTGGGCGATCGGTGATGCGGATCGACCCTTTTTCGACAACGCGCACCGCGAATCTCGGCGCATAGCCGCGTTTCAGTGCAGGCCTCGCAGGTCACGGTCTCGGAATTCGCTTTTGCTGCACCGGCAATCGGTTCCGCGACCGACTGGCCGTTTCCAATTCGCCAAAAGCCGCGTCCCGCCTACCGTTTGGAGCCTCGCTCAAAATGCAACTCCTGCACGGAAGACTTGACAACACATGCCTTCACACATAGTCTTGCTGGCCACCGCGTGGACGGCATCCCGGGCTCCCTCACTTAGCCGTCCTCCTTTAGAGGTGAACAACAATGCGCAAGACAGATGTGCGTCAGGCGATACTAGCGCGGCTAGTACTGCTAACAGTCGTTGTGTTTCTTCTCCCGACCCTCCTCAACGCCAACGTTCTGTCTCACTTGAAACTCGGCAAGCACAAGCAAAAATCTAAGTCTGCCGAATTGACCAACAAAGCTTCTATGAGTCCTTTGCTGAAGCGAAGGACCGAGACTATTTTCAGCCACATCGGGAGCGGCGAACCCGAGGGCGCCCCTAATTCCTATGCCAAGGAGCAGGTCAGCATTCGCGCTTACCCGGGTACCGACCTTCCCATCGAACTCAGCAATGCCGCCGCAAATCACTTCTCTCGAGTGAAATCGGAATCCCAGGCAGGGCAGAGGGGCCAAACGGTCGATGCCCCATGGACTTCGATTGGCCCCAGCATCGCTCTCTATCCCAAAATCCTCAACCGCACCGCGGCCCCGTATGTTGCCTCCGGCCGCATCTCCGCTTTGGCCATCGACCACCATTGCGAGGAAGACCATTGCCGTTTGTATGTTGGCGCAGCCGGCGGCGGGATCTGGAAGACGAATAACGCCTTGGCTACGACGCCCACCTGGACCTTTATCTCCGGCAGCTTTGCCACCAATGCCATCGGCGCCATTGCCATCGATCCCACCGATCGCAGCGGACGTACCATCTACGTCGGAACCGGCGAACCCAACGCCAGTGGAGATTCCGGCGCCGGGCAGGGAATCTATAAGTCGACCGATGGCGGGAACTCCTGGACCTTGTTGGCGGGCAGCGGGTTTGCCCTGAACCGCTCCATCAGCAATGTGGTCATCGATCCCACCAAAGGCAACACCATCTATGTGGGGACCACGCGCGGCGTGCGCGGCGTGTCTTCTACCTCTGGCGCTACCGGCAACCCGCCGGTCGGAACTGTTGCTCCCGTGGGCCTCTACAAATCAACCGACGGCGGCAACACCTTCAGCCCCATCTTCCTGACTTTACCGATTACTCCGGGAGGGTTCAGTGAAGGCGTCAACCAGGTCGCCCTGGACCCGAAGGATCCAACCACTGTCTACGCGGGCGCCTTTGGTCTGGGAATCTTCCGTAGTTCTCCCTCGGACGCAGGCGGAGCTTTCCAGCAGGTCTTCTATTCCGAGGACAACGACGGCAATCCGGCCCACTTCGACCCGTTTGACCGCACGGCCTTTGCTGTTACAACGAAGAATGGCCACACCCGCATGTACGTGGGTGATGGTAACGGAGCCGACATACCGAATGGGCCTGCCTCGCAGGTCTGGCGCAATGACAATATGAACCAGCCCGCCTCGGCGCTAGCCAGCGGTAATGTCAACGGTCCGAGCTGGAAAAACCTGACGAGTTCGAACGTCGCCGATCCAGGTTACGCCACCCACAACTACTGCACCGGGCAGTGCTGGTATGACAACGCGATCTACACGCCGAAGGGACAGCCAGACACAGTATTCGTACTGGGTTCCTATCTCTACCCCGAACAGCTGGGGTCGGGAGGTTCAGGTCTGTCCAACGGCCGCGCCGTGTTGCGCTCCACTACCGCTGGAGATCCTGATCCCGACCACAACAACCGCACCTTCACCGATATGATCGCCGATGCCGGTACCGATCCGAACAATAACGGTATCCACCCCGACCAGCATGCGTTGGTGTTCCTGCCGGATAACCCCGACGTTTGGTTCGAAGGTTCCGACGGCGGCTTGATGCGCTCCAATGGGACCTACACCGACGTCTCCAGCAAGTGCGCCGCACGTGGTCTGACAGGGGACAATCTCAACGCCTGCCAGCGTCTGCTCTCGGCGGTTCCGACTACGCTCACAAGCCTCAACGCCGGCCTGAACACCCTGCAATTCCAGAGCTTCTCCATCAATCCCAAGAACCCACAGGGCGAATTGCTGGGCGGGACCCAGGACAACGGGACCTTCCTCTACGAAGGATCATCTGTTCTCTGGGGACAAACCATTGGCGGCGACGGCGGGCAGTCAGGATTCAATGTTAGCCACCCTGACATCCGCTTCCACACTTACTTTGCCCCGCAGATTGACGTGAACTTCCAGGGCACTGAAACCACGGGATGGGACTGGGTCTCCGATCGATTCTTCCTTCCACCGGCGGAGGGATGGTCGTTCTATATCCCCATCATTTACGACCCCCATCCTGGCAGGGCTGGCAGCATCTTCGCCGGTCTGCAGGGAGTTTGGCGCACCCGGGACAACGGCGGCCCACGGGCCTACCTCGACCAGCACTGCAACCAGTTCACCGGGGACTTCACTGTGCTCTGCGGTGACTTTGTCGAACTGGGAAGTCCAAATGGCCTTACCGACCCGCACGGCAGACTGACCTCTACCTTCTGGGGTTCAGACCGGACGGGCGGAGTTGTGAATGCCATCGGGCGCGCTCCTAGTGACAAGAGCACTCTCTGGGCGGCAACGACCACCGGACGCGTGTTTGTTTCCAAGAACGCCGACGACGTTTCCAAAGTGCCAGGCGCCGACGGCAGCGACGTCACCTACACGCGCATTGACTCCACTTCGACGGCAGCGCCCAACCGGGTACCCACTTTCATTTATGTGGATGCCAGGGATGCCAACCACGCTTGGATCTCCTACTCCGGGTACAGCGCGAGAACGCCGGCCACTCCTGGCCACATCTTCGAGGTCAGGTTTGATCCGGACTCGGGGACCGCTACCTTCACCAGCATCGATGGCAGCCTCGGAGATATGCCGATCACTTCCATCGTTCGCGATGATCCAACCGGCGATTTTTATGCCTCCAACGACTTCGGCGTGTTGCGGCTGCCCAGGGGAAGCTCCAACTGGCAAACCGCGGGAACCGGAATGCCGATGGTCGAGGTGTGCGCCCTGGCAATCTCTACCAAGGGGCGGGTGCTCTACGCCGCAACCCACGGTCGAGGTGGCTACTCACTTCCGCTTCCTCATGGTGGTGGTGACTAGTAGCTTAGAACCTTCAAGAGGCTGCTCTCTCGGGCAGCCTCTTGCTTTTTCCCGACTTTCGAAGCGCAACTCAACCACGCCTGCCGTCAGCGGAAGCTCCTCGCTCAATCTTGTAATCTCCGTCAGTCCCCGCTTCGCTAGCCTCGACGTTGCACATACACGGAATTGGTTGCCTCACCCGAAAAAAAACTTCCGCATCCGGCCGAAACCTGATGCTTCACATGGTTCGTTCATCAAGGTTCCTCGACCTGTGCCCGAGCCTTGCCTGAGGGCATCGTCGGCCCAGCCCCCGCCATCTAAATGAGTGAGAGTAAGTCATAGGTTGGGAAAGTGGGGTTCTAAGTTATGAAGTCGCTGAAGTACGGAGCATTATGGTTGGCTGCATTGCTCGCGGTTCCTGTCTTTGCGGACACGAGCACGAGCAAGAGTCCAGCTGTGCCTGGAACGCTTAACTACGTGGAAGGCCAGGCTTCTATAGGTTCCCAGGCTCTGAATTCGAAGTCTGCCGGATCGACCGAACTGGGCGAGGGCCAGTCACTCACGACGACCACGGGCAAGACCGAGATGCTGCTGACACCCGGCGTTTTCCTCCGCCTGGGCGACCACAGTTCCGCGAACATGGTGTCATCGAGTCTGACGAACACGCAAGTCGCGGTCAATCAGGGTGAGGCCATGGTCGAGGTGGATCAAATCTATCCGCAGAACGATCTGCGCATCACAGAGAACGGCACCAGCACCCGCCTGCTGAAGACTGGCCTTTATGACTTCGACGCGAACCATGGACTGGTTCGTGTGGTGGATGGCAAGGCCGAGGTGACCAGCAACGACCGCAATGTCATCGTGAAGGGAGGGCACGAGCTTGCTGTAAACAACGCTGGCAGCAGCAAAGCGCAAAAGTTCGACAAAAAGGCTTTCGCGGCAACTGATCTCTATCGCTGGAGCAGCCTGCGCTCCGACTATCTGGCTCAGGCCAATGTAGATACCGCTCGTACGTATTCCGTGAACGGCTGGTACGGGCCCGGATGGTTCGGTCCCGGCTGGTATTGGGATCCCTGGTTTGCGGCGTACACCTTCATTCCGGGCGAGGGCATTTTCTACAATCCATTCGGATGGGGTTTCTACTCGCCGTTGTGGGTGTACTCCGCGCCAGTGTATTTCCGTGGTGGGAATGGTAGCCGGCCAGTCCGCATTGCGCATGCTCCCACGGCGTTGCACAATCGCAGCTTCCATACGAGCCCGGCTGTGGCGCACGCTAGCGCATTCGCAGGTTCTTCCCGCGGATTCTCCGGCGCTCCTCGATCGTTCACCCCGGAAGGCAGCTTCCATCGTTAATAGTGTGTTTTTGCGCGACGGGTCTTCCCCCGTCGCACACGCTTGCTCTATGGCTAAACGACAGGCCTGGGGAAACGATTGCGCAGTGCACCCACGAATTCCCCATCCACACGAACTGACACGATTTCCAGCGGAGAGTACCCGCGGGCCCAAGCCAGGTAAAGAGTCGCCACCAACAGTGCAACCGTGATCAGGAAGTTCGGCCATGCATTCAGGTACCACTGTCCGCGCCAGATCAGGGAGAGCGCCGAAGAGAACGGCGCCAGGTAGGGAATTGGCCATTGATCACCATCCGGCCCGCGCGATCCCAGAAGGTCCTCCAGCAAATGCAGGTGGAATCCTACAAAGCACAGCAACGCCGTCTTCCATTTTTGGTCCGAGAGAATGAACGCGATCAGAGCCGTCACGACGGCAAACGCCAGGTTGTGCAGCGAATGATGGTAAAGGGAAAACCACAGCAGGGGATGCGATGAGTTGTGAGTCAGCGCTTCGACCAGGATCCCGAGTCCATCCACATCCGGCACGACCGCGGAAAGCGTCACCAAGGCTCGATCCCGGCGTGTAAGTGGCACCGAGTTCGCCAGCACCCAGCCGGTCAGGAAGTGAGTGACGGGACTCATAGGGATCGTGGTTGGCTCGGCGATAAGCCTGCGGGCTTGCCAAATGACCGACGGCCAGCGAGGGGTCTTTTAGTACTCCGCCAATTCCTTCATGCCGCGGAACAGATCGTTGGCCTGCGGCAGGATCGCATCTTCCAGGATGGGCTGGTATGCGACGTAGGTATCCATCGCCGCCACGCGCCGCACCGGAGCATCGAGCTGCGGGAACAGCTGGTCGGCAATGCGCGCCGCGATTTCGGCCCCGTAACCCCAACTCAACGAGTCTTCATAGGCGACCAGAACCCGATTCGTCTTCGTGACCGACGCGGCGATGGTCTCCCAGTCGAACGGATTGAGTGTGCGCAGATCGATCAACTCCACCTTCACACCCAACTCGCGCTCCAGTCTTTGCGCTGCCTGCAGGGCGCGCGGAACCACCGCGCCGTACGTGATCACGGTCAGATCCGTTCCCTGCTGCACGATCCGCGCCTTGCCGAACGGGATCATGAAATCCGCCCCCGGATAGTGCGAACGCCCATAGGTCTCGCGATACAAACGTTTGTGCTCGAGGAACAGCACCGGGTCGTCGCAGCGGATCGCGGTGCGCAGCAACCCCGCCGAATCGAGCGCATTCGACGGAAACACCACGCGCAATCCCGGGATATGCGTAAAGATGCTCTCGCCACACTGCGAGTGATAAAGCGCGCCGCCCGTCAGGTATCCGCCGATCGCCACGCGAATCACCAGCGGCGACGAGAAGGCATTGTTCGAGCGCCAGCGGATCACGGGGAGCTCATCGCGCAGTTGCAGCATCGCCGGCCAGATGTAGTCGAAGAATTGAATCTCGACGACCGGCTTCAGGCCGCGCGTGGCCATGCCGGTAGCGCGTCCCACGATGTTGGCTTCCGCGATCGGTGAATTGAACACGCGGTCGGAGCCGTAGACCATTTGCAATCCGGCCGTCAGCTTGAAGACCCCGCCCTTCCCTTTCACCATCTTCTTCTTCAGGTATTCTTCGCGGCTGGCGTCGGCGACGTCTTCGCCAAAGACCACGATGCGCTCGTCGCGCTTCATCTCATCGCGCAGCGTGGCGTTGATCAGCTCGGCCATGGTCTTGGGAAGCTGCGGGGCGGGCTTCTTACCGTCGGCTGCCGGAGGTGGCTCGACCACCTGTGGGAACTCAGGCTGGGTCTCGAACTGTGCTGAAGTCGGATCCAGGTCGGGCGAATACACGAATTGCGTGATGCTCTCGGGTGTGGGGAACTTCGCCTCGAGCGCGCGGTCGACCGCCGCTTGCATCTCTTCCTCGACCTGCTTCTCGAGCTTATTGATCCCGTTCTCGTCGAGAATGCCCTCACGGATGAGGAACATCTGCATGCGCGTGATGGGATCGCGCGCCGCATCGCGCTGCCGCTCGGCATCAGGACGGTAGAGCCGTTCGTCATCCGACAGCGAATGGGAATACGGACGGATCACGTGCGCATGCACGAACGCCGGCCCTTTGCCTGCGCGGCAGTGCGCCACCGCCCGCTTCATCGCCGCATAGCTGACCACCGGATCGGTACCGTCGACTTCCTCAAAATGGAAATTGGGAAAGCCCGCCACCAGGCGCGAAATGTTGCCACCTGCGGTCTGCACTTCAATGGGCACAGAAATCGCGTACTCGTTGTCCTCGACTACGAACACGATCGGCACCTTGCGGTTCGACGCCGTATTCAGCGCTTCCCAGAACTCGCCTTCACTGGTGGTGCCATCGCCGAGCGACACGTAAGTGACTTCGTCGCTGTGAAAATTGACATCTTTGAACTGGCGGTAATCGCCATCGACTTTCTGCGTGGCATTGGGATGATGGCGCAGGTACACGCCGGCCTCGGCGCATCCCACCGCTTGCAGGATCTGGGTTCCGGTCGGGGAAGATTGAGTGACTACGTTCAGTCGCTGGTAGGCCCAGTGCGACGGCATCTGCCGTCCGCCGGAACTGGGATCGTCGGCCGCGCCCACAGCCTGCAACAGCATCTCGTACGGCGTCGCGCCAAGCGCGAGCACCAGCGCCCGGTCACGATAGTAAGGATAGAACCAGTCGTATCCCGCCCTCAGGCAAAAACCGGCGGCCACGCCGATGGCTTCGTGCCCCGCCCCGGAGATCTGGAAGAAGATTTTCTGCTGCCGCTTGAGCAGGATCTCGCGGTCGTCGATGCGCCGCGAGGTGTACATAATGCGATACGCCTCAATCAGTTGCTGGCGGGTCAGGCCCTCGTAGGTCTTGGACCTCTTGTCGTCCGCGATCGCAGTTACCTTGGGGTCGGTCTTCGTCGTCGCCATTCATTACCCTGTGGGGGGATTTCGGCCTCGTGCATTGTAAATGCAGAAGTGGAGGATGGGGAATACAGGAATTGGGATGGCAGGACAGGTGTCGGCGCTCGACAGTCAGCCCTCCGACCCGGATTTTGGTGAAGTCGCCTGTGAACATCAGCAATCGCCGTGCCGGTTGAGCGAGCAGCGACGCCGGTTGGCATTGCGCGACAAATAAGGTTCGTTCAACCTGTTTCTATGACCAACCCAATCACGCTTGAGGACTGGCGTCCTCATCCC
>Ga0306920_100008108_pt1 | contig 13920 bp, 14 predicted proteins | sample flu12Cox44000170_FD_204666 | JGI IMG/M metagenome (GOLD analysis project Ga0306920, IMG submission 204666) | Lab enrichment of tropical soil microbial communities from Luquillo Experimental Forest, Puerto Rico - flux4day.12C.oxic.44.000.170 (v2)... | ecosystem: Environmental > Terrestrial >...
CCACCGGACGAGTCCGCGGGCCGACGGCCCGTTCGTCGCCGTCAACTGTTCCGCCATTCCTGAAACGCTGCTCGAGAGCGAGCTCTTCGGACACCGCAAAGGCGCGTTCACCGACGCTCGCCAGGATCGACCTGGACTTTTTCAGGGCGCCGAAGGCGGAACGATCTTCCTGGACGAAATCGGCGATATGGCGCCAGCGCTACAGGGGAAGCTGCTGCGTGTGCTGCAGGAGAAGGAAGTGCAGCCGCTGGGCGGGATGGCGCCGGTGTCGATTGACGTTCGGGTCGTGACCGCCACACACCGCGATCTGATGAGGCTCGTCGAGGCCGAGCGCTTCCGCGAGGACCTCATGTACCGGATCAACGTCATCGAGGTTCACGTGCCTCCCCTCCGGGAGCGTCCCGACGATCTGCTCCCCCTCATTCACCATTTCCTGGACAAGCACGGCCAGCTTCTGGGCAAGTGCGGCAGCACCGTGTCGAACGATGCGATGGCCGTGCTGCGCCGTCATCGGTGGCCCGGCAACGTGCGCGAGCTCGAAAACGTGATCGAGCGGGCGCTTGTGCTGGGAGACGGCGGTGTCGTGGATCTCTGCGATTTGCCGCAGCGTCTACGCGATCAGACGTCGTGCGATTCGCGACTGACGAACGGGCAGCGCCTCGCCGACGTCGAGCGCGATCACATCGTCCGCACGTTGCGCGAGGTGGCCGGCAACAAGACTGCCGCCGCGCGAGTGCTCGGTCTCGATCGAAAAACCCTGTACCGAAAACTCACGCTTCACCGGATCCATTAGACCAATTCCGATTGATGTCGCGTTCGGCTTTAGCCGGACGTCGAACGTCCGCCTACTTGTACGACGACCGATCCACCTTTGCGCCGCGCAAGTACACCGACGCGATCTTCCGGGTGTTGGTGATGGCGTCCAGAGGATTTGCGTCGAGCACGATGAAGTCCGCGCTCTTGTTCGCTTCGATCGTGCCTGCGTCAGTCATGCGGAGAAACTGTGCCCCATTCGACGTCGCAGCCGTGATCACCTGCATCGGCGTCATGCCGGCCGCCACCATGTCGGCCATCTCGTAGTGCGCCGCATATGGAGTGTTTCCATCCGTCCCCAGCACGATGCGGGCGCCGGCGCCGTTCATCTTCGCCAGGTTACGTGCCTGGATTTCCCAGAACGCGTGCGCGTCGGGCCGGTTGGTGTTGCCCTTCTCGAGCGTCGCGAATTCCGCCGGCGCGAGGCTCGGACGCAGCCAGTCGATATTTGCCACTACGCCCCGATCCGGCATGTTCGGCCCCAGCACCAGGTTGGGATGCTGCTTCACCAGGGCCATGAACTCATCGTCCAGGTCTTTGTCGCGGACGCCGTGCGCAAACGCGTCGAGACCGGCACGGAGCGTGGCCTTCGCGTCTTCGAGCGTGTAGATGTGCGCGATGACCCGGAGGCCATTCTTATGGGCTTCGTCGATGACCGCGCGGTAGAGCTCCGGTGAGAGCTTCTTCACCGTGCCCATGCGATCGTCGACCCAGAACTTGATGATGTCGACTTTCTTCGCCGCGTCTTCTTGAACCGCCTTGCGCGCCTCCGCGACGGTCGTGACCCAGTAAGGGGCCGTCGTGCGTCCCGGCTCCGGCGCCGTGATCCCGCGCCCGGCCGTGAAGAACCTCGCGTGCCCAGGAAGGGTCTGCGCGCGCACTTCAAAGGACGCGTTGGTGGTGTCCTGCCCGAGACTCAACGCGGCACCCACGCCGAAATAGGCGCGGCGGCGCAGGTCGTCGAGGAGCATCTCGCGCGTCTGGCTCAGATGCGTATGTGTATCCACGATCGTCGGCATCACGGTCTTGCCGGCGAGACTCACGCGCGTGGCGCCGGCGGGCACAGGCACCTCGCCCGCGCGGCCTACCTGCGTGAAACGCGCGCCGCTGACGATGAACGACGCGTTTTCGATAGGCGCGCGACCATCGCCGACAATGACTCGAGCGCCTTCGAAGACGATGACGCCGGTCCCCGGCGCCTGAGCTGACGCGGCCACCCGCAGGACCGCAAACATTGCCAGGCTCAGCAGTCCCAGTTGCAGCTTCGGCAGCATCCCTTTCATGGGCCCCTCCAGTCGGCGAACTGTATCAGGATTGCTAGGAGGGCAACAGAGGACATCGGATACAATCCCCGCGGTCAACGGCCTCGAAGGAGACCCATCGATGCGCGCATATGTCCTGCGACTGTTCGTCCTTCTCGCCTGCGTCGCCATCGCTCCGGCTTTGCGCGCGCAATCCGGCAAGCCGCTCACGATCTACGTCGTGGACGTCGAAGGCGGCAACGCCACGCTATTCGTGGCGCCGTCCGGCCAGTCGCTGCTCATCGACACCGGCAACGGCGGCCCCGCTGCCGAGCGCGACGGCGGGCGCATCCTTGCAGCCGCGAAGGACGCCGGGCTCACGCAGATCGATCACCTGATCACCACGCACTGGCACGGCGATCACTTCGGCGCCATGGAATTTGTGGCGTCGAAGCTGCCGATCAGGCATTTCATCGACCACGGCGGCACCGTAGAGGCGCCTGCGGCCGGCAATGCGTTCGTTCGCGAGGGCTATCCGGCGCTCTACGCCAAGGCAACGCACACCATCGCCAAGCCCGGCGACAAGCTCGCGATTTCCGGCCTCGATTGGCGGATCGTCGCAGCCGGGGGGCAGCACATCACGTCCCCTCTGCCAGGCGCAGGCAAGCCCAACTCAACGTGCGCCGACTACAAGGCGGGCATGCCGGATCCGAGCGAGAACGCGCAGTCCGTCGGCAGCATCGTCACGTTCGGCAAGTTTCGCGTCGCGCATCTCGGCGACCTGACGTGGAATAAAGAGTTCGAGTTGATGTGCCCGACCAACCCGATCGGCACCGTCGACCTGTTCATCGTGTCTCACCACGGCCAGGCGATTTCAAACTCGCCTCAGCTGGTCCACGCGCTGCATCCACGCGTCATGGTGATGAACAATGGCACGCGGAAAGGCGGTCAGCCCGACGCGATGAAGGTGCTGCATACCTCTCCGGGCCTCGAGGATCTGTGGCAGGTGCACTTCTCGCAGCTGAGCGGTCAGGAGTACACCGTGCCCGGCATGTTCATCGCGAACACTTACGATGAGCCGATCGCGGCGATGCCGATCGCCGCCGTCACGGCTCCCGCTCCCGGGCCTGGTGCGGCGCCGCCGCCCGCGCACGACGGCCAGGCGTACTGGATCAAGATCTCTGCGCGGGACGACGGTTCGTTTACGGTCACCAACGCGCGCAACGGCTTCTCGAAGACTTACACGAAGTAGCCGTCGCGCCGGCCGTCAGCTCGTTCAGTCGCCCGAACGCTCGTTGGCCTTGACGAGTTCGTGCTCCATGATCGAGGGCGACAGCACGACTTCGCGCGCCATCCCATCGTGCAGGTCGACTCGCGAGAGGAAATGCTCCTTGCCGATTGTCTCGAACTGGACGTCGGGCTGCGCCGCGCTCCCGTCCGTCGAGATCGTTGAAATCGTCGAGACCAAGCTCACGCGGGTTCCATCGGTGCTCTCCACCATCAGCACGGTCGGTCCCGATGAGGTTTCGCTGATCATGTAATGACCAGCCGGCAGGCGCGTGTCGCCGACGATGAAATCAAACGGAATCTTTGCGGTGACCAGTCCTTCTCCCTCGGCTCTGGCGACCGACGGACGTCCGACGCCGACGGCCACCACGGCCGCGATCAGAAAACACGCACTCTTGATAGTCCTCTTCATAAAAACCTCCAGTTGCGAATCGATCGGTCGATGCGACGCTATCGTTTCCAACTGCAGCGAGGGTGCCAGCACGCTCGAGCCGTAACGCCGTTGCATTTCGCCGAAACACGATCGCGCCAGGCGAGTTCGATCGGCCCCGTTGTGGCGGTTGCGTCCTGCGAACAGGCCAAACCGCCACAGCCCGGCCGCGCGCCGATCTACTTTCCTGCGGAAATGGCGGATGGTGCTCGCGGCATCGCACTTGCGAGGACAGCACGCGAGAAAAACCGACATGCGTACCTGGACGACTGCTGTGCTGCTCGCCCTGATGGCTCCGGCGGTCGGGACCTTGGCCGCGTCGCGCAACGCGGTCGCCGTTCAGTCCGAATTCCAAAGTCTTTACGATGAAGACAGCGCGGCGGCGCTGCAGTTTTTCACCCCACAGGATGTTGACGACTTTCATAACGTCTTCTGCACGGAAGATTGGTTCTTTCTTGATACCTCCGGACACCGCCTCGCCTGGTCCGAAATGCGCGAGCAGGCGGCGAAGCAGCTGACGGAACCGCACGCACTCTCGATTGCTCAACCCATCAACAAGGTCTCGCTGACGCGAAACGGCGCAACCGCCGTGTTGACCGTCACCACGGTCCGCGGTATCACCGACGACGAAGGACGCTATGGGAAAAAGGGCGCGCGGCACACGCTGACCGAGTCCACGAAATACCGCGACTCGTGGGTGCAGGTCGGGAACGGATGGAAGCAGCAGTCACGCGAGCAGATTGGCCGATCCAGTCAGCGGCTGGACGAGCCGGAAAACCTAGACAGATAAGCACAACAATCATGTCCATGAAGCTACCGGCGGCAGTCGTGGCTGCCGTCGCGTTGATCGCATATCCGCCCTCCGCTCGCGCCTCCGAAGATGTCGATCCGCTGGTGCAGTTCAGCACGTCGATCGAGGCGCTCGTCCAGCGCGTCGGCCCGAGCGTCGTCCAGGTGCTGGTAACGGGTTACGGTCCCCTCGACGACCATCACGACGACGACGCGGATCTCGTGGTCGGCAAGCAGCGGACCGAAGGATCGGGCGTCATCGTTGGCACCGACGGGTACATCGTCACGAACGCGCACGTCGTGGACGGCGGCCGGCACATCGAGATCGTGCTGCCCGAAAGGCCCAGGGCGCAGGCCTCGCCGCTCCGCTCGCTGGTGAAGACGCGAGGCCAGATAGCCGAGGCGCGGATCGTCGGCGTGGCGCGCGAGGTCGATCTCGCGCTGCTGAAGATCGACGCAACCGGGCTCGTGCCGCTGCCGATGGCCAACTACGACGCCCTGCACCAGGGTGAGCTGGTGTTCGCGTTCGGCAGCCCGGAAGGCCTTCGCAACTCGGTGACGATGGGCGTGGTGAGTTCGGCGGCGCGCCAGCCGGACGAGGATCACCCGATGGTCTACGTGCAGACCGACGCACCGATCAACCACGGCAACAGCGGCGGACCGCTGGTGAACGTACATGGCCAGCTGGTTGGCATCAACACGTTCATCCTCTCGGAGTCCGGCGGCAGCCAGGGACTCGGGTTCGCGATTCCAAGTGCGATTGTCGAAGTCGCCGTACAGCAGCTCCGGACTTACGGCCACCTGCATCAAGGTCAGATCGGCGCGCATATGCAGACCGTGACGCCGGACCTGGCGCGAGGGTTGGGGCTCACGCGGGGCTGGGGCGTCATCGTGTCCGATGTAGTGCCGGGTGGTCCCGCCGACCACGCCGGCCTGAAGGTCGCGGACATCGTGCTTCGCGTCGACGGTCGGCGGATGGACAGCCTGCCGCTGCTCGCGTTCTCCCTCTACGCTCGGCACGCCGGAGATCACCTGCACCTCCAGGTGCAGCGCGGCGCCGAGGAACTCTCGATGGACGTCCCCGTGGCTGAACATCCGGATGAGATCGACCGCCTCAGCGATCGCATTGATCCGGAGAAGAGCCTTGTCCGGCAGCTGGGCGTCCTCGGGCTGGAAATCACCAACGAGCTGACGCCGATCCTGCCCAAGTTGCGAGTCGCGTCCGGCGTGGTCGTCGCCGCTCGCACGCCCGATCCCCATGCGTCGGATGTTTCGTTATCGGCCGGTGATGTGATTCACGCTGTCAACGGGCGGCCCGTCACCACGATGCTCCAGTTGCGCAACACGCTCGACACACTCCCGCCACACACCCCCGTCGTCCTGCAAGTCGAGCGGGACGGCACGTTCGTCTTCGTCGCCTTTGAGCTGGACTGATGACGACGCGTGTGCTGCTGGTCATCGGCGTACTCCTCTTTGCACTTCCAGCCATGGCGCAGCAGGACAGCAGCGCGACCGGCAGTGTCCAACCCGACCCGCGTATGTTCGGCATCTTTCCGAACCACGCGACGGTCGAAGACGAACCGGACGCGCCGCCGGTCGGCACGCGGCAGAAGTTCGCGATGGCGTCAGAGAACACGTTCGACCCGATGGTCTACCCGTTCATCGGGTTCGTCGCGACCATGAACCGGTCGTTTGGGCCTGGCGTCTCCGGCTTCGGGAAGCAATACGCCGCCTCGCTCGCCGACAACATGACCGGTAATTTCCTGACCAGCGCGGCGCTGCCCTCGCTGCTCCGGCAGGATCCGCGCTACTTTCAACTGGGGTCGGGTGGCGTCTGGCGACGCGCCGCGTATGCGGCCAGCCGCATTATCGTGACACGGCAGGACACTGGTCGCGCCGAGCTCAACGTCTCGGAGATCGGCGGCAATATGCTGGCCGCATCGATCGCCAACACCTACTATCCTTCGGCGGAACGGACTGTGACGGCGACGCTCTCACGCTGGGGCATGCAGCTCTTGTGGGATACGTTGTCGAACGAAATGAAAGAGTTCTGGCCGGACATCCGCCAGAAATTGCACCATCAGTCCTGAAGAGGGATGCCGAGGCGCTCCGCCATGCGGTAAAGGGTACGGCGATCGATGCCCAGGATCTCCGCGGCACGCGTGCGATTGCCGTCGGCGGCGGTCAGCACGTGCTGGAGATACCGGCGTTCCAGCTGTTCGAGCGTCGGAAGGTCCGCAAACGGATTGTCGGGTTGAGGCGCGGTTTGAAGCGATGCTGCTGCGACCTCCCCGATGTCCGCGGCTTCGATGAGCGCGCCGCGGCTCGACACCACGAGCCGCTCGATCGTGTTACGCAGCTCGCGCACGTTGCCCGGCCATTCGTGCCGCAGCAGCCGCTCGAGCGCGCCGGCCGACAGCCCCTTGCGCACGCCCGCCCGGCGACACGCATCCTCCAGGAAGCTCCCCACGAGCAAGGGAATGTCCGCGCGACGCTCGCGCAGAGGCGGCAGCGCGAGCACGATCACACTCAACCGGTAATACAGATCCTGGCGAAAGCGGCCCTCGGTGACCGCCTGTTCGAGCGCCACGTTGGTCGCAGCCACGACGCGAGCCGACACCTTGACCGAGCGTGTCGCGCCGACCGGGCGTACCTCGCCCTCTTCGAGCACCCGGAGCAGCCTCACCTGGAGGGCGGGCGTCGTGTCGCCGATTTCATCGAGCAGCACCGTTCCGCGACCGGCCTGCTCGAACACGCCCTTGCGGTCGGCAACCGCGCCGGTAAACGAACCGCGCGTGTGTCCGAAGAGCTCCGACTCGAGCAGTGTGTCGACGAGCGCGCCACAGTTGATCGCGACAAACGGCTCGCGCGCGCGGGGACCGTTCGCGTGAATCGCCCGGGCGACCAACTCTTTACCGCTGCCGCTCTCTCCGATGATGAGGACGGGCGCCGTCGAGTCCGCTGCCTGCGCAATCCGTTTGTAGACTTCGAGCATCGGCGCCGTGCGTCCAATCAGCCCGCCAACCTCGGCAGCCGGGATCTTCGCCGCGCGCTCGCCCCGGTGCCCGCTCTGCTCGAGGGCCCGGGCGACGATGCGCTTGACGTCTGCGATGTCGAACGGCTTGCTGACGTAGTCGAACGCGCCGTTCCGGACGGCTTCGATCGCCGTCTCGAGCGTGCCGAAGCCGCTGATGAGCACGACCGGGCCGTCCTGCGCCGCCTTGAACCGCCGGAGCAGGTCGAGACCCGAATGCCCGCTGTTGAGATTGATGTCGGAGATCAGCAGATCGAACGTCTCGTGCTCGATCCGCGAGAGCGCCGTGCCCGGGTCCTGCGCCGACACGAACTCCCGATCCGGTGCCTCGAGGAGCTCTTCGAGAAACCGGCACGTCTCCGCGTCGTCGTCTACTACGAGAATGCGGGTCACAAGCCGGCTCGGTTACGCGGGCGGCTGGTCAGGCAGATCGATCACGAACACAGCGCCCTTCAAGCGATTGTAGGCCGATACCGTGCCTCCGTGCGCACGAACGACGTCGCGGACGATGGCCAGGCCGAGGCCCGAGCCCTGGCCTGCGGGCTTCGTCGTCACCCATGGTTCGAAGATCTTGTCGACAAGATCGACAGGGAGACCGGGACCGCTGTCCGACACTTCGATGCGTGTGCCTCGATCGGTCCGGCTTGCGGCGATCGTGATGACGCCGCCGTCCGACATCGCATCGCGGGCATTCGCGACGAGGTTCAGCAGCGCCATCTCGAGCTGCGTGGTGTTGGCCTGAATCGACCGCAGCGTGCGATCGGCCGAGACGCGGAGCTCGATCCCGGCGCTCGCAAGACCCGGCCCCGAGATCTCCTGGATGCCCTCCAGAATCCGCGGAAGATCGGTCGATGTCAGCCCTATTGGCCGGCGCGCGCGGTCGAGCATCCCCCGGAGCACCCGAATGATCTGCTGAATCTGCGCGTCCACGGCGATGAGCCGCGCGCGGGTCTTCTCGGGCGTCGAAGGATCATCGCGCAGCATCTGCACGTAGCCGGAAACAAGGTTCAGCGGTGTGCCGGCCTGATGCGCCACCTCGGCGGCCATCTGGCCCAGGGCCGCCAGCTTCTCGGACCGCCCAAGCGTGTCTCGAAGCGCCGACACCTGTGCGTAGGTTTCGACGAGCTCGGCGTTGCGCTGTGCGAGGTCGCTCGTCGCCGCGCGAACGCGCTCGCGCAGAAGGTCGTTGAACTGCCCCAGGCGATCGAGCATCTCGTTGAGCCCGGCGGCCACGGCGCCCAGCTCGTCGTCGCGATTGACCGGAGCGCGCGCTTGCTGATCCCCACCGGCCGTCCGCTCCATCGTCGCGAGGATCGCGGAGAGCGGACGCTGCACCAGACGCCGGATCCCGAAATGGGTCAGGACAGTCACCAGCAGCAACGTCGGCAGGGCAAATCCAAAGGCGACGCTGATGCCGTGCGCCCGGAGCTGCTGCACGCTTTCCAGGCCGACCGTGGTGACCACCGCCTCTGATAGGCGCCCGCCAACCGGCATCGCGGACGAGACAGCCGTCTCCGATTTGTCGCTCGCCTGTGCCTGCATCTCTATCGCGCGGGCCGCGAGCCCAATCACATCGGCATGCTCTTCCGTCGAGGTGCTCGCGAGCACACGGAACTGGCCAGTCGGCAGCCTTTCGATGATCGAAATCGCGTCAACCTCCGGCTTGAGCTCCTCAAAGCTGTGCAGGATGTCGCGAAAATCCGATGGGTCCACTGCTCCGGCCGACGCCAGTGCGTTCGCCACGGCTTGAGAGGTCTGACGCGCCGACCGCGACAACTCGTCGTCTATGCTGCTCACGAACGAGCGCACTTCCAGCACGGCCACGCCTGTGACCACGACAGCAACAATCACCGCGACCAGCCACGACACTTTCCCGACGACCGAGCGGGCGCCCAGCCAAGCCGCCACAGTGTGGCGGTTCTGCGCCCCGACCGAGCCGCCCGCTGCTACCGACAGGTTCATGTAACTCGCTTTCTATCGCGATGTTATCGGAATCGCAAGGGGACCGTGCCGTATGGGTATGAGCTTTGTAACAGCTGACGCATCATTCGCGCCCGACGGACTTTGAGGATTGCACGATGAATGCGCTGGCCCTGGTGACTGGTTTGCTGATCGCGATCACGGCCGCGGCACAGGCGCCGAAAACCGGCGACGATGCTAGCGCGGTACCGCTCGTCGCTCCGACGATGATTCGCGCGCGGGGCACGATCGTCGGATTCGACGCAACCGCACACGTGCTGACTCTCAAGACGCGGTACGCGACCGAGCGATTCACGGTCACGGTTACGACGCGGATCCGCGAAGGTGGCCGGGACATCACCTCGACGGATCTGCAAAAACTGGCGGGACGCCGGGCGCGCGTGCGGCATCCCGATTCCTCGGATGTCGCGACCTCGATAGACATCTGGAACCCCGATGACCGCAACCGCTGACTTCCCTCTGGAGACACTATGAATCCGAAGGTCCTCCTTGTCGATCGCCACGACGTCCACGCCTTCGCCGTCAGTACGGCTCTCGAACAGCGTGATTTCCATGTCCGCGTTGTCGCAACGGCGCCCGCGGCGCTGGATGCCATTTCCCAGTGGCAGCCAGACATCGTCGTCGCCGATTCCGCGCCGCCGGAACTGGACGGTGTCTCGCTGTGCGCCAACATTCGAGCCGACGTGCTCACGCCGGTCATCGTGATGAGCGCGACGGCCAACGAAGATGTGGCGCTCGATGCCTTCGAAGCCGGTGCCGACGACCACATCGTGAAACCGTGCGGCCACGAGCAGCTGGCGGCGCGGATTCGGGTGGCGTTGCGGCGCAACGGCATGGTGCCGGATCGGCCGACGATGGCCATCGGCAATTTTCAGATCGACTTCGGCGAGCGTCGCGTGCGTTTCGATGGGTCGCCGATCAGGCTGACCCCGAAGGAATTCGATCTCTTCGTCTTCATGGCGCGGAATCCAAATCGTGTCCTGACGCACAAGACGTTGCTCTCGCATGTTTGGGGGCCAAGTTCGGAAGAGCAGCCCGAGTACCTGCGTGTCTTCGTGGGACAGCTGCGCAAGAAGCTCGACTCGCCGTCAAACCCTCGATACATCGTGACGGAACCATGGGTGGGCTATCGCTTCAATCCCACGGGCACACAGGTGAGTTCGGTATCGTAAACGGAGTTGAGTCGGGTTATCACACGCTGGCGTCGCCGTCGAACTCCCGCCCCGGCGGCGCCTGTTCCATCCCCACCCGCCCGGTCAGGATCGCCGCGCGCGCATAGCTTTCAGGCCGTACTGGGGCGCCAGCCATGCCGCGCAGCATGGCCAGCTGCCCGACGTGTGTGAGGGCATCGGCGAGCGGACCCTGGATCAGCTTTTCGATCGAGGCGCTGGCGTGATTCGACGCGAGCTCCCGATCGAACGTCGCGAGGTTGTCGAAAAATCGATCGCGTTCCCTGTTCCAGTCGCCGCTCCCCTCGGCTTTCCAGACAGCGTCTCCCCGCGTCAGCGTGATCGCCCATGCCATCAGGTCGGCCAGGTGCGCGACGATCGAAACAGGTTTTCGAGTCGCTTCTCCAAAGGATGTGTGAGCGAACCCAGCGGGAGCGTCGCGCAACACCTTGGCAGCACGGTATGCGAGCGTGGCGGCGAGATGGCGGACTACCGCGCAGGCTGTCGCGTCTGATGGCAGAGAGGTTGTTTCCATTTCCGTATTGTTGATCTTTTGCACTCTCCACCACAGAGGACACTGAGGACACAGAGAAGACGATCAACGCAGAGATCGTAAAGATCGCAGAGTGTCGATCGATTCGGCGCGGCGCCGCAATTTTTGCCAAGACCGATTCCTCGTCGGCGGCCTATAACAGTGAAAACGGAGGAAACGCCATGGCCGCTTTCTACATCGGCAGCTACGACATCGTCGACCCGGATGAGTTCCGCAAATATCCGCCCATCGTGCTCGGACTCCTTCCGCGATACGGCGGCGAAGTGCTGGCGTCGGACACGTCGGGCGTCCTCGTCGAAGGAGCGATCCGGACGATGAACGCCATCATTCGCTTCCCGACGAAAGAGGATGCGCTTGCGCTCTACAACGACCCCGACTATCAGGAGGCCAAGCGCATCAGGCAGGCGTCGACCAGAAACGTCAGCATGGTGCTGGTCGACGAGTTTCAGACTGGACAGGCAGGACGGGCAGGATAGTCCAGGTCGAACGAAGTTGAACCTCAACGGCCCGGTTGGCGTGACGGCCGTGGCCAACCGGGGCCGGGAAAGTGCTGAGTCGCTACTTCGCGACGATCTTCGACGCGGTAATCACGTTCCCTTTCATGGTGCCCGTGACCATCACGGTCTTGCCGGCGTTTTCGGCCAGGGCTGGGTCCTTCTGGTTCTCGAGTCGGTACACCTTGCCGTTGGACGAGAGGATGTACTCGGCGCCGGACTTGATGCAGGCGTCGGTGCACGCGCGATCCGTGAGATTCGCGTTGTGTTCCTGCATCGCTTTGTGGTTTTCCCCGCATTTGCTGTCGCCGATCATTCCGGTCCAGCCCTGGTCGGCCGCGAAAGCTGACGCCGTGAACGACACTACGAACAGCCCGGCCGTTGCCACGCTTCGCTTCATGTGCGTTACCTCCGGCCAGTCGCTTTCAACCACGATGCCAGCCGGCGTCTGTCGAGCCTACGTCTTGCTGACCGCCCTCCCTGCCCTCCCACCTCGATCGCTCACTCACCAAACGAGACATCGACGACGCCGAGCGCACCGAAGTCGCACCGGACGTGATCGCCGCGCGCGATCGGCAGCGGAACGAGACACGTGCCGGTAGTGACCACCTGGCCCGCTCGCACGGGGACGTTGAGCTGCGACAGCTCGTTGACGAGCCAGGTGAGCGCTTCCCGAGGATCCCCGAGGACGTTGACGCCAACGCCCTCGCGCTCGAGTTGCCCCGCGACGGACCCAACGACACGGTGGGCGCTCAGATCGATCGACCGCCACGTGTCGGGAGCCGCAGGGCCGAGGACGAAGTGATGGGCGCACGCGTTGTCGGCAATGAGCTGGGCGGCGCCGACCGCGGTGAAATCGACGTAACGGGAATCGGGAATCTCGATGGCTGGATGCAACGTACCCACGCTCGCCAGCACGTCATCCACCTCGTACCCGATGGCGCGCGGCGGCAGGTCAACAGCCATCCGAAACGCGAACTCCGCTTCGGCCACCCGCATGTGATTGCTCCCGAAACGCAGTTGGCTGCCGTGTTCGAACGCCCGCTCGGCCAGCAGCCGCCCGGCCATCGGACCATCGACGGCGATGTGTTCCTGCCCCGCTTTACTGGTGGCGGCAATCTTCCAGCCGAACAGCGGGAACGCACTTCGCCGCTCGAGGCGGGCCTGAATCGCGTAGCCGTCCTCGCGTGTGAGTGGTCGATGTACGCCTGCCAGCGCTGTGATGCGCCTGCCGTGCTGCCAGAGATTCCAGAGTGTGTCGGATGCCGCCTGCTGCGCTTCGTCGGTCACGCGACGATCGCAACACTGGTTCGACGTCCCAGTCAATTGGCGTCTCGACCGGCCTGCCCAAACTGCCTGTCCTGCCTGCCGGAGTTGACCGTGGATCCGGTGTATTCTGATCGGCAGCGCACGGCGCGCTCGAGCTGCCCGGGCGCCGGATTTCCAGCAATCATATGGAGGGGAACGAAATGAACGTCAGGTGGCGACTCGCAGTCGCTGGATTCGTATGCGTGTGGCTGACCGGATTCGTGTGGGCTGTCCGGCCTTCCGCACAGGCCAGAGGCGGCGGCGCGGGCCAGATCGCGACGACCGCCGGGAACAAGAAGGCGGGCGAGGCGTTCAAGAACGTCACGACCAGCACGCTCAAGGAACTGAGCGTCGACGACTTCATCGGCAGCATGGGCGTCATCTCCGCCGCGCTCGGCTTCGACTGCGCCGACTGCCATCCCGGCGCAGGCAGCGACGAGGTGGACTGGGTGGTCGACACCCAGCTGAAGAAGACCGCCCGTCGCATGGTGGAGATGGTCGCGCAGATCAACCGGACGAACTTCGGCGGCGCGCAGAAGGTCACGTGCTGGACGTGCCATCACGGCAAGCTCGACCCCGCCACGTCGATCCAGCTGGACGTGCTGTACGAGACGCCGAACAGCGAAGTCGACGACATCGTGAAGGTGGAAGACGGACAGCCGACCGCCGATCAGATCTTCGACAAATACATCCAGGCGCGCGGCGGCGCTCAGCGCCTCGCCGGTCTGACGAGCATCGTGGCCACGGGCAACAGCCTCGGCTACATGAACCTCGGCGGACAGGGCAGCTTCACGCTCTACGCCAAGTCGCCCAATCAGCGAA
>Ga0306920_100008110_pt1 | contig 13917 bp, 10 predicted proteins | sample flu12Cox44000170_FD_204666 | JGI IMG/M metagenome (GOLD analysis project Ga0306920, IMG submission 204666) | Lab enrichment of tropical soil microbial communities from Luquillo Experimental Forest, Puerto Rico - flux4day.12C.oxic.44.000.170 (v2)... | ecosystem: Environmental > Terrestrial >...
GGCACAGGATTGAGCGTCGTTATGCACGAACCGAGCTCACAACGAATTGGAGTTGGCAACATTGAGAGGTTCAACGCCCGCCCTCGTTCTACACTTTGCGGAGGCTGACATCATCATCGAGAGCTGGCGGCGCCACCACAACACGATCAGGCCCCATGCCTCAATCGGATACAAGCCACCAGCACCAGAGTCGCCGAAAAAGCAAAGCTCGTAAAAGTCGTATAGTCGCGAGCTCCATGGGTCGGCGCTGAAAAGACTCGCGGGAGGCCCGTAGCGGCTTATCAGTATCGATGGCGGCCATACAGCTGAAAACACTGCTCACGACCTGGCGATAGCTGTGGAAGCACTCGCACCCGGGGGCGTCATTATTCTCGACGATTACTTCAACGAGATGTGGCCCGGTGTCTCCGAGGGCGTTGACCGTGACTTTCGCGAGCCGCGTGGTATTTTGCCGTTCGCAACTGGGGCCAACAAGACCTTTTTCTGTGCATCAGGCGCTATCCCGCTTTACGTCGATTCGCTGCGCTCGATCGCCACCAAGACACTTGAGCACGATTTTCTTGGTGCTCGTATTCTTTGCTGCGATTTTGCCCCGCTGCCCTTCACTGAGCGCGTTGGCAAGGACAGCAGGTGGCACACAGCGCCGCTTCTCCTATTTCAACATCGAGGGGGACAATTCCGCGTCAGTGACCATATGAGGTTTGATGCATTGCTTTCGGTCTCAGTTACATTAGATTAAGGCGCGGTCATCTCAACGATACTCCCGTTAGGTGTGGTGATCACGGCCTCCGCTAGGCGAGCGATATTGGCCATGAATTCATCGGGGTGTGCCACGTGTTCGCTACCAACGGACGTTGCTCCGAAGGAGGAGGAAACGATGTCGCCTGGCCCAACACGCCGTCCAATATCGCCAGAAACGCTAGTAATTGCATTACCCTTCGCTGTTGGCCTTTACCCCACGATCGCTTTACTGATGAATCGATCGACGATTCCAGTATTCTTCGATATGTATTCGCGGGACCTACTTCTTCTCAATACAGCTATAGTGTTATCTTACGCATGGATGTTTATCGCGTCATGGTCAAGTTGGCGCGGTTTGCAGTTTACTGCCATTCTGTTGGTCGCTCTGCTGATGCTTGTAGGTATCAACAACGCTGTACGAAATTTGCCCTTGTTCGAAGTCATGACGCAGCTCGTACGAATTTCAGCCGGTGTGTCTTTGATGGTCGTGGCCTTTCTTGCCAACAAAGAGCAAGGATCACGCTGGTCTGGTGGCGGACTTGCGGTCGGGGTGGTCGTACTCCTCACAGCCTTAATCGATTTGCCCTTTTCCTCGACGGTGCAGCTCTTTGCAAGCGACAAGGCAAGCCAGATTGAAGGTACATACCGAACTGCGATGGATTTCGGAAACGTTTCCGAAGAGGACATCGTGCTCGTGGGGGATTCGTTCGTGTGGGGCGCAGGCGGCCCAATCGAGCAACGATTTGGTAATGTGCTCGAGCGGAAGCTTGACGGCCCCCACGTGTATAGTCTCGGCATCATTGGTGCTAACGTCGAGGGCTACGATCGCCAGATACTCGACATCCCTGCCGGTAAAAAGGTAAAGCATGTCTTTGTGATATATTGTGATAACGATATGCCACCACGTGCGGATCTAAGGGACTCGCTAGACAAGGTTAGCGTTGCCGTCGGACAGCGGTCGGTGACTGCGCGTGTGCTAACAGATTTTGTCAGGTTCATGATAACCCCGACTCCTGAGGTTTACGGTCAATGGCTACTTGAGAATTATGCCGAGGACGATACCACGTTTGAGCTTCGCTGGAGTATACTTGAGCACCAACTCAGGGCCTTGTACCAGAAAATAACAGAGCGTTCGTTGGAGCGCCCAACCCTGGTCATCTTGCCTATGCTGGGGTTCGATCAGCCCCATCGCCGCTTGGCCGAACTCGCGGAGCAAATTGGGTTTCAGGCGCTGGATAGTACGCCTGTTTTCCGCTCTGTCGATGAGAATCCCAAGCACTTTTGGGCGGCGGAGAATGATGGGCATTTCAACGAGCGTGGGAATGTGGTCATGGCAGGGATTTTGCTTCAAATCATTAAACATGGTTCCGTCGCCGCGAGCCCGTAAAACACAACTAGGGTCAGAGTCGCGGTAGGGACGCGAGTTATCTCGCGCCCCCGCACAGATCCGTACGTGCACCGCAACGCTCGCCGAATGGATGACATGTGCCTCGATCCCGCGAGCAATGAGCCAGCGCGCCAGCCAGAAGCCGTCGCGGCCAGCTTCATAGGCCAGTGCAACCCGACTGATAGGCCGGCCAGCACGCACCGCCTCGCTCCGCCACCGCTCGATCAATCGCAACAGTGCCGTCGCATCCGGCTCCAGCTTCTTCAGTGGCTGGCGCTCCACGCCGGGAACAACGCTGCGCACTAGCCAACTCGCTTTGCTCATCTCAACGACCACCATCAAGGTCGAGATCGGATCAAACGCGACCAGGCTTCGGCTGAGATCATTGACTTGCAGCACGGGGCAGCCTCCATCGTAAGCGGCCCTCTGAGGCCACGGCGCTTGCGGGTGGACGATCAGGCGCGGGCTGCCGACGGATGCCCTAGCAGTTGCAATCATTTGGAAATTGTGCAGTGTAGGTTCTGTTATCCGAACGGTTTGAGATCAGGATGAAGGACAAGTATTTCGGCGCTCACGAGTTCCAAGCTCGCGAGGATGGCGTCAAGATTTCCTCCGACCGGAGCTTCGGCCTCGTTTTTGCCGGCCTCTTCGCATTGCTTGGCACGCTAAGCGTCTATCATGGTGGCCAGAACTGGTACTATTGGTTTCCGCTGGCGGCGTTGTTTGGCGTGCTTGCTTATGTTGCGCCGCAGGTGCTCGCGCCTCTCAATCGTCTCTGGGCGAAATTCGGCCACCTGCTGCACATGATCATCAGCCCCGTTCTACTTGGCATCCTATTCTATCTCTGCATCAGCCCCATTGGCTTCTTGATGCGGCTAGTTGGCAGGGATCCAATGCGACGCAAATTCGAGCCGTCGGCGAAGAGCTATTGGATCGTCCGCGCGCCGCCTGGCCCTGCGCCAGAAACGTTCAAGAACCAGTTCTGAGGCATCGATGATTAGCTTTCTGCGGGAGTTTTGGGCGTTTCTCAGTGTGCGGAAGAAGTTTTGGCTGCTGCCCGTGTTCATCATAATGGCTCTCTTTGGCGGACTGATCGTTTTGACCAAAGGCTCGGCCGTGGCCCCCTTCATCTACACCCTTTTTTAGAGGGCGCCAGGTGCGCGTTCTCGGTATCTCCGCCTTTTACCATGATAGTGCGGCCGCGCTGGTCGAAGACGGCCGCGTCGTTGCCGGTGCGCAGGAAGAGCGCTTCACGCGCAAGAAGTTTGATGCCAGCTATCCGAAGCATGCGATCAGCTATTGCCTGAGGGAAGGCGGCATCAAGTTGAAAGATGTCGACTTCGTCGTTTTTTACGACAAACCCTTTATCAAATTTGAACGCCTCTTGGAAACCTATTTGACCTTGAGCCCGCGCGGGTTCACCTCGTTTCGGATGGCGTTGCCGCTGTGGCTACGCGAGAAATTATTTCAGAAATCGCTGCTCGCAGGCGAGCTGAAAGCGATTGAGCCCAATTTTGATTGGGATAATCGTCTTAGATTCTGCGAGCACCACTTGAGCCACGCCGCTTCTGCTTTTTATCCATCGCCATTTGACAAAGCCGTCGTCCTCACCCTCGATGGTGTAGGGGAATGGGCCACTACAGCGGCAGCTATCGGGGACGGCAACAACCTCGCGATCCACAAGGAGATCCATTTTCCGCATAGCCTGGGTCTGCTGTACTCTGCCTTCACTTATTATACCGGCTTCAAGGTTAATTCAGGTGAATACAAACTTATGGGCCTTGCCCCCTATGGCACGCCGAAATACGAAAAGATCATTCGCGATAACTTGATCGATCTCAAGCCCGACGGTTCGTTTCGACTCAATCTCGACTACTTCAACTACTGCACGGGGCTGACCATGACCAACCACCGCTTCGACGCGTTATTTGGCGGCCCCCCGCGCAACCCCGAGACATGGCTCGAGCAGAAGCACATGGATATTGCCGCATCAATCCAAGCGGTCTTGGAAGATGCGGTCCTGCGGCTCACCCGCAGCCTGGCGGACGAAACCGGCATGGACAACCTATGTCTCGCCGGCGGCGTCGCGCTCAACTGCGTTGCCAACGGGAAGGTGCTTCTGGACGGCCGCTTTCGCAATATCTGGGTGCAGCCGGCGGCGGGTGATGCGGGCGGCGCACTCGGCGCCGCGCTCGCGGTCCACCATATCCATGAGGGCCAAAAACGCGCACTGCCGAACGCGATTGACGGTATGCAGGGCGCCTATCTCGGTCCTGAGTTCGACCAAGACGACATTGACAAGCGTCTAACCGCCGTCGGCGCGCGTTTTTCGACCGTACCGCGCGACAATATGCTCGACACGACCGCCAAGGCTCTGGCCGATGGCGAGGCCATTGGCTGGTTCCAGGGTCGAATGGAATTCGGGCCGCGCGCGCTAGGAAATCGCTCAATTCTTGGCGACCCGCGCAGCCCCAGTATGCAGAAAACGCTCAATCTGAAGGTCAAGTACCGCGAGAGCTTCCGACCGTTCGCCCCCTCAGTGTTGCGCGAGGAGGTAGCAAATTGGTTCGACTTGAATGTCGACAGCCCATATATGTTAATGGTTGCGCCGGTAGCGCAGCCGCACGTGCGGGATATGAGCCCCGAGGAGCAAGCACTGTTCGGCATCGACAAGCTCAACGTCGTGCGCTCGAGCATCCCGGCGGTGACCCACGTCGACTATTCGGCGCGGGTGCAGACCGTACATCGCGAGACCAACCCCGTCTATCACGAGCTCATCAGTCGCTTCCATCGGTTGACCGGTTGCCCGGTAGTAATAAATACTAGCTTCAACATTCGTAGCGAACCGATCGTTTGCACGCCCGAGGACGCCTTCCGCTGCTTCATGGGCACGGAGCTCGACCTCCTTGTGGTCGGTAACTCCATCCTGAGCAAGCAAGATCAGGATCCGACGCTAAAGGTCTCTTACAAAGACGAATTCGAGCTGGATTGAGGGTTTAAATTTACACGTTGCTTGGTGGGCTAATGCAACATTCCGCGCGGCTGATGGTTGGCGCGGAAGAGCCGATCCGGCTTGCACAGACCACCAATAGTCCGCTCGGAGTTTCGAAAAAGGGTTTGACTCGATGAAGAACCCAATCGGGGTAAGGTCCGGCTCTCCCGATTCAAAGCTCGCCCGGGATCATGGATCATGTGCGGTAAAGCACGAGAACGTTGAAGTATCTTGAACTTCGCCTTCGACAGTGGAGCCTTACGTGAAGGTTTCTCAGAAATATGTTCGCGGGATGGAACTTGCCCTTGTCGCTGTATCTTTGACAATAGGGTTGTTGTTGATGGAACTCGCAGTCCGCTATTTGCCGTTCGGAGACAAGATGGGGTGGTCCATGGTTCCATCCGTGCCCGAGCGAGTTGCGGAGACAGGCGTCGCAGTTCCCGGGAAGGTACGCATTCTTGTGCTTGGTGATTCGATGACCGAATGGCGCGACAATACCGGCGAATCTTACGTGCGTATTGCAGAACGAATACTATCCAGCATCCAAGTGGTGAATCTCGCCGAGGGCGGAACAGATCTTCCGAGTTACCTGAGCAATCTTTTGCGATTTGGTGAGCAGCTGCGACCTGATTTGATTTTGATAGGCCTTTATCTTGGTAATGATCTCATTCCTTCAACAGCCCCCCTCGAATCCGCGAGCATACAATCTGCTTTGAAAGCGTTACCGGCGCCCTCACAGGAATTCACGTTAACGCGATCGGCCAAACGATCTGTACTTCTCAATTATCTCTTTCGCTTAGGCAAGATATATGTTCCCGCTCTGCGGTCCGGCTCCTTCGAACAACTGGTTAGGCATCTGCAGGCGAAGACTGGCACAGACGATGCATACGTCGCGCGCAGATTAAGCGAGGCCGACCCCGCGCTTGTCGACGCGGCACGGGCAGATGCCATTAATGGCTGGGACCTGGCATTCGCCATATTCGATCCCGATTATTACGGAGACTTGGCCGCTGCTGACTCCAGCACCTCCAAAGGGAAGGAGGTGGAACGTGCTCTGGGTGATTTGAGAACGCTCGTTAATGCGGCGAGGGCGCAGAACGCCAATGTTGCTGTTGTGCTGTTGCCGCCTCCTGTGTGGGTTGCAGAACGATATTGGTTCTATTTCAAGCGGCTCGGCTATCGAGAGCTTGGCCCAATAAGCGGTCCGGTCCCTCTTGTCGAGCGTGTAAAAGCGTACTTGTCCGCCGAGGGAGTGCCTGTGCTGGATGTGTTACCTGCGCTACGAGCTGACGCCGAATCAACCTATCTGGAAAACGATATTCATCTTAACCGCCGCGGGCACTACGTTGTTGGGCGAGAGCTTGCCAGCTTCCTCGTGCGCGAAGGATTTGTGAGAGGAAAAGCGCCGCCGCCGGAATAGCGGCGTAACTTTGGCGATCGGTGCCTGAGCACTGTTCGTTCGTTTGCACGCGGAGGAAAAGTTATAGTTGGCGCCGCCTTTGATTCCACGCCTTAAACCGCTGCCCGCCAGCCGGATGCTTTGGCAGAATCTGAGTTTAAGTTTGCGGATCCGGGCAGTATTATCGGCGATCTAACGTGCGGTTGAGCAAGGCATAAGGTCTCGGACTCTTTTTTTGTCTGCTTGTTTAACGTATTTCGAAACTTCGGAGCGACGCCATGAGGAGAACGCAATGCGCGCACCGATTGTGGAACTTGGCTGACCGCGCATGAACGCCCCCATAGCGATGAAGCTGTTGCTGGAGGACGGCACCGAGATGTCCGGCCGCGCGTTCGGGGCGGCGGGATCGGTCGGTGGCGAGGTGGTTTTCAACACCGGGATGGCGGGCTACGTCGAGGCACTCACTGACCCTTCCTACCGCGGCCAGATCCTTGTTCTGACCTACCCGCTCGTTGGCAACTACGGCGTTCCCGCGCCGCGCGCGCCCGGCTCCCTGGACGGCCCCTACGAGTCTGGCCGCATCCAAGTGCAGGGACTGGTGGTGCAATCCTACGTGGACAGGTACAGCCACCACGCCGCGACCCGCTCGCTTGGCGCTTGGCTCGATGCCGAGGGCGTCCCCGGCATCACCGGCATCGACACCCGCACGCTGACGCGGCGGCTGCGCGAACACGGCACGATGAAGGGATGGCTGGTGCCAGCCAAGGATGCGGCGCGCGGCCGCAACACGGCGGAGACGGTGGACATGAAGGAGGTCTTCCGCCTGGTGGCCCCGGACAATGTCATCCGCTACGAGGGTGACGGCCCCCTCAAGGTGCTGCTGGTGGACGCGGGCGCCAAGGACAATATGGTCCGCTCGCTCCTCAAACGCGGGGCGACGGTGGTGCGCGCGCCCTGGCATACTGACCTCGCCCCCCTCGCCGCCGAGTGCGACGGCATCGTCATTGGCAATGGCCCCGGCGACCCCAAGGACTTGATGCCGCTGGTGATCCAGGTGCGTTCGCTGCTGTCGTCCTACCGCAAGCCCATCTTTGGCATCTGCCTGGGGCACCAGATCCTGGCGCTCGCCGGCGGGGGCGACACCTACAAGCTGCCCTACGGCCACCGCGGCGTAAACCAGCCGGTACAGGACCTGCTCACCCGGCGCTGCTACATCACCAGCCAGAACCACGGCTACGCAGTGAGGCAGGAGGCGCTGCGCCGCGACTGGGAGCCCTGGTTCGTCAATGTGAACGACGGCACCAGCGAGGGCATCCGCGCCCGCACCCGCCCGTTCTTCAGCGTGCAGTTTCACCCCGAGGCTTCCCCCGGCCCCGAGGATACCGCCTTCCTCTTCGACGACTTCATGCGCCTCGTCGGCGCGATGGCGAGAGGGTGACCATGTATGGCGCCTACCTTCCCCGCAAGCCGCGCAGGGTGCTCGTGCTTGGCTCGGGGGCGCTGCAGATCGGCCAGGCCGGCGAGTTCGACTACTCCGGCACACAGGCGATCAAAGCCCTCAAGGAGGAGGGCATCGCCACCGTGCTGATCAACCCCAACATCGCCACCATCCAGACCAGCGAGGGAATGGCCGACAAGCTCCATCTTACCGCGGTCACCCCGGAGTTCGTGGAGCGGATACTAGTCAAGGAGGAGGTGGACGCGCTCTTACTTTCCTTCGGCGGTCAGACCGCGCTCAACTGCGGGCTGGCGCTCGATGAGGCCGGCGTCCTGGACAAGTACGGCGTGCGGGTGCTGGGCACGCCAGTGAAGACCATCCGCGACACTGAGGATCGTAAGCTCTTCATCGAGCGGTTGGCTGAGATCGGCGTGGCCACTGCGCGCAGCCGCGCCTGCCGCACGGCCGACGAGGTGCGGTCGGCGGCCCGTCAGATTGGCTTTCCGGTGATGCTGCGTGGAGGTTTCGCGCTGGGCGGCCAGGGCAGCGGCATCGTGGAGACCGGAGCCGACCTCGATCAGGCGCTGCGCCGCATCTTCGCCAACGGCGTGTCCCAGGTGCTAGTCGAGGAGAGCCTGCGCGGCTGGAAAGAGATCGAATACGAGGTGGTGCGGGACGGGCGCGACAACTGCATCGCAGTCTGTAACATGGAAAACCTCGACCCGATGGGCATCCACACGGGCGAGTCCATCGTGGTAGCCCCGAGCCAGACGCTCAACGATGAGGAGTACCAGCTGCTCCGCTCGGTGGCGATCAAGACCATCCGCCACCTGGGCATCGTCGGGGAGTGCAACATCCAGTATGCCCTTAACCTCCAGGGTACCGATTATCGCGTCATTGAGGTCAACGCCCGGCTCTCGCGCTCGAGCGCTCTGGCCAGCAAAGCCACGGGCTATCCCCTCGCTTACGTCGCCGCAAAGCTCGCCATGGGTTACACCCTCCCGGAGATCCCCAACGCCATCACCCGCCGCACCACCGCCTTCTTCGAGCCAGCGCTCGACTATCTGGTGTGTAAGGTGCCGCGCTGGGACCTACCCAAGTTTCGCGGCGCTTCCATGCGCATCGGCACCGAGATGAAGAGCGTGGGCGAGGTGATGGCTATCGGCCGCATCTTCCCCGAGGTCATCCAGCGGGCGCTGCGCATGCTGGACATCGGAATGTGGGGGCTCGATCCGGAGGCTTTCGAGTTCGAGGACTTGGAGGACTCGCTCTGCAACGCCACGCCGCTACGGATTTTCGCGGTAGCCCAGGCGCTGCAGCGCGGGATGACGGTAGAGCGTATCCACGAGCTCACCCGCATCGACCCATGGTTCCTCCACGCTATCGAGCCCATCGTCCGCGTGCACCGCGAGTTGAAGCAGAAGTCGCCACCCTTCGACGAGACCACCTTGCGCGAGGCCAAGGAGCTTGGCTTCGCCGACCGCAAGATCCGCGAGCTTACCCAGGCCTCTCCGGGCAGCATCCGCGCCGAGCGCAAGCGGCTGGGCATCGCGCCGCACCTGGCACAAATCGACACCCTGGCCGCCGAGTGGCCGGCGGAAACGAACTACCTTTATTCCAGCTACCACGCCCGGGCGACCGACACCCCGCCCTCCTGGCGCAAGAAGGTCATGGTTCTGGGCTCGGGGGCCTACCGCATCGGCTCGAGCGTGGAGTTCGATTGGTGCTGCGTCAACGCAGTAAAGGCGGCGCGCGAGCTCGGATACGAGACCCTGATGGTCAACTATAACCCCGAGACCGTGAGCACCGACTACGACGAGTGTGACAAGCTCATCTTCGACGAGGTGAGCTTCGAATCGGTGTTGGAGATCTACGAGCGCGAGCAGCCGTACGGCGTAGTGGTGTCGATGGGCGGGCAGCTGCCGAACAACTTGGCTATCCGCCTCCACCGCGCCGGGGTACGCATTCTAGGCACTAGCGCCGAGTCCATCGATAGGGCCGAAGACCGGCACAAGTTCAGCGCCCTGCTCGACCAGCTGGGCATCGACCAGCCGCGTTGGGAGCACATCACCCACGCATCCGATGCTGAGCGCATTGTGGAGCGGCTGGGCGGCTACCCGGTGCTGGTGCGGCCGAGCTATGTGCTCTCCGGTGCGGCCATGAGCGTGGCGCGGGTGAAGAACGAGCTCTTGCGCATCCTCGCCCGCGCCAAGACGGTCTCGCCCGAACATCCGGTGGTGGTCTCCAAGTTCGAGACCCACGCTCGCGAGTTGGAGATCGACGCGGTGGCCGACGGCGGCGAGATCGTCCTCTGGGCCATCAGCGAGCACGTGGAGGAAGCGGGCGTCCACTCCGGTGATGCCACGCTGGTGCTCCCCCCGCAGTCGCTCTACATCGCGACCATCCGCCAGGCGCGCAAGATCGCTCAGGCGCTGGCCAAGGCGTTGCGCATCACTGGCCCCTTCAACGTGCAATACCTGGCCAAGCTCAACGAGGTGAAAGTCATCGAGTGCAATCTGCGCGCGTCGCGTAGCTTCCCTTTCGTCTCCAAGGTCACAGGCAATAACTTCGTCATCGAGGCCATGCGACGCATGTTGGGGGTTAGCCGCGCGGTGGAGAACCACTCCATCGACCTCGACTACGTGGCGGTCAAGGCACCCATGTTCTCCTTCTCGAGACTGGTGGGCGCCGACCCGATGTTGGGCGTTGAGATGGCCAGCACGGGCGAGGTCGGCTGCTTCGGCGACGACCTGCACGAGGCGCTCCTGCACGCACTGCTGGCGACGGGCTTCAAGGTCCCGCGGAAGGGCGTGCTCCTATCGCTGGGCCCCTTGACCGACAAGTACTTGTTCGCCGACGAAGCGCGGGCACTCTCGCAGGATATGGGCCTCAAGCTCTACGCCACGCACGGCACCGCAGAGGCGCTTACGAGGGTGGGCATCGAGTGCACCGAGCTCGCCAAGCGCCCCGAAGACGGGGCGATGACGGGCATGGATGCCATCGAGCAAGGGCTCGTCGACTTGGTGATCAACATACCCATCGAGTACGACGAGCTCGGCCGTCCCGATGGATACCACATCCGCCGCCGGGCGGTGGACGCGGGCATCCCGCTCATCACCGACCTGCAGCGCGCGCAGGCCATCATCGAAGCCTTGCGCCACCGAAAGGTGAGCGACTTGGCCATTCTCTCCTGGGACGAATACGCCGCGAGGCGCCCGGTGGCGCTGAAGTAAGATTTGGGATCCGATTTGCGGTTCACGGTCGCTGACCGCGTTGCTTTCAGCAAACCTATTCGCGGCCAGGTGCAGGCTCACGCTGACTCGTCTGATGAGGTTCATGATGCCACAGGCGCTCGACACAGGTTCAAGTAAGAATTTAGCGAGGCTTCGCCTCGCTAGCTGGACATATACAGCGGGCTATTTCGCCTATCTGGTCATCGCCGGCATTAGAGCGTGGCCCACAATGACATGGCCTGAATGGTGAGCAGACTTGGCGCTGCAGGCGGGATGGAATGCCGCGTTCTGGCCATACTATCTCCCACGTCTATTTGGGTTGTGGTAGCGGGAATAACGAAGTTAATCGGCGCCGCGCATCGCTGACTTCGCGCTCTGGGTCACAGCACTGCGAGAGCGTATCCGAACAACCGGCGCGGTGAAATCGGTCTGGCTGGCCAGAGGCCCCGCGCGCTAGCTGGCTGGCTGCACCGACAGTTGAGATCGTCTTCGGCCGCGAGGGGCGAGAAGCTCGTGGTCTGCGTGCGCTTTCCCGCCGCCTGTAATTCTAATTCCCGTCCGATGCCCTGAGCGACCAATATTATCTGAAGAGAGCCCATACACGGGTTTTGTGGCTGTGGACGCAACCCCGGAAAGGGACTTGAGCCGATGAAGAAAGATGATTTGGTCATTCCGACCGATGCGGCGGCATTGCTGTTTGGAGTATTGATATTTTCCGTTGCGATCTTTGCGCTGAACCGACGATTCTTGGTCGATCCGGACACATATTGGCACATCGCAACAGGGAACTGGATACTGGCCGAACATGCGTTTCCTAGTCTAGACATGATATTTTTTCTCATACTGCAGCCGGTCAGCCTTGGGTGAGCCCGGAATGGCTGGCGCAAATCATCTTGGCTTGGACCTACGGTCGGTCGGGCTGGTCGCGGTCTGGTCGTATCGTCTGGTCTGGCCAGAGCGCTGACATGAGCTGCTTTCCCGCGAACCGCACGCAACTGTGGCGCTCGGCGCTGCCGCGATATGGCTTCTAATCAATTCCTCGCGCGTCCTCACCTACTGACATTCCCCATCATCGTCGTCCTACGCTCCCGCCGCCGCCCTCAACTACGCCATCAAGGCAAAGGTAACCGGGCCTGTTTTCAACGACTACGATTTTGGCGGCTACCTGATTTTCCGCGGAATACCCACATTCATCGATGGCAGAACGCTGGAGGCCACCAGGGAAGTGAGGGAGCGGCTGCCGACAGGTTTCCAGCTCGAACAGATGCTCCGCGCGCCGGCGGGCGATAAGCTCGACCAGCTCGTGGATAAACATAAGGTTTCATGGACTCTGCTGCGGTCCCAATCAGCGGCGGCACTACATTTCGACCGTTCTCTGAGTTGGCGCCGGATTTACGCAGATAGTGTCGCTGTCGTCCACATTTCCACATTCGCAATTGACGGGAGTCAGAGAGTGAGTCCTGGAATTAGAGGCAAAGGAATTCTCCTTGGAGAAGTGGGCCCTTCCCGAGAACGATCCGCCGCCCTATGTTCCACCTATGACTTTTCGCACGTGCGAGCTGCCGGCATGTTTGGCAGCCGCGCTGTTACTGCCGCTCAGCTTTGCCCATGCTGACCTCGCTGACGATTCTTTACGCCTTTACGCGGTCGACATCTGGCACGACCCGCCGCAATCATGGGGAGCTGGACTCGGGGTATATTTGGGCAACGGCTTGGTTCTTACCGCCGCCCATGTCGTCGGCTCGGCCGCTCGCACCAGGCCCAGCGTGCGTGTCGCTGGCATGGACCTGCCTGCGAAAGCAATCAAGGAAGGCCACGTCGAGCGCGTGGACCTGACGCTGCTCTCCATTGACGAACAGAAACTACCGATCTATCTGCGGATGCGCCGCATGCCGCTGTGTGAAAAAACCCCGCGCCCCGATGAGCATGTCATCGTCGCGGTTCCCGAAGAAACGGCGCGCTCGTATATCATGTCGCCGATGTCGCTTCCGTTTCGCGTCCCGAGAAAATTCTCCACGTTGATCAGCGATGTTGGGGCCACTGAAAATTCAGGATCCGGCGTGTTCGATGCTGGGAACAAATGTCTGCTCGGCATCATAAGCCGCAAATTCTTCCTGCGCCTAAACAGCGGCGATGCCGGAAGCGAGGAAAAAGATATCAAAGATATCGCCAAATATTTTGTGCCGGCGTCAACCATCCGCGCCTTCATACCAACTGAGTACCGCTTTTAGGATGAGATGACATCCGGGTCGAAATGTCATGCCCCCCGGAAAGCAAACTCGGCGGGCTCGTCTACATTTACGTTCGCTGTCATGGCAACGCGCCGGCTAGCCTCGATCGTTTTGCTGTGCATACCGGTGATGCTGTTGTCGACAGATATTGCTGCCGCACAAAAGCCGACCGACCAGTCTCCGCCCACATTGATCGTAACGCCGTCGACGAGCATCGCCGTCTCCGGACCCCCGGGTGGCCCATTCTCACCGTCGCTTATCGAATATCGAGTAAGCGCATCGACAGGCACCGTCAGCTACTCAATCAGGACTCCTTCCTGGCTCACCGCCAGTTCGACCACGGGGGCCACTGACACGAAGGGCGTCATCATCACCCTGACAGTAAACGCGAACGCTTCGAATTTGCGGCCAGGCACATATGGCCCTGCCGTCGCGTTCACGAACGTGTCAAACGGTCATGGCAGTGCGACGCGACCCGCGAGGCTAATTGTCCGGG
>Ga0306920_100008111_pt1 | contig 13916 bp, 13 predicted proteins | sample flu12Cox44000170_FD_204666 | JGI IMG/M metagenome (GOLD analysis project Ga0306920, IMG submission 204666) | Lab enrichment of tropical soil microbial communities from Luquillo Experimental Forest, Puerto Rico - flux4day.12C.oxic.44.000.170 (v2)... | ecosystem: Environmental > Terrestrial >...
GCTCGGCGACATCGAAAATCTGCCCGTAGACGAGGAGTCATACGACGCGGTGCTGAGCGTCTTCGGGGCGATGTTCGCACCCGATCATCAGCGGGCCGCGGACGAGATCATCCGGGCCGCTCGCCCAGGCGCCACCGTCGGCCTTGCCTCGTGGACCCCCGATGGGTTCATCGGACAGATGTTCGGTGTCATTACCAAGCACGTGCCCGCCCCGCCCGGCGTGGCGTCGCCGCTGCTGTGGGGTACCGAAGAACACTTGCACGGCCTGTTCGGCGCGGCGGCCACCGATGCCCGGTCCGCGCGGCGCACCTGCACCTGGCGATTCACCTCCCCCGAACAGTTCGTCTCGTTCTTCCGCCGCTGGTACGGACCAGTCCTGAAGGCATTTGAGGTGCTTGACAGCGACGGCCGCGCCGCGCTGACCGCCGACCTGTCCCAGCTGGCTCGGCACTGGAACAGCAACCACGGCCGCAGCGTCGCCATCCCAGCGACCTACCTGGAAACCATCCTTACCCTCCGTTGATACACCGCTGGTGGACGACCTGGCAGGCCAGGTCCAGGGCTGCCGTGTCGTCGTTCCACCGAAGGGGGAAGTCAGATGGCCATCACAGAGATCGCGGGCTTTGCCGGAGCCGGGCTGGCCGGGGCGGCCTACGTGCCGCAGATTTCCCACCTGATCAGGGCACGCTGCTCGGCTGGCATCAGCAGGCTGGCGTTTGCGGTATGGCTGCTGTCGTCGCTTCTGATTACCGCACGTGCCATCGCCATCGGCGCCGGGGTGTTTGTCGTGCTGGGCGGGATCCAAATCGTGGCCACAGCCTTGATCATGCTCTGTGCGGTCCGATACAAGGACACGCCCTGCTCGACCCATAGTCCTGGCCGGCCGACGGCTGAGGCAGCCGCGGAAACGGGCACGCCGGGAACTGGGCTTGCTTCCTAGCGCCCGCCGGTCGCCCTGCTGCAGGATCAGGGACAGGGCCGATCCGCCTTTCCTGTCGGGACGTTCGGGTCCTGGGCGACAAGGTCGGGTCTGTAATGCATGAACCCACAAGGTCCAGCCGGGTGACGGGGCGGCCCCGGCACCTGCGGAGGCTCGGCGGGTAGTTATCCGGTGTGGTTCCAGGGGTTGTCGCGGCGCGCGGTTACCGGCGTTCGTGGCTGCGCGGTGACCTAATTGCCGGCATGACCGTGGCTGCCTGCCTGATTCCGCAGGTCATGGCGTACGCGACGGTCGCGGGTGTGCCCCCGGTCGCGGGCTTGTTTCAGCGACGATGTGCTGACCGCGCGGTCGTTCGCGCGGCGCGATGAGGTGATCGCGGCTAACCGGGAGTTGCTGGCGCTCGGCGTCGCCAACGCGGGCTCGAGCCTGCTGCAAGGCTTCCCGGTCAGCTCCAGTGCGTCCCGGACGGCCATTGCCGTGACGACGGGCAGCCGCACCCAGCTCTACTCGGTGATCGCGGCCGTGGCGGTGGTCGCCGTGTTGCTGTTCGCCCGGCCGGTGCTGGCGCAGTTCCCGGTGGCCGCGCTCGGCGCGATCGTCATCTACGCCGCCATCCGCCTGATCGACGTCACGGCATTCCGGCGGTTGCTGGCATTCCGCCGGACCGAACTCGCCATTGCCCTTGCTACCTGTGCGGGCGTGCTGGTCTTCAACATCTTGTACGGGGTGCTGGTAGCGATCGGGCTGTCGGTAGCGGACCTGCTGGTCCGGGCGGCCCGGCCGCACGATGCGGTCCTGGGACGTGTCTCCGGCCTGGCGGGCATGCACGACGTGGACGACTATCCCGGCGCGCAGACCATCCCCGGACTTGTGGTGTACCGCTACGACGCCCCGCTGTTCTTCGCCAATGCCGACTACTTCCGCCGCCGGGCGCTCGCCGCCGCCAGCCAAGAACCGGGCCCGCCGCGCTGGTTCGTACTTAACGTCGAGGCGACCAGCAACCCCGGCAGCGGCTTGCTCACGATCCGCCCCGACGGCCACGTCGGCTTGCGGTGCCAGAGGGCCGAACCGGACCAGCTCACCGCCTGGCTCAACCTGATCAGGGTGCCAAGACCAGAAGCCGATCCAAGGGCCGCCTGGCCACCGGTCCGCGCACCGTTGCCAGCGCAGCTAACCGGTCGCCCGGTACCACCGCGGCAGCAAAGGATCTCGCCGCCCCTCCTCCTCAGGGGCGGCGAGATCGAATTCGGGGTTACTCGCCCCTGCCCGGTGCGGGCTCGAGCGGCGGGTTCTCGGTGGGTGCGGCGATCTGGCCGGTGCGCTCCCGGTAAGCCTTGAGGAAGGCGTACACGACGACCCCGGCGAGGACCACCAGCAGCGCCAGGTAGACGGCCTGGTAACCGGCGGCGAAGGCGACCCACAGCGAGAACAGCACGCCGGCGCCGGCGATAGTGGCGTCCCTGGCCAGCGCCCATCCCTGCACCCGGCGGCGCCTGGACGCCAGGTAGGTGAGCTGGGCGCACGCGGAGAACAGGTACGGGATGGCCACGGTGACCACGGTGAGCGCGACCAGGTTGGTGAAGACCGTCAGCCCGGTGGCCGTGGTGTAGCTCCACAGCATCAGCGCCGACGGCAGCAGCGCCGCCATCACGATGCCGAACCAGGCGGTGTCCTTGCGGTCGGTCCAGGCGAACGCCCGCGGGAACAACCCGTCCTGCGCGGCCGCCCGGGACACCTCGGTGGTGACCAGGGTCCAGCCGTTCAGCGCCCCGATCCCGGAGACCACGGCCAGCGCGGCGACCAGCTTGCCCGCCCACGCCCCGTGGGTGAAGATCGTGCCGAACGCGGTGACGAACGGCGCCGTGTCGCCGACCAGCGCGTGGTGCGGCACCAGGCCCATGATCACGGCGGTCACGGCCACGTACAGCAGGGCGCTGGCGGCGGTGCCGAGCACCGACGCCCACCCGACGTTCCGCTCCGGGTTACGGACCCGCTTGGCGGTGATGGCCGCGACCTCCACGCCAATAAAGGAGAACAGCGCCACCCCGGCGGCAATCCCGATCGCGTCGTACAGGCTCCCGCCCGAGGCGTTGAACGCGCCGAAGTTCCCCTTGGACACGAAGAACCAGCCCACGACGCCCACGAACAGCAGCGGGAGGAACTTCAGGACCACCGTCAGGTTCTGGAACCAGGCCATCTGCCGGACGCCGGCCAGGTTCACGATCGCCGGCACCCACAGGCCGGTCAGCGCGATGCACCAGTTCCCGATGCCCGACGGGTGGATGCCGAACAGGGCATCGACGTAGAAGACCCAGGCCGCGACGATGGCCGCGTTGCCCGCCCAGCACTGGATCCAATAGCACCAGCCGGTCAGGTACCCGGCGAAGTCACCGAACTCGTGCCGGGCGTACGCATACAGCCCGCCGTCGGAGTTGGGCACCCGCCTGGTCAGCTGGCCGAACATGACGGCCAAGAGCATCGCGCCCACCGCGATGACCCCGAGGGTCAGCAGCGAACTGGTGCCCGCGCCAGCCAGCACGGCCGGCATCGCGAAGACCCCGGTCCCGATGATGCTCCCGATGACCAGGCCGGTCGCCGAGGTCAGGCCCAGCACACGGGCCTTCTGCCGATTACGCGGCGACAACTCCGCTCGCGGCACCGGCTGCCCGCGGGGGGCAGTGGTGATGGTGGACACGGGGAACCTCCCTTCCGGGGAGTCACCAGTGACACCCCGGCACCGTGAACTCACTCGTTCACCTCCAGGCTCAGCCCGGCACAGCGGCGGCCGACAGGGACGGAAGTCCCCAAATGATCATCCGAAGGGCCGTCAGTGCCCCCGGGAGTGCCGGGCAGAGGACCATTGACCCTGTACAGGGGCCAGGCCAGCCGGGTTCGATACCTGCCGAAAGGAGCCACGCGGCACGCCGGGCCGGCCGTCGGGTGGTGGCGCGTGCCAGAGGCAGGAGGCAGACGGCGATGAGCGGCGAACGCAGCGGACAAGAACTCGTGATGGTAGGCGTCGACGGCTCGGCGGCGTCGGTGCGCGCGCTGAGCTGGGCTGCGCGGTACGCCACGGCCACCGGCGCCCGGGTCCAGGCCGTGCTGGCCTGGCATTACCCAGCCGCGGCCGGCCAGGCCCCGGTAGGCATCGCCCCAGACCCCGTCCACCGCGGAACCGAGGCGGAGCAGCTGGCCATCCTCGACAAGGCGATCGCGCAGGCCTATTCTGGCCAGCCGGGCCCGGCGGCCGAGGCGAGGCTCGGTGCGGGCACCCCGCACAGGTCCTGATCGAAGGCTCCAAGGAAGCCGACCTGCTGGTGGTGGGCAGCCACGGGCACGGCGCGTTCACCGGGATGCTGGTCGGCTCGGTGAGCATCCACTGCGTCACCGGCGCATTTTGCCCGGTGGTCGTGGTCCGCGGCACTGATGCCGACTGAGCCCGGCCCGCTCGCCCGCGCCGAGGTACAAACTCTCGACGCCTACTGGCGGGCCACCAGCTACCTGACGGCCGGGCAGATCTACCTGCTGGCCAACCCGCTGCTGGCCAAGCCGCTGCGCCCCGAGCACATCAGGCCGCGGCTGCTCGGGCACGGGGCACCTCTCGGTTCACAGGCTCTCGCATGCGTACACCGCGGGCCGCGCCGGGGCCCTGGCGTGCAACGCCAATCGGCCACTGCGCGTCGGCCGCCTCCCAGTCGACCGCGGAGACTGCCCCATCGCAGGCCGCTGATCGCCCTCGCGCGCTTGGCAGCGTGCCGAGCCGCTGTCGCGGTGGAGGTAGGTCCGCCGCGGCCGGGTGGACTCGTGTTCGCTGCCCCTCCCCCGACGGCTTCCCCAGCACGGGACCTGGGCGGACCGGGCAACCGGGCATTCTGATGGCCCCACATTTCTGAAACCTACGCGGGACTTCCCGGGCAGCTCAGGGGCCACAGGCCTCAAGTCCCAGGGCGTTCGGTACATAAGGCTCCCATCTGAACGGCAGCGGGCGCCCGGAGCGGCCGGTTCCACAGCTTGGGCCGCTGGCGGCCTTATCGGTGCGCCGTTAACCGTGGCGGCTCCATTTGGGACCGGCCGCCCGCCATGCTGCGTCCCAGGCCGCCAGCCGGCGCCGGTCGGCCACGCGCCGGGCGAAGAACCCCGCCCCGCCGAGCAACATCGCCAGGGCGGTGATGGCCGCCGTGGCGGCCATCACCGCCCGGCCTTCCACCTGCGCGTGCCGCAGCGGCGGCTCGGCTGGCCGCCAGGCGGCGTCCACCCACACCCGGACACGCGTGCCGGCCGGGGCGCCGGGCGGTGCGGGCACCCAGCCGCTGCGCCATGCCCCGTCCGGGGCGGTCCACCGGGCGTGCGCCGTGGCCAGCGGCCACGCCTCGGCGGTAGTGAGCAGTATCGCGGCAACCTGGTGCCGCGCAGCCTGGTCGGCATGTTCGGCGCGCAGCGCGCTTTCATAGGCCCAGCGGCCGGCCGCCAGTGCCGCCAGCGGGCCGCCGAGGACGAACGCGACGACCAGCCCGGCCAAGATCGCTGCTTCGACACGGTCGCAGCCGCGGCGCAGCGGATTGCGGTCCGGCCACAGCCCCCACAACCGCCGCCGCAACCACCCCCACCGCGGTGCCGCCAACGCTCTCATCCCCCTGTCCTCCCACCGGCACCGTGCCACCCCGCAGCCCGTCTGGCCAAGGGACGATCCGCCCGCCCGCCCGGGACTTTCGGCCCCCACGGCCGCTAAGCCGGATTGGTCAGTCGGGAATGGCTAGGTACCGGAAGTCAAATCGCCGGAGTTTCGCTTGTCAGGCCAAGCCGGAACCTGCTTCAGTGGTGTCGCCTGTAAGGCCCCAGGTGTTGGTTGCCGAGACCGTAGAAGAAGCCCACGGGTGAATAGATGACCCAGCCTTGGCTGTTGCTGCGTAGACGATGTCATTCCATCCCCGGCCGCCGTCGCCGGAATTGACCGCGGTCGTCCAGGCCCGCTGGTGGCTGTCATTGATGTAAATGAACGAGCCACCAAAGGCGTGGTCAGAAGTCATCTGCGGATGGCGGCCTGGCCCGGACTCTGTGGGCGTGACGCGAGCATCGGTGACCGTCCTGCCTCCGTGCCTTCCCGGTGCCAAGCGGGTACCGGCCGAATAACGGGGTTTCCGAACGTGTCGCCGGACAAGGAGCGAGGGCTTTCCCGTCGTAACCCTCGGCTATCGCCCGTTCAACAGCGTGCCAAGAATCGCCAACTTGTCACGCAGGACGTCTAGGTCCCGCGCAAACTCTGCTCGCCACTCGTCATCAAGCTCACGGATGCGCAGCATGGCAGTGGTCGCGGCGTCTAGGCCATCCTCAGCCTTGCTCAGCCAGTGCAGAACTCGCTCCTCTTGCCCGTCCTGAACTGGCGTTCGCCTCCCGGGCGATGCATGGCCCTTCGGGTGAGGCCCAGGGCCGAAGGCGTTATCCCTGAACTCTCTGACCACTTGGTCCAGATCATCGAGGGCCTTGCCGATCCGGCGGCGCACGAGCGGGTCTGCGGTGATCGCTACCGTGTCCTGCAAGGCCAGGCCAACCGCGAAGATCTGCCCGCTAACCTCGCCAGCAAAGCCGGAGGCGGGGCGAGGCGACTCCTCCAGGACGGTCACGTTCTGGCCCTGGACCGGCAGCCGGGCCGATACGAGTGGGGAAGCCATCTTGGGTCCTTCGCGCTCAGGCTCGAAGGTATGCCAAGCCAGCCCAGTACCCCGACTGAGAGGCCACGGCTGGCTCGTCAACCGTGACGCCACCAGCCTGCCGCACCAGGTGGGCACCGGTCTAGGGACCTAAGTCCCGGGACGAACGGCCCTACCTGGTGGCCGTATGCGGGGGCAATGTCAAAGTACCCGCATCTGACCAGGGGGCTTCAATCATGACAGACACAAGGGCGCCCGAGCAGGACCGGACAGTGGTGCTGCGGCGCCAGCCCGCCCGCACCGTCAACGGTGAGACCACAGGTGACGACTATCCTGCCTACGAGGTCATCTGCCGCCTGTGCGGGGACGACCCCAGCTGCGGCTATCTTGACGTCCCGCCCCGCCTCCAGCGCCTGCGCGGCCCGTACTGGCTCCATCCAGGCGTGCGTCAGTATGAGGCGCACCTCGAATGGCACGAGGCGACATGTCAACGGCCACGTAGTCAGCCGGGCCAGCCGAGCGAGCTTCGCCGCCGGGCATCCTCTCCGAACCTAAGTGATCTTGCTCACGTCGGCACCGGCATGGTGGCCAGAAGCGAGTGAGACTCGCGTCGAGGCTGAATGCGTGCTTGCGGCTGTTTCCCGGCTGGTCCCGCTTTCGGCCGGGCGCACCAGGTCAGGTGGACGCCAGCGGTTGCTCGGCGCGTGGACGGGCCACGATAGGCGATGCGACGCTCCTCCCGCAGGCAAGAACCGGGATACGCGGGGAATTTCCTCCGCGGGGTGGAACCGGCTACCCGCCGGATGCATCAAACCTGCAAGGCCTCACACGGCGCGTCCCGGATGAGAGGCAGCAGGAGATGCCGGCACCGCGTAGGACACTCACTGGGGCCGCGGCCCTGGGTACGCTGACCGCACTGGTCACCCTCACTGCCGGGACGGCCTCCGCGGCGCGTGCCCCCGCCGGGACGGCCGGTCACGCCAGCCGCACCGCAGGCCGGCCGGCGGCCAGCGGCATCGTCTACGCCGCGCAGACCCAGACACTGTCGGCCAACGGCACCAGCCGGGTCGGCGTGACCTGCCCGGGCGGCGCGCTGCCGGTCGGCGGCGGCACCGCCATCCAGGATCCACGGGCCGAGCAGGTCCTCCAGGCCGGGTTCTACGCTAGCGCGCCGGGCCGGATCACCGGGTACCAGGCCAGCGTCCTCATCCACGGCCTGCGGCGCGGCAGCACGGCCGAAGTCCAGGTCCAGGTCGCCTGCGTCCCTGTCCCGGCGTTGGTGATCTACGGGGCCCACACCCAGACCCTGCCGGCCGGCGGCACCAGCCGGGCAAGCGTGACCTGCCCAGCAGGCGCGCTGCCGGTCGGCGGCGGCACCGCCATCCAGGATCCACGGACCGAGCAGATCCTCCAGGCCGGGTTCTACGCCAGCACGCCCGGCCATATGGCCGGCTACCAGGCCAACGTGCGCGTCCACGGCCTGCGGCGCGGCAGCCAGGTCAAGGCCGCCGTGCAGGTCGCCTGCATCCCGGCGCCGGCCACCGTCACCTACGCCGCCCGCAGCCAGACCCTTTCGGCCAACGGCACCCGCCTGCCGAGCGCCACCTGCCCGGCCGGGGAGCTCCCGGTCGGCGGCGGCACCGCCATCCAGGATCCACGGACCGAGCAGGTCCTCCAGGCCGGGTTCCGCTCCGGCGCGCCCGGCTCGGTCGTGGGCTACCAGGCCAGCGTGCGCATCCACGGCCTGCGCCGCGGCAACAAGGTCAAGGCCGCCGTCCAGGTCGCCTGCGCCCCGGCCCCGCACCCACCTGTATACGGTCCCCTCGCATAGCTGCTGGGACCCGAAGGAGATCAAGCAGCCCGCCCGCTGGAAAGCAGCTGGGCGAAATCCTGCTTCGCCCAAGCCAGCTCACCCTCGCAAGACCATCCCCCGGAAGCAGCTGCCATGCCCGAAACCCCGCCGAACTGGCGCCTGATACTGCAGGCAGCTCGCGCGCTCACGGCTGCAGGACAGACGCCATTTATCGGGATCGGCATTTACGAAATGGATCTGGCGACGCTATCCCCAGGCAGGCCACGACCGGCCCGGCCTCGACCCCACCTTCCAGGGCATGACAAAGAGCGATCGGCCGCCCGCCCAGCGCAGGCGGAATACCGCTCATCCGCACCGGCCGAGGCCTCGACGTGCTCGCCGAAACCGCTCAGCGGCCCGTGGCAGCGGCGGCGTTGATCTTCGCGGCGAACTTGCGGCACCGGACCTCGTGCAGGACATCGCTGCGCTGCGTCCATGCGAACCCGGGCCCGATGATGGTCAGGAATCTCGTCCCCCTCATCCCGCTGCCAGCGGGATGCACCGCCGCGCGCACGCCCGCCAGCGGCTGCGCTTCGTGGCCGTGAGCGATCGTGTCCTGCTACGGCACGAACCGCCTGGTGAATGGGCTTTGCCGCCACGACGTGAGCGGCGCGCCCGCCAGTGGATGCCTAACGGGCCGTTCCAGTTGCTGGCTGTCATTCCTATCCGGCGGGTCCGCTGCGCGGGTCGGTCCAAGAAATGCGTTGGCCCGGCCACTGCTAGCAGATTCGCTTCGGCCGGGCCAGGCCGGGCATCCGTGGTTCGGAAAGCTCTCAGGGGCGCTTAGAGCCGGTTTAAGACGGGTTTCCCGAGTCTGGGGATGTGGGGTTCATCACCAGATTAGGAGAACCGCCGATGAACAGGCTAACCAAGATTGGGTTCAGCTCGCTGCTGCCGGCCTCGACGGTTGCGTGCGGCGGCACCCACTGCGTGATCTGGACCAGGACGGGCCTGACGACCAGCAGTGTCTGCCAGCCGAACCCGAGGGGGAATCGATGAACAAGGCAGCGACAAGGAAGCGCGTGATGTCGCCCCTCGCGCACCCTGACCGTGCCGCACGGACCCGCCAGGGTGCCCGGACCTGGCGAACCGAGACCAGCGCACGGCGCGTGGCGCTGTTCGCCTCCGGGCTGCAGCGATCGGACGCCCCGGGCGCCGAAATGGTAGCGGAGGCAATCAAAGCCACCCTGCGGCAGTTCGGCGTTCATGGCTGCGCCTGCCGGATGGCACAAGAGTTCGGTGACCACCCTGACGCGGCCGCCGAGCGCATGCGCTGGATCTGCCAGCTCGCCGCCGAGGTGCCCGCCTGGCCGCCGAGCCTGGCAGCCACTGGCCGCACCGGCAGCAGCGCCGGAAATGGGACTTGACGCGGTGAGCAATCACTGTGGTGCAACGGCCGAATCAGGTGGGCGGCTTGAGTGCCACCGCACAGCCCAGCAGCAGGAGGCGTGACATGAACGAGACGGGTGGCCGGTGGGTTGCCCCGGGCCGCCAGCGTCGGCTGTCATTCTATGGTCACCGTGGGTGACGCCGTTTGGTGGGACGCTAGGTCTTTGCCTGGTTCCCGTGCTCACCCTCGGTTTCCGAGGGTTTGTCACCGGGACCCGGGGTCGGCGCTGTTATGTGTGCTGCGTTGTCTGGGACTTGGACTTCGGCGCGGAAGCCGCCGCTAGGGGTGCGCCCGACGGCCGTGTTTCCCCCGGCGCGGTCGGCTGTCCGCCTGACAATGTCGAGGCCGAGGCCGGTGCCATGGCGCTCTGGCCGTGGTTTTGCTGTCTGCGTGCTGTCGGTGGTGCCCTGATCTTCCACCACCAGCGACCACGACTGTGCCCCTCGCGCGGTGCGGCGCAGTTGCACGCTGAAGGCTGTTCCCTCCGGGGTGTGGGTGAAGACGTTGGACAGGAGCGCGTCGATCGCCGCGTCGAGTTCGTCGCGGCCGAGACCGACTTCGACGCGCCGGGAGGGTGCCTGCACGTCGAACGGCCGTCCCTGCGATTTTGCCAGCACGCTCCAGAACGCCATCCGGTCCCGCACCGCTTCGGCGAGGTCGGCGCGGGCGGCGACGCTCGGTGTTGCCTGGCGTGTTTCTTGGATCAGCCGGCTCACGGCTTCCTCCAGCGTGTCGAGGTCGTGCTGCAGCCGCTGCTTGTCAGCGGCGTCGCCCATTGCCTCGACGTCGAGCCGCAGTGCGGTCAGCGGTGTCCGCAGCCGGTGGCCGAGGTCGGCGGCCGCGATCCGGGCGCTGGCCAGCAGTGCGTTGATCCGATCGGCGAGTTCGTTGACGGCCTGGCCGACCTCGGCCACCTCGTACGGCCCGGAGGGCACGCCGCGGCTGTCCAGGTCGCCGTCCCGCAGCCGGTTGGTCACGGTCACCAGCGCCAGAAGAGGCCGGACGATGCTCGCGCCGAGACGGTCCGCCAGCCCGACAGCGACCAGGACCAACAGCGCCCCGCCGCCAAACAGCAACACCCATGTCCTGGTCACCCCCCTGGTGAGCTGGCCGGGGGACACCCGGACCACGACCGCCCGGGCGACACCGTGCCCGCGGACCGGCTCCCATACCAGCCGGCCGCCACCGGCCGCGATGGTGGTCGCGGTCCGCCCGGCCCGCACAGCAGGTGGCAGAGGTGCCGCGACCCGGCTGAGCCCGCTGGCCGTGTGCCCGTTGGCCAGGTAGACGCTCGCCGTATTGGCGGCGGCGCTGTTGGCCTGCCTGGCCAGTTTCACGATGGCCGCCGTGTCGTGGGCAGTGGCGAGTTCCGCCGCCAGGGTCCGCGCCTCAAGTTCGGCGGTATCGATGGCCCGGTCGTAGGCCAGGGACCGGACGACAAAGGACAGCGGGATGCAGAACGCCAGCATCACGGTGCTCGTGGCGACGGCGGAGATGAGCGCGAGCCGCCGCCGGATCCGCGGTCGCCGCCGGGCCCTGCGCCGCCGCGTGGCGCCAGGCGCTGGGGCGTCAGGCCTGGTCTGGCTGTTCATCAGCGGCGCCGGTGGGATCGACTAGGCGCACGCCGACCCCGTGCACCGTCCGCAGGAACCGGGGGGCGGTGGCGGTTTCGCCGAGTTTGCGGCGTAGCCAGGACAGATGAACATCGACGGTGTTTTCCGCGCCCCCGTAGGGCTGATCCCATACTTCCACCAGCAACTGGCGCTTGGTCACCACCCGCCCGCGTCGCGTGGCGAGCAGATGCAGCAGGTCGAACTCCTTGCGGGTGAGGCCCAGGTCGCGGCCGCAGAGGGTGGCCTGCCGGGTCGCCGGGTCGATGTGCAGCTCCCCCATGGTTATCGCGGCATCGATGCTCTCTGGCCGGGCGCGGCGCAACACCGCGCGCAGGCGTGCCTCCACCTGGTTGGCCGAAAACGGCTTGACGACGTAGTCATCAGCTCCAGCATCCAGGGTCCGGACGATCTGGTCGTCGTCATCCCGGGCGGTGATCACCACGACCGGCACGGTGCTGACCGCCCGGATCATCGCCAGCAGGTCCAGGCCGTCGATGTCTGGCAGGCCAAGATCCAGAAGCATGGCGTCGGGATGCGCGTCGACAAGGATGGACAGCCCTTGCAGCCCAGTGGCGGACCCCCGGACCTCATATCCCCTGGTGGACAGGGAGCGCGTGAGCGCCGCGCGGATCTGGGGATCATCCTCCACCACCACCACCGAGGTCACGTCCTCAAGCGTAGGAGGCCCACCCTGCCAGCGGCCACCGGCCGGGCGGCCAGCGGGCCGGTCCCAGCCAGCGGCCGGTGTGGCCGGGTCTAGCACGTGGTGACGGTGACGGTCAGCCCGCCGGAGTCGTTGATCTCTGCTTCGAACTTCACCCGGTGCGCCGAGCTGGTGAAGTACACATCCACCGACGAGCCCCGCCACGAATCCACGTGCGCCCGGTAACCCTTCGCGGGGCTGGCCTTGACCACCTTGATCGTCCCGGCGTTCACCGGCGCGATGGTCACCGTGCCCGCGGCACCCGCCTTGTACGTCGTCGCGGCCTTCGGGAACGGGTAATTCCGGTGCTGCGCAGCGCAGGTGGCCAGAGCCGGCCGCGCGGACGCCGCGCCAGGCGCCGTAGCCGCGCTAGCGGCCCCAGCCAGGACCACGCCACCCGCAACCGTCGCAGCCGCCAGCAGCGAACTGACACCCATCTTCGCTAGCCTGTTCATCGATCGTTCTCCTTATCTGCTGATGAACCCACACCCGCCAGACTCGAAGAACACGCCTTAAATCGGCCATAAGCACCCCTGAGGCCTTTCCGAACCGCCCACCCAAGGCCAACCACCAGACAGCGCAGGCACCAGCAGCCGTTGACGGCAAAATGTCACCATGGCCGGCACCTGCCGGTCGCGGCCCGGCGGCAAGAGATCGAGCCCGGTGACCGCGCGCCCATCCTCCCGGCGCTACCGTCCGCGAACAGCCGGGTCGTGGTCCCCAGCGGTCCACCTCTGGCTGGCGCGCCTGGCGCCGGGCTTGCGCCGCGGCTGGGCCGGCAGCGGCAAGGCTGCTGCGGCGACTTCCGCTGGATGCCGGGCCGCTGGCCGGTGGCCACAATGGGCTCGCGGCCCGTAATAGAGAAGCGATGCACCGCCGTCTGGGGGTGCACATCGATGATTGGACAAGTAGCCATGCTGGGAGAGGAAGCCCGCGAATACCACGCCTCCGGCCGGCCTGGGAAGATCGCGATCGCGATCACCAAGCCCTGCGCGACCCAGCACGACCTCGCCCTGGCCTATACCCCGGGCGTGGCCGTGCCGGTGCGGGATATTCAGCAGGACCCGTTGGCGGCGTTCCGCTACACCGCCCGCGGGAACCTGGTGGCCGTGGTCACCAACGGCAGCGCCGTCCTCGGCTTGGGCAACGTGGGGCCGCTGGCCGGCAAGCCGGTGATGGAGGGCAAGGCGCTGCTGTTCAAGCGGTTCGCCGATGTCGACGTGTTCGACATCGAACTGGATGCCACCGACCCAGACGAGGTGGTGCGAATCATCAAGGCACTGGAACCGACCTTCGGCGGCATCAACCTCGAAGACATCAGCGCGCCGCAGTGCTTTGAGATCGAAGAGCGGCTGTCGGCCGCGATGGACATCCCGGTCTTTCACGACGACCAGCACGGGACGGCGATCATCAGCGGCGCCGCGCTGCTCAACGCCCTCGAGCTCACGGGCAAGGACATCGGCGAGGTCCAGATGACGGTCAGCGGCGCCGGGGCGGCGGCGATCGCATGCTGCGAGTTCTTCGTCCGCCTGGGCATGCGGCGCGACAACATCGTGCTCGCCGACACCAGGGGCGTGGTCTACCGCGACCGCGCCGAGGGGATGAACGCCTACAAGGCCCGGTTCGCCACCGACCGCCCGGCCCGCACCCTGGCCGAGGCGATCGCCGGAGCCGACGTGTTTCTCGGGGTGTCGGTCGCCGACGCGGTGACCAAGGACATGGTCTTGTCGATGGCCGATGCGCCGATCATCTTCGCGCTGGCCAACCCCG
>Ga0306920_100008112_pt1 | contig 13915 bp, 12 predicted proteins | sample flu12Cox44000170_FD_204666 | JGI IMG/M metagenome (GOLD analysis project Ga0306920, IMG submission 204666) | Lab enrichment of tropical soil microbial communities from Luquillo Experimental Forest, Puerto Rico - flux4day.12C.oxic.44.000.170 (v2)... | ecosystem: Environmental > Terrestrial >...
TTGTCTCGCTAGTCGCCGATATCAGGCATCGCTGGCGCTTGCGGTCTCGTATCCGGAAGGCTGATGACAACCTCGCCGTCGGCCACAGTGACATTGATCTTGCGCAGCCGCGCCCGAGCATTGCCGGGATGAACGCCGGTGCGGATATCGAACTCGTAGCCGTGCCAGGGGCAGATCACGTGCATCCTTGTCTTGGAGAAGGCCATGCCCTTGCTGGTGCGGTCCTCGGCGATGATTTCCTCGACCTTGGCGATCATCTTGCCCTGGCAGGCCGGTCCTCCCATGTGCGGGCAAAGATTGAGATAGGCAAAGAACTCGCCGTCGAGCCTGAACACGCCAACCTCAAAACCCTCGAAGCCGATGATCTTGCGGCCGGGGTCGGCAAAGTCCGCGGCAGCCCCGATATTTACCTCGCGCATGTTGATGTCCCCGTTATCGCTTCGTCCGGTTGAACCACATCGACAGGTCCCAGAGATTGAGCCCGGCTGAGCGTATCAACGCGCTCACCGTCACGACGATGTCGGTGGGCGTGACAAGTTCCGGCGTGACCGGCCGCGGCTGCGGATTGTCGGCGTCGGCCTTCGCGGCGTAGAGCCGGATCGCCGCCGTCATGATGCGTTCGAGATCGGCATCGGACACCTGATCGGACCGGCCCGTCGACAGCGCGCGATCGGCCGCCTCGACGAAATCGGCGCCGATCGGCCGCGCCTTGATCTCTGCGGGAGCCGTCATCAGGCAAGACCCGGGCGGCTTGCCAGCACGTCCTTCGCCCTCGGCCGCCTTCGCTTGGTCTCGAGATTGAAGATGCGCGCGGCGTTGAGCCCGAGGATGTTGCGCTTGGCCTGCTCGCTCAGGAACGGCAGGGTCGAGATCGCGCTCGGCGGATCGAAATCCCAATGCGGCCAGTCCGACGCATAGAGCAGCTGTGTGTCCGCGTTGAAGGCCTCCATCGTCGCCTGCAACAGCTTCGGATTGGTCTTCTCCAGCGGCTGGCTGGTATAGAACATCTCGCGCATGTATTCGCTGGGTAGCTTCTTCAACAGCGGCGCCTCGCACGATCGCATCTGGTACTCGTGGTCGAGCCGCTGCATCAGGAAGGGAATCCAGGCGAGCCCGCTTTCCACCCATATCACCTTCAGCTTCGGGAAGCGCTCGGGCAGGCCGTTGATGATCCAGTTCGTCATGTGGATCAGGTTGTAGTGCACGAACGACAGCGCGTGCATGGAGATGAAGCGATTGAGCTGCAGAAAGGAAGGGTCGTTCCAGTTGAAGCCGGAGTGAAACGCGAACGGTTTGCCGGTCTCCTCCATCATCGCGTAGAGCTTCATGTAGCTGTTGTGATGCACCGGCTTGTTGCGGGTCGAGCAGACCGTAAATCCGATAATGCTGTCGAGGTGGGCGTAACGCTGCACCTGCTCGACACAGGCCTCCGGGGTGTTGAACGGCAGATAGAGCAATCCCTTCAGGCGGTCGTCCTCGGGCAGGATCCGCTCCACCAGCCACTTGTTGTAGGCACCGCCGAGCGCCGCCTCCATCTCGTCCTGCGGGTGCATGCCGAGCAGGAGCATCGGCGTCGGGAACACGATCTGATAATCGAGGCCGAGCGCGTCCATGGCGCGGCGCGCAAGCTCGGTGAAGTGGTGGGCGCCTTTTTTGTCGACCGGCTCCAGCAGCGCCTGCTGGTGCGGGATGCGGCCATACACGTGCTGGTGAAGGATACCGGGCTGGCTGTTGAGCAGCGAATAGCTGGCGTTGCCGGGGCGTGCGGCGTTGGCTTCGCCCATATGCCGGATGACGTCATTGTCGATGCGGGCGAGAATCTCCGGCCAGAACGACGTCTCGCTGACGTGCGCGTCGATGTCGACCAGGAAATAGTCTTCGTGACTTTCGGCCTGCCGCGTCGCATGCGCGAGGATGTCGCGCGTGTCCGTCTGCATGGTGATTTCCTGCAGTTCGCGGAATTGTTGCGGAACTCGCTCGAGCATCGATCGTCTCCTTTAAGGATAAGGCCCTCCGCGATGCGGACGGGCCGGACATCATTCGGCGGCGTGCAGCCGCGGCGCATGCACGGCCGCGGCGAGCTGTTTGTTATAGACCTCTTGCCACTCGCTGTTGTCATCACTGACAAGATAGCCCGAGCGCGCGGTGGTGTAGACGCTTGGGTCCTCCGCGCCCGGCGGCGCAATGCCCTGGTCGCGGAGCGCGCGAGCCGCCATCAACAGACGCCGCCGCGTGCGGGTGATCATCTGGTCGGATGGCGCGAGATGCTCGAATTCGTGGTCGACGATCGGCCCCATGCTTTCGGTGATGGCCTGGTCCTGCAAATGGATGCCCTCGATCCCGCTGTAGATCGTGCCGTTCTGCTGGGCGATGCGGTCGATCTTCCAGTCGTTTGACGGGTTCGCCTCGAGCCGGAAGCGTCCGAGCCAGTCCGATGTGTTGGGAAGGAACTTGTTGGCGCGGCCGGTCCCGCCGATCGGCGTGCCGTCCTTGAAGGCGGGCTGCGGCTGCGATAGCGCCGACACTCCCTTCTTCCACCACATGAACACGAACATGGTGTGGCCGTCATCGAGCGGCACCCAGGCCCGCGCATGGATGTGGCTCGCGAACTCGCCGTTGGGCACCTGGGTCCAGAACGGAAGCAGGAAGTTGGCAAAGCGCCAATAGGTGGTATCGCGACCTGCCGGGCGATAGCCGGCATATTGCGTTCCCCAGGGCGCCTCGCGCAGATGATAGCGCGGCGCGCGGTCGATCACGGTGTAGAACACCGGCTCGTCCACGGCGAGGTCCTCGATGTCGACATGGCCCGCATGCAGAAAGCCGAAATGCGAGGTGTCGATCTCGCCTTCGATCGCCTGCAGGTAGTTGCACTCGCGCATGATGAAGCTGACGCGGATCTCGTCTTCCGGCAGGTTGAAAAGCTCGAATGCCGGCAGCGGCGGCGCCTTCTCGCCTGCGCCCATATAGACCCAGATGACGCCTGCGCGCTCCGCCGTCGCGTAGGCCTTTGCCTTGACCTTCTGCTTGAAGTCAGGCGGCGGCACGCTCGGCATGTCCACGCAGTTGCCGGCGACGTCGAACTTCCAGCCGTGATAGATGCAGCGAAGTCCGCTTCCCTCATTGCGTCCGAGAAACAGCGACGCGCAGCGGTGCGGGCAGCGATGGTCCATGACGCCGACGCGTCCATCGCTGTCGCGAAAAGCAATGAGCTTCTCGCCGAGCAGCATGAGGCGGATCGGCGGACCGTCGGCCGCGAGCTCCGACGACATCAATGCGGGGATCCAGTAACAGCGCATCAGCTCGCCCATGACAGTGCCGGGCCCGACGCGCGTCAATTCCATTCCATCCTTCGCGGTCGTCATGTCATCCTCATGGTGCGGTCACCGACCACCTTGAGAGGCAGGCAACCTGCCACAAAATGCGGTCCCTTGGTAGTGAAGTCGTTCACGCCCTAGTGACGGTTGCACGCAATGCAGCAATCCCGGTGTGGTCCCCTTGGCGGCCGCGAGCGACCCATCGAAGGCAAGCCGCCATCAGTGTGTGGTGAGAAGGCCGCAGATAGGCTATGTTGATTAATTGCTGAGCAGGAAATCGAGAGCTGGCACGGGAAGGTTACGGGGTAGGGACAGCATCGATGATGACTTTGCCGGAACTGGCAGTGGATGCCCTGGAGGAATTTCTCGGCTCCTTTGTGCGCCGCCGGTTCGGGTCGTCGGAGGCACAGCTTGCCGAGATCGTGCCGATGGCGGTTCGCCTTGCCATGGAATGCATCGGCAACAGCGACGCCCTCTACCATAACGTCGAGCACACGCTGCTGGTGACGCTCGCGGGACACGATATTATTCGCGGTCGCGCCGTCCACAACAACGTCACCGCGACCGACTACACGCATGTCATCATTGCCTGCCTGACCCATGACATCGGTTATGTTCGCGGCGCCTTGAGAGGCGACGATGCGAACGGTTTTGTCGTTGACGCAAGCGGCAAGAAGATAAGCCTGCCGCGCGGTTCTTCTGACGCCAGCCTGATGCAATATCATGTCGACCGCTCGAAGCTTTATGTAATGGAGAGGATGGAGGGCGTTCCCTTGCTGGATCGGCAGCGGATCGCCAACGCGATCGAAGGCACCCGATTTCCTCCCCCCAATGGGCAGAGCCATGATGAAGAGGCCTCGATCGTACGTGCCGCCGATTTGATTGGTCAACTCGGAGATCCGAATTACATCAGGAAGGCGAATGCCCTCTACTATGAGTTTGAGGAGGTGGGCATGAATCGCCAGCTTGGCTATGACTCGCCGGCCGATGTCGTCGATCGCTACCCGCAATTCTACTGGGGCTGTGTCGCCCCCCACATTCAGACCGCAATAGGCTATCTCAACAAGACAGCCAGCGGACGGCAGTGGATTGCAAACCTTTACGCCAACGTCTTCCGCGCCGAGCGGGAAATCCCGCTTTCGGGTCCGCAGGCCTAGATCGGCCGCGGCCGCCTCAAGCGGAATGAATTTTGGCTGAACCGCTTTGCGGCGGCATCACGCTCATGACTTCTGCAGGATCAGGTTCGCCTCCAGCTCGCGGAAGCCAAAATAGTTCAGCCGGATCCACTGGTGCAACTCGGTCGACGAATCCCGTTCGTGGCGCAGATAGTCGGTGAAGGAGAACGTCAGGCGGTCGACATAGGTTTTCAAAAACGTCGGTAACGCCGGGATTCGCATCAGCCGCCCCTCAGCCATCGCTTCCGGCAGTTCGCCGCGCACCACATACTCGTTGTCCACGATGATCAGCTGGGATTGCGGAATCTGCAGCCGCAGCGTCTCATGTCCGCGCGCCGAGACGCGATCGGCGTCGGCCAGGAACAGGATGACGGGAACGACCCTGCGCCGCGCCGCCTCCTTCAGGAAGCCGATCTCCTCCGACATCTTGAAGAACTCGTCGAAGGCATGGAAGCCGAGATCGATCACCTTGGCCAGCCCGTCATTGAGGATGACGCGGTCCATCAGCGCCATCTTGCCGTAAGTGTCCATAATTTCGGCGGTTTCGGTGATCGCGGGCAGGTAGTCGAGCAGTGAAGGCTCCTTGAGATTGATGTCGAAAGCCGCAACCCTGCCGTTCTTCAGCAACAGGAATTCGCTGAGCAGCCGCGCAACCAGGGTCCTGCCGACCTGTGGGCGGGGCGAGCAGACGATATAGACGGCTGTAGCGGGCATCACGCGCTATATCAGGCGAAAACGCCGCGCGATCCAGCCGGATTGCGCCGGCTGTGGCTATTTATTTTTCGCTGCTGCGGACCGCCGGTTTGCCGGAGCCGACGACATCGGTCAGCTTGATGCGGTCGAACTCGCTCCAGACATTGGCCAGCCAATGGCGCACATAGCCGCGCAGGACGAAGGAATAGTTTGCGGCTTCATCGCGCATGCTCTTGTTGGCGACGAATTTGAGGAAGGGGACGGACGCAAGCTCGACCTGCTCGAACGCCATTTCGTTGAGCTTGGGAATGGTGAGCTCGGTGGCGTCCTTGATGCGGTGGAAATAGGAATTATAGGTCGACTGGTCCCACTCGAAGAAGCTCGTATTGTTGATGAAATTCTTCACCAGGAAGTATTTGGCGCCGGCCATGAAATTCGCCGTTTCGGCGATCTCGTCGAGCGAGGCGATCGAGGGGCCCAAAATATGGAACACCGCAAAGGTGATCTGCCCGGATTTGGCCGCATCGAGAAAGCCGATGTCCCGCAGCGAGCCCAGCGCCGGGGACAAAAGGCCGGCGCGGACGTCGATGACGGTGACCGAGGGGCTCGCCGTGTTCAACGTGTCAAAGATCTTCATCTGGTCGGCGGTCGCCGTCATGTCGACGATCTCGGTGACATCAGGGTGAAAGCGCTTCAGCGTGCCGCGCGGAGATTCGGTGTCGAAGGCGCGGGTCGGCACGTTGTTGGCAGTGAAGTAATCGAGCAGGGTGCGCGAAACCGTGGTCTTGCCCACGCCGCCCTTGTCTGCGCCCACCACAATGACTGCCGGCTTTGCCATGTCCGCCCCTCTACTAACTCCCGACCGTGTGGCCGGCTAAATCGCCCACCTGCTTTGGGCGCGAACATGGCAGAAACAAGGGGGAATTCAATTGAATGCGGTCCCGCCCGGCGGATTTTGGTCAGGGGACGGTTAGCGCGGGCGCGTTGAAAGTTCAATGCAAGCGCATGAAGAACACTAACCTTTCCACGTTGGGCCCTCAGAATTTGGTATCGAGCCTTGTTATCCCGGTGGCGTCGGATAGTTGCGAGGCTACACGGCCGGCTTCCTCGAAGCTTGAATCCTTCAGCGGAATGGCGTGCAGCGTCCCGTCGGTCAACTCGATATAGACGCCGTAGGAGCCGTCTGTTTCGTATTCGATTCGTCCGAGCCTGCGGCATTGATCGAATGGACGATCGACGACACGTGTCCAGCGGCCGAATGCCCGTTTGGAAAGCCTTATCGTTTTCGTCCTCAGGTCGATTTCTGCGATCCATCGCCGCGACGCAGCCAGCGCGAACACAATTGCGAGCAGGATGCACGCAATGGCAGCGCCGCCGCTCGTCGACGCGGGGGAATCGGGCGCGAATGCAAGCGCAAGGCCTGCGATCGCAAAAGCGCCGGCCGGAACGATCCACTTGATTGGAGACAGGCTCGTTTCAAACCTGAGGACGGACCCGCCTTGTCCGCCAGGCGATGCGCTTGCGGTCATGGAGCTAGTGTCCCGAATCCGAAGTTCGCAGCCTTTTGCAGCGGGTGCCTTTTGCGAACTTCGGATTCGAAAGGACACTAGGACTTATGATTCTAGTGTGGTTTTGGTTCGGAAGTTCTCTTGACGGACTCGCGGTGGAAATAAAGAGAACTTCCGAACCACCACACTAGTCTACATCAACTCGTCGTGCCACCCCAGCGCCAGCGACGCGCTGCGGCATAGGCGCTTGCGTCGCGGTGCGGAACCCTGGCGAGCACGAGTCCCTCGGCTGTGCAGAGTTTTGCGGTGACCTCGACCTTGCTCAGTCGAGGCTGCGCCAGCACGCGCGACGGGCGAGGTGCGAGCCTCGTTCGCATCAGCGCTACATAGGCAAACTTCTCGTCCTCGAACGGCAGCTCGGCGCGCTTGACCTGCTTGTGTGCGCGCAGGCGCGGCAGACGCTGGCTGAAATGACACCAATCGGGCGCGGCAAGCGGGCATGGCTTGTCGTGCGGGCAGGGCGCCACAACATGCGCGCCTGCGCCGATGAGCTGCGCGCGAAGGGCGATGATGCGTCCATAGCCCGCAGGCGTGCCGGGCTCGACGACGAGAAGCGTGTCGCGGCATTTCGCCCACATCGTTTCCGTCAGTTCGCGCTGTTCGGCCGGCGCAAGCTCGCCGATCACGTAGCTTGCGACAACGAGATCGGCCGCATCGGACTTTGCCAGCGCATCGCTGATGTCGCCGGCTCGATAGGTCATGTTTTGGAGGCGCGCGTTGCCGCGGGCAAGCTCAAGCGCAAGTCGGCGCAGAGGCGCGTTGCAGTCCAAGAGCGCAAACAGGTTGAGCGTCGAAAAAGCCTCTGACGCGGCAAAGCTCGCCGTCCCCGGACCGGCGCCCACATCGAGCAAGGTTTTGGGCGCAAAGTCGGGCCTGATGTCCCGCAAGGCTTCAAGGCACGCGGCTACCGCCGCGTAAGTCGCGGGCATTCGCACCAGCGCATAGGCCAGCGCATCGGCTTCGGATTTGATCAATCTCGAGCTGCCGCCGTCCCGATAGCTCCTCGAAATCAGCGCGGCGCGCGCCGCAGTCTCGCTCCGCGAGAGGCCCTCGAGTTTGTTATCGAGTGCGGCCGCAACGTCGGCGGGGAGGGCGGGAGAAGTCATCGCGCTTGCTTCGTCCTCTCCTACCACGGGAGAGGGCAGGTGGTCACGCCACGTCCTGGTCGAGAATCTTGACCGCCTCGTCGAGCGCGACCGAGACCAGCTGCGACACGCCGCGCTCGGCCATGGTGACACCGAACAGGCGGTTCATGCGCGCCATGGTGATCGGGTTGTGCGTGATGATGATGAAGCGCGTCTCGGTGGAGGCGGTCATCTCGTGCAGCAGGTTGCAGAAACGCTCGACATTGTGGTCGTCGAGGGGAGCATCGACCTCGTCCAGCACGCAGATCGGCGATGGGTTGGTCAGGAACACCGCAAAAATCAGCGCAAGCGCGGTCAGCGCCTGCTCGCCGCCCGACAGCAGCGACAACGTCTGCGGTTTCTTGCCCGGGGGCTTGGCGATGATTTCAAGCCCGGCCTCGAGCGGGTCGTCGCTTTCGATCAAATGCAGCGCCGCTTCGCCGCCACCAAACAATTCGACAAACAGCCGCTTGAAATGACCGTTGACGGTCTCGAACGAGGCCAGCAATCGCTCGCGCGCCTCGCGGTTGAGGCTCTGGATGCCCTGGCGCAGGCGCTTGATCGCCTCGGCCAGATCGTCGCGTTCATTCGTCAGCGTGGTGTGCTGGGCCTCCACCTCGCGCAGCTCTTCCTCGGCGCGCAGGTTGACCGCGCCAAGCCGGTCACGATCGCGGCGCAGCTTCTCGAGATTCTCCTCGATCTCGGCAAGCGGCGGCAGCGCCGCGCCGGGCATGATCTCGGCCAGCGCCGCCACGCCCCGCGGTTCGATCTCCAGCATGTCGCGGATTTCGCGCTCGACATCGCCAAGCCGCCGCCTGGCGCCTTCCATGCGCTCCTCGGCGCGCGCGCACGCCTCCCGCGCGCTCGACAGCGCCTCCAGCGAGGCCTTGGCGGCGCGATCGGTCTCCGCCATCGCGGTTTCGGCGGCGGCCAGCGCATCGGCGGCGACGCGGCGGTCGCTCTCGGCATGTTCGATCTCGCTGATCAGCGCGCTGCGCTTCTCGGCAAACACAGCCGGCGCGTTCTCGAGCTCGGCGCGCTCGGCCCGTACCTCCGCCATGCGTGCCTCGACGGTTTCGATCTGCGCCGCCGCGCTTGCTCTGCGGCCCTGCCAATCGTTGCTCTCGGCGAGGACCGCCTGCAGGCGACGGTCGGCGAGTTCCGCTTCGTGGGCGAGCGCCTGGGCCTCGGCGCGTACCTCGGCGGCAAGGCGCAGATGACCCTCGATATCGGCGCGCACCGCGGCAAGTCGCGTTTCAGTCTCGGCGGCGGGCGGAAGTTCCGCAAGCGACGCGGTTGCGGCCTGATGCGCGTTGTAGGCTTCAGTCAGGTCGGCGTTGAGACGGTTGTGCGCCTCTGAAAGCGCGGACTTGCGCGTGGCATGGCGGTTGAGCTCACGCTCGGTCGCAGCATGCTGCTCGCGCGCGGCATCGGCTCCGTGCTGGGCGGTGCGCCAGGCTTCGCGCGCCGCGCTCTCGGCTAACAACGCAGCCTTGACATCGGCTTCCGCGGCTTCCAGCGCCTGTCGCTTGGCCGAGGCATCGAGGCGGGCTTGATCAAGTTCGTGCTCGATATCGACAAGCCTTGCGCGTTCGGCCAGGCGTCGCGCGGCCCCCGTCGGGGCATGGGCGGCCGCCACAAAGCCATCCCAGCGCCAGACATCGCCTTCCCTCGACACCAGCCGCTGGCCGGTTTTGAGCTGCGAGGCCAGCGCCGCACCGCGTTCCCTCGGCAAAACGCCAATCTGTTTCAGTCGTCGCGCCAGTTCCGCGGGCGCCTGCACATGCGCGGCCAGCGGCTCGACGCCGGCGGGCAGGGCCGGATCGTCAGCCGGCGAGCCGGCGACGGTCCAGCGCATCGGGGCCGAGGGGGCGACCGGCGCATCGAGATCGTCGCCGAGAGCTGCGCCGAGCGCCTTCTCATATCCCTTGGCCACGGTGACGCCGTCGATGATCGGCGGCCAGAGATTCTTGGTCTCGCCGTTGACGATCTTGGAAATGGTACGCGCCTCGGTCTCCAGCCGTTGCACGCGCTTGTCGGCTTCCGCCAGGGGGGCGCGCGCGCCTTCCAGTTTTTGCCGGGCGGCAAAATGCGCCGCTTCGCTGGCCTGCGCAGCCGCCTCGGAATTGAGAACGCCCCGTTGTGCGCCTTCCACCGCGGCCGCAAGCGCTGCGAGATCTCCGAATGCTTCGGTCTCCTGCGCGAGCTTGAGTTCTTCCGCCCGGACGTTGCCGATGTCCTGATCAAGCCGCGCGAGGCGGTCGCGATGGCCGCGCACGCTCGCCTCGAGCTGGTTGCGCTTCGCGGTCAGGTCAGCCAGTGCCGTGGTCAGCTCGGCAAACATGCGCTCGGCATCGGCGAGCGTCGCCTCGGCCGCCACCACGCGCTCGTCCACCCCGGAACGCTTCTCGACGCGCGACTTGATCTCCTGTTTCAGCTCCACGTCCTCGGCCTCGAGCCGCGCGAGCGCAATCTCCGCGTCCGAGGCCTGCTGCCGCTCGCGGGAGATGTCGGCGGCCATTTGCGTGAGCCGGCGATCAAGCTCGGCGACGCGCTCCTTTGCGCGCTCCTCCTCGCGGTCGAGCATTTCGCGCGCATTGGTGAGGCGTGCGAGGCCCGCCGCGGCGCGGGCCTCCGCCTCGCGCAAGGTGGGCAGTTCGGCGGCACGAAGCGCCTGCAGGCGGGCAGCTTCCGCCTGCTCGCGGGTGCGTTCGGCCTGTTCGCGCACGGCAAGATCGTGAGTATGCGCCGATTCCGTCACCTCGGCATTGGCTTCCATCCAGCGCAGATGGAACAGCATGGCTTCGGCTTTGCGCACCTTGGCGGCGACTTCGCGATAGCGGATGGCCTGGCGCGCCTGCTTCTTCAAGCCGTCGATCTGTCCCGCAAGCTGGGCGATCACGTCCTCGACGCGGGTGAGGTTGGTCTCGGCCGCCTTCAGCCGCAGTTCGGCCTCATGGCGGCGGGCATGCAGTCCGGCGACGCCTGCGGCATCCTCAAGCACACGACGGCGCTGTTCCGGCTTGGCCTGGATGATCTCGCCGATCTTGCCCTGGTGCACGAGCGCGGGCGAACGCGCGCCCGTCGCGGCATCCGCAAACAAAAGCTGCACATCGCGGGCGCGCACATCGCGGCCGTTGATGCGGTAGACCGAGCCGGCCTCGCGCTCGATACGGCGGGAGATCTCGAGAACCTGACTGTCGTTGATCGATGCCGGCGCCGTGCGATCCGAGTTGTCGATCGTCATGACGACTTCGGCATTGTTGCGTGCCGGGCGATTGCCGGAACCGGCGAAGATCACCGCGTCCATGTCGGCGGCCCGCAGCGATTTGTGCGAGGTCTCGCCCATCGCCCAGCGCAGCGCCTCGACCAGATTGGACTTGCCGCAGCCGTTTGGACCGACGACGCCGGTCAGTCCGGGTTCGATCACGAAATCGGTGGGTTCAACGAACGACTTGAAACCTTGAAGGCGAAGGCGCGTGAGCTTCATAAAGTCAGTTTCTCTGTTGGCAGGGCGCGAATCTCCCTGCCGGGACAATACCATAGAAGGCAATCTCGGTGTGGAGGAGAGCCCCGACGGGGCAGGACAATGGCTTTGCCTTGGCCTTGGGGCAACCAGCCAGGACGTCTTTTCCCAAGGCTTTTGCTGGGGTTATCGGCGCAAATGAATCTTGACCGGGAGCAACCTGCGAATCAGCTCTTAAACGGCAATCTGATCTTGTTGTCGAACTGCCTTAAGCAGCTCTCTCGGCGCTCAGCTCTTCAGGAGCGTATCGATCCTCTTCTCGAATTCCTGGATCGAGGCCTCGCCCTTGATCTTCTCGCCATTGATGAAAAAGGTCGGGGTCGAATCCACTTTCAGCACCTCGGCCGCGTATTTCTGGTCGGCGGCGATCTTGTCGAGCAGCCCCTGATCCTTCAGGCAGACCTCGATCGCTTCCTGGCTCAAGCCGGCCTGCTTGCCGATCCGCATCAGCGTCTCGGTGGTGTTCTTCACCACCCAATCGTTTTGCGACCTGAACAGCAGATCGGTAACCGCGAAATATTTGGCGGGGTCGTCCTTGGCGATGCAACGCGACAACATCGAGCCTGCGGCGGCCTTGATGTCGAGCGGGAACTCGCGGAAGACATAACGGATCTTGCCGGTGTCGATATATTCTTCCTTGAGCTTGGGAAACACTGCGGCGTTGAAGGCCGCGCAATGCGGGCAGGTCATCGATGCGAATTCGGTGATCACGACCTTCGCGTCCGCAGGGCCCAGCGCCATGTCGGGCAGTGATACCGGCTTGGCGACATCGGTCGCGCTCTGTGCTTTGGCCTCCCCAATCAGCCGCAGCGGCGAGATGGCGCCGAGCGCGGCAAGTCCGGTCAGTGAGAGGGCGGCATTGACGACGCGGCGCGTGATGATCAAGGGTCTCTCCCGAGGGACTTTCGCCCGTAAGCAACAAAGAAAAAAGGGTGTTCGCTAGTGCCGCCTATTTGAAGTTCCTGCACCACAAGCGGCGAACTCTGTTCAGGAACTTCAAATAGAAAAGCGGCACTAGAATCCTAGATTTTCTAGTGCCCTTAACTTTCCGAAGTTCGTGAAAGGTGGGTGTTGAGAGGTAGCACGAACTTCGGAAAGTGGGCACTAGCTTGAAACGGCCTTCGTGGCAATGGTGGCCTGTCGCGGCTGCATCAAGCCAAAGCCTCAATTTCGCTTGATTGAGGCGCCCAGGCGCGCGAGCGCGGCGCGCAATTGCTCATCCTCGATCGCGGACAAGCTTTCCGCGACTTTCGCAACCGATCCGGGATCGGGTGGCGGGGCGGGCTTCGGCCGCTCCCGAGGCGACAGCGGGGCCTGTCGCAGCGCGAGCCGCCCCACCGCGCTCCAGCCGAAGAAGCGGTTGACGCGCTCCAGGATCACGTCCGACTTGTGCTGGATTTCCAGCGCCGTGGGGCCCTCGACCCTCAGCACCAGCGTGGCCGGTTCCTGCACCTGGCCCTCGACGGGCCGCGGCCATTGCATCTTGATCGGTTCGCAATGCGCCGCGACCTCGGCACCCGCGATCTCGGCCCAGCGCGTCACCAGTTCGCGCGCGGCAAAGCCCTGCCTGGCGTAAGCCTCGGAAAAGACGTCGCTGAGCAGGACGGACAACGGCTTGGCGCTGATCGGGCCGGGCTTGGGCATGGTTTGCTTTTAGCACGGCTGCCTGGCCGGGTTTAGCCCGGCCGCAAGCCAGGGAAGAAAGACGTGGATGCCCGCGTCAGGCGGGGGCATGACGTGGAGAGATCCGCGGCTCGCCGTTACAATATTGCCCATGAGCCCCGTTCGAGCAGCCAACAAAAGAAAAAGCGTCGTCGGTCGTGACGCCGACGATCGTCCCGCACGGCTGCTTGCGTGGTACGACCGGCATCGGCGCGTCCTGCCGTGGCGGGCAGGCGCCGGCGAGCGCGCCGATCCCTACCGGGTGTGGCTGTCGGAAATCATGCTGCAGCAGACGACGGTCAAGGCGGTCGCGCCGTACTTCGCAAAATTCCTCGCGCGCTGGGGCGATGTCGCAAGCCTGGCGCATGCCTCGCTCGACGATGTTCTCAGGATGTGGGCAGGGCTTGGCTATTATTCGCGCGCGCGCAACCTGCACGCCTGTGCACTCGCCATCATGCGCGACCACGGCGGTGCGTTTCCGGATACGGAAGAGAGCTTGCAGAGGCTGCCGGGGATCGGGCCCTACACCGCAGCCGCAATCGCCGCGATTGCCTTTGATCGTCACACCATGCCGGTCGATGGCAACATCGAGCGCGTGGTGAGCCGGCTGTTCGGTGTGGAAGAACCATTGCCGCGGGCCAAGCCGCTGATCAGGCAACTCGCGGCAAGCCTGCTTGGGCCGTCACGCGCAGGCGACGTGAAGCCACGCGCAGCCGACGTGAAGCCACGCGCAGGCGACGTGAAGACACGCGCAGGCGATAGCGCGCAGGCGCTGATGGACCTCGGTGCTTCGCTGTGCGCGCCAAAAAAGCCGGCCTGTGCGCTCTGCCCGCTGAATGACGGCTGCATCGCA
>Ga0306920_100008114_pt1 | contig 13915 bp, 17 predicted proteins | sample flu12Cox44000170_FD_204666 | JGI IMG/M metagenome (GOLD analysis project Ga0306920, IMG submission 204666) | Lab enrichment of tropical soil microbial communities from Luquillo Experimental Forest, Puerto Rico - flux4day.12C.oxic.44.000.170 (v2)... | ecosystem: Environmental > Terrestrial >...
TGTTGCTCGAACTCGGCCAATCCGGTGTGCTCGCGCGCACCGCGCTGGTCTTTGGCCAGATGAACGAGCCGCCGGGTGCGCGCTGGCGGGCGGGGCTGACGGCACTCGCCATCGCCGAGTATTTCCGTGACGAGGCTCATGAAAACGTACTGCTATTGATCGACAACGTCTATCGGCTAGTCCAGGCCGGCGGCGAGGTATCGGGGCTGCTCGGACGGTTGCCATCGCGCGTGGGCTATCAGCCGACGCTCGCCAGCGAGATTGGCGAGTTCGAGGAGCGCATCGCCTCGGTTGCAGGGGCGGCAATCACCTCGATCCAAGCGGTCTATGTCCCGGCCGACGACTTCACCGACCCGGCCGTCGCCGAGATCTTCAGCCACCTCGATTCCTCGATCGTGCTGTCGCGCGGCATGGCGAGCGAGGGCATGTACCCCGCGATCGACCCGCTCGCCTCGACCTCAAGCCTGCTCGACCCGCGGCTCGTCGGCGACGCGCATTACCGGATCGCCCAAGACGTCCGCAGGACCATCGCCCATTACCGCGAGCTGCAGGAGATCATCGCGCTCCTCGGCATCGAGGAGCTGAGTGTGGCCGATCGCACCACGGTCAAGCGCGCCCGGCTCTTGATGCGCTTTCTGACCCAGCCCTTCATGGTGACCGTCGCCTTCACCGGCAAGCCCGGCCGGGCTGTCGGACTCGACGCCACGCTCGCCGGCTGCCGAGCCGTCCTCGACGGTGAGGCCGATGATTGGGCCGAGAGCTCGCTCTACATGGTCGGCGATCTGGAGGAGGCGCGGGAGAGGGAAGCTGCAGCGAAAGCGGGGACGCCGTGAGACTTACCATCGCTACTCCTCTCGCCATAGTCATAGAGGCCAGCGATGTCGCCCACCTCCGAGCTGAAGATGATACCGGCGCGTTCGGCATTTTGCCTGGCCACGCCGATTTCCTCACGGCGCTCGCGGTGTCGGTGGCGAGCTGGCGCGACAATCGCGGCGCCGAGCATCATGTCGCCGTACGCGGCGGCATGCTCGAAGTGCGTGACGGCGGCTCGATAGCGATCGCGACACCGGAGGCGGTAGCGGGTGACGACCTGGAGCGTCTCGAGTCCGAGGTGCTAGCCAAGTTCCGCCGTCAGCTCGTCGAGGAGCAGGCGGCCCGCACCGACGCGCAGCGCCTCTACCTCGCGGCAATCCGCCAGATAGTGCGCTTTCTCCGCGATCAAAGATCCCCAACCGTAGCGCTCACGGTCGGGCCCGGCGACGGATTCGCGCCATGACGCCGCCGCCCACAGAGGACCGGTCCGATCACCCCGAGCGTCTAGACGAGGCGGTCAGGCTCCGGCGCGGCCGGCGGGAGCGTTGGGAGCGCGAAGGCGAGCGATCGGTCGGACAAAATTTGGCGATGATCGGGATCCTCGGTTGGACCATCGTGACGCCGACCCTGATCGGCATCTTTGCCGGCCGCTGGCTCGACCGTGCATTCGTGTCGGGGATCTTTTGGACGCTGGGATTGCTCGTCGCCGGCCTCGCCCTCGGCTGCACATTGGCGTGGAAGAGGATTCATCGGGAATGACCGGCGCATCGCTTTCATTTGCCGCGGGGTTCGCCGGGCTGGTTTACGGCATTGTCCATTTTGCGGTATTGCAGCGGACCGTAGAGCTTTGCAGCGCCGGCCGCAGCCGCCTCGCGGCGGCAGCGCTGACCCTGGGTCGCATCGCTGTTGCGATCCTATTCTTCAGCCTTGCGGCGAGGCTCGGGGCGCTGCCGCTGCTGTCGGCCTTTCTCGGCTTTCTATTGGCACGCACGTTTGCACTGCGCGCGGCGCGGAGGACCGCGTGATGGCCCCGTCACCACTGGCCAGCGCAATCCTATTTCGTCTCGGCCCGCTCGCCATCACTCGGCCGGTGGTGACGACCTGGGCGATCATGGCGGTATTGACCGTGGTCTCCTGGCTCGTGACGCGGCGGCTAAGGCTGCATCCGGACCGCCGCCAGACGGTGTTGGAGCTGATCGTCACCGGGATCATGGCTCAGATCGACGAGGTGATCCGCAAGAACCCGCGGCCGTTTCTCCCGTTGCTCGGCACGCTCTTTATCTTTCTCGTCGCTGCTAACCTTTCCGGGGTATTGCCAGGAGTCGAGGCGCCGACCGGCAAGCTCGAGACCCCGGCAGCGCTGGCGCTGATCGTCTTCGTGGCGGTGCATTACTTCGGGGTCCGCGCCCGCGGGCCGTTCGGCTATCTCGCGAGCTTCGCCCAGCCGAAGCTGATCATGTTGCCGCTAAACATCGTCTCCGAGGTGACGCGCACCTTCTCACTGATGGTCCGCCTGTTCGGCAATGTGATGAGCGGGGAGTTCGTCATTGCGCTGGTCGTGGCGCTTGCCGGGCTGTTCGTACCAATCCCGCTGATGGCCCTCGAGATCCTCGTCGGCCTGGTGCAGGCCTACATCTTCACCGTTCTCGCCACGGTCTTCATCGGCGCTGCGGTCGATACGTTTGAGGCTGAGTGAGGACAACTCATGGACGTCAAGCTCATCAGCATTCTCGCCGCAGCACTCGCCGTCTCGATCGGGTCGATCGGCCCCGCCTTGGCCGAAGGACGCTCGGTGGCGGCGGCGATGGACGCGATTGCCCGGCAGCCGGAAGCAGCCGGGACGATCTCACGCACCCTGTTCGTCGGTCTGGCAATGATCGAGACGATGGCGATCTACTGCCTGGTTATCGCCCTCCTGCTGCTCTTTGCCAATCCCTATGCCGGGTGACCATGCATTTCGACTGGTCCACCTTGGCGCTTCAGACGGTCAATTTCGCCATCCTCGTCTGGCTGCTGCATCGGTTCCTCTACCGGCCGGTACTGCGCCTGCTCGATGCGCGTCGGGCCGAGATCGACAAGCAGTATGCCGAGGCGCACATGGCCGAGGCCAATGCGAAGGACGAGCTTGCCGCCATCGAGGCCGAACGCGCCGGCATCGCAGCCGAGCGGTCGGCGGCGCTCGAACAGGCGTCCGCGCAGGCGGCAGAAGCGGCAGCGGCGCGGCGTGCTCAGGCAGAACGCGAGGCCGCAGAACTGCTCGATGCCACACGCAAGACGCTCGCCAGTGAGCGCGGCGTGGCACTGGCCCAGGCGAGGCGGGCCGCTCTAGATCTCGGAACGGACATCGCCGGCAAGCTGCTCGCAGAGGTACCGATGAAGCTGCGCGCCGAGGCCTGGCTCGCACGCCTCGAAGAGCACCTAGCCGCGCTGCCGCAGACAGAAAGGGACGCGCTCGCAAAGCAGCTTGTCGACGGCGCTCAGCTCACGGTGGTAACTGCATCGGAGCTGCCGGTCGAAACCGCCGAGGCTTGGCGTGCGCGCCTCCACAGAGCACTCGGCGACCAGGCAGCTATTGGCTTCGGCACGGACCGGCAGCTCGTTGCCGGCGCGGAGCTGCATTTCCCCAACGCGGTTCTTAGTTTCTCCTGGCAGAGCGCGCTCGCCGCGATGCGAGAGGAAATCGCGAGCGATGACGACGCTCGCTGACGAACTGCAGGCCTGGCTCGGCGAAAGCCGGCAGCGCATTGGGAATTTGGCGCTCGAACCTCGACTGGAGCAAGTCGGCCATGTCTCCCAAGTGGGAGACGGGGTAGCGACGGTCACCGGGTTGCCCGAGACACGGCTCGACGAACTCCTTGTCTTCGCCGGAGGGGTGCGCGGTCTTGCGGTCGACCTCAGTGAAGAGACGATCGGCTGCGTATTGCTTGGCGAAACGGCCGGAATTGCCGCTGGGAGCATGGTCCACGGCACCGGCGAGGTAGCGCGCGTGCCGGTTGGCGATGCCCTGCTCGGGCGCGTCATGGATGCGCTCGGGGAGCCGCTCGATGGCGGCGCATCTCTCGCGATCGAGACATTTGCCGCGGTCGAGCAACCGGCGCCGGCGATTGTCGACCGGGCATTGGTGACGCGCCCGCTGGCGACCGGGCTTCTCGTTGTCGACGCCATGATCCCGCTCGGTCGAGGCCAGCGGGAACTGATTATCGGCGACCGCGGCACCGGCAAGACCGCGATCGCCGTCGATGCGATCATCAACCAGCGTTCGACCGACGTGATCTGTGTCTATGCCGCGATCGGGCAAAAAGCATCGTCGGTCGCGCAAGTCATCGAGGCGGTGCGGCGCTATGGCGCGCCGGAACGGTGCCTGTTTGTCATCGGCGAAGCCGATGCCCCGCCGGGGTTGCAGTGGCTGACACCGTATAGCGCCTGCAGCATGGCCGAGCATTTCATGGCACGCGGGCGAGACGTGCTGCTGGTCATCGACGACCTCGCCAAGCACGCCGCTGCGTACCGCCAAATATCACTCCTGCTGCGCCGGCCGCCGGGGCGAGAGGCCTATCCTGGCGATATCTTCTACATTCACTCGCGCCTCTTGGAACGCGCGGCGAGGCTGTCGCCGGAGCGTGGCGGCGGCTCGATTACTGCATTGCCGATCGCCGAGACCCAGGCCGGCAACATCAGCGCGTATATACCCACCAATCTGATCTCGATCACCGACGGTCAGATATATCTCGACCCACGACTGTTCTACGAGGACCAGAAGCCGGCGGTCGATGTCGGCAAGAGCGTCTCCCGCGTCGGCGGCAAGACGCAGGCACCGGTCCTGCAGGCTCTGTCGGAGAGTCTGCGTCTCGAGTACGCGCAGTTTCTCGAACTCGAGGTGTTCACCCGCTTCGGAACCATGGTCGACGAGCGCACGCGCAAGGTGATCGAGCATGGGCGAAGGATTCGCGCGGTGTTGCGCCAGCCTCAGTTCGCACCGCTGGCGCTTGCCGAACAGGTTGCGCTGCTCCTCGCCTTAGCAGAAGGCGTGCTCGACGACGTGCCGCTCGACCGGTTGGACGCGCTCCGCACCAGCCTTGGCCCTTGGCTTGCTCAGTATTGCCCCGTGGCGCTGACACTCGATGACCGGACGATAATTTCCGAGGATTTGCACGAACGCCTCTCGGCAGCGCTCGAAGCGCTGGCGCGTTCAGTCGCAATGGGAACGACGGCCGATCGGCGATGACGCGTCTCACCGAAGTCGAAGCCCATATTCTCAGCATGGGCGAGCTGCTCGACATTGTCGGTGCCATGCGCTCGCTCGCCAGCATGCGCGTGCAGGAGGCGCAACGAGCACTACCAGGTATCCGCCGCTATGCGGAGACAATGGCGGCCGCGATCGGTGCCGCGCTGCTCCTCCTGCCCGAATCGGGAGCCATTAGCCGAACTGCAACTGCCCGCCGAGCGCTTGTCCTGTGCACGGCTGAACACGGGTTTGTCGGCGGTTTCAACGAGCGAATCCTCGACGCCGCCGAAAAGCTGCTTGCTTCCGACGATGCGCTGCTGGTTCTCGGCAGCCGGGGCGCTGCGGCGGCGCGGGAACGGGGCCGGCCGATGATGTGGGTTTACCCAATGGCGACCCGCCCCGAAGGCGTGCCCCAGACGATCCGACATCTGACGGCGGAGCTCTATGGCTGGATCGCGCGCGGCGACCTTGCCCGCATCGAAGTAATGTTTGCGCGCCGTCGCCAGGACACTGGTACGACGATCGAACGGAAGCTTCTGTTCCCGGTCGATTTGACATTGTTTGCGCTGGCGCAGCCGCGACTGCCGCCGCTACACAACCTGCCGCCCCATACGCTGCTGGAAAAGCTGATCGCTGATTACGTCTTCGGGTTGCTGACCGAGGCGGCGATCGAGGCGCTCGCGAGCGAAAACGGGGCACGCTTCGCGGCAATGGACTCCGCCCATGAAAATGTCTCGAAGAAGCTGGAAGAATTGCGCCAGGACGCGCGTCAAGCCCGCCAAGACGAGATCACCACGGAGCTGCTCGACCTCGTGACCGGCGTGGAGGCGCTTCAGCGGGCCTGATCCTGTAACCGCAACCTCGCAGCAGATTTCGAGTATTTTTCGTCCAATGCCAGGTTCAAGGCCAGCACATTGACGCGCGGCTCGCCCAATATACCTAGGCTGCGGCCGGTGATGTGATGCTGCAGCAACTGGTCGATTTCCGCAGTCGGGATGCCGCGCGCTTGCGGGACGCGAACGGCTTGCAGGGCCGCATCGGCCGGGCTGATGTCAGGGTCCAGGCCCGAGGCCGACGCCGTCAACATGTCGGCGGGGAGAGGCCGACCGGCGAGTTCTGGCTGTGATGTTTAGAGTGCCCTACGATCCGTGGATAGCCGCTCGACCAGGATCTTGCTGGTCGGACCGAGGTTTGAGCCGCCCGAATTTGCGGCGTTATAGGGTACCAAGACAGTCTTTGCCGGGACGTTCGGGTCGGTGCCGGTGGTCGCCGAGGGTCGGCCATGAAACCACTCCGGACCGTCCCATTGCTGACCGACCAGCCGAGAGCCGAGGACCGTGCCATCTGCCGCCTTCACGAGGCTGCCATTCGCCTGAAACGGCAGCAGCCATTGCCCAAGCCCGGTCACTGCCAAAGGATAGGCAATGCCGCAGAGCACCCAAGTCACCAGTGCAGCCCGTACGGCAGGCAAGATCACGCCGAGCACGTCGCCAACTCCTCAAAGCACCAGCGAAAGGGACATGTCGATCAATTTGATGCCGATGAATGGGGTGATCAGCCCACCGACACCATAGACCATCAAATTGCGATAAAACGTTGCCTCCGCGCTCGTCGGCATAAAGCGCACCCCGCGCAGTGCCAGAGGAATCAGCAAGGGGATGATTACGGCATTGAAAATCAACGCCGACAGCACTGCGCTGTGCGGTGTCGCCAGTCCCATGATGTTCAAGCCCGCAAGTCCCGGCAAAGCGACCATGAACATCGCCGGGATGATCGCGAAGTATTTCGCCACGTCATTGGCGATGGAGAAGGTCGTCAGAGCCCCACGGGTGATCAGCATCTGCTTGCCGATCGACACCAGGTCGATGAGCTTTGTCGGATCCGAGTCGAGATCAATCAGGTTGGCCGCTTCCTTGGCGGCAGCGGTGCCGGAATGCATCGCCAGTCCGACATCGGCCTGGGCGAGCGCAGGGGCGTCGTTGGTGCCATCGCCGGTCATCGCCACGAGCCGGCCCTGAGCCTGCTCGCGGCGGATGAGGCGGAGCTTTTCCTCGGGCTTTGCCTCGGCGACGAAATCGTCGACAGCCGCCTGCGCGGCGACCGCCAAGGCGGTGACCGGATTGTCTCCCGTGACCATGACGGTGCGGATTCCCATATCGCGCAGCCGGGCGATGCGTTCGCGCATGCCCGGTTTCGGGACATCCGACAATGCGATCACGCCCGGACATGCCCGTCCACGGACACCGCCAAGGGTGTCGCCCCTGCCTTGCCACGCGATCGGCAACCCCTCTGAGGTCCGGCGGCTCCATGGTGCCGAACGCTTCTGCAACGTGACGCGCCACGGCGTCGACAGCGCCTTTGCGCACGCTCCGCCCGTCGGAAAGGTCGAGACCGCTCATGCGCGTCTCCGCCGAGAAATCCAACGGTCGTGCCCGATCCGGCAAATCCGCGCGATTGGCGCCCTGCTTTTCGGCGAAGGTGACGACCGTCCGTCCTTCGGGCGTGGTATCGAAGATGGAAGCGAGATAGGCCGCTTGAGCGAGCTCGCCGGCTCTGATGCCTTCCAGAGATATGAACTCGGTCGCCTGCCGGTTGCCACACTGATTGTCCCGGTCTTGTCCAGGATCAGCGTGTGCACGTCGCCTGCCGCCTCTATCGCCTTGCCGGACATGGCGAGCACGTTGAACCGCATCGTGCGATCGATTCCGGCGATGCCGATAGCCGACAACAGCGCGCCGATCGTGGTCGGGATCAGGGCCACCAGCAACGCGATCAAGTCTGCGACATTGATCCTGGCGTCAAGATAAACCGCCACCGGTGCCATCGCCGCCACGACGATCACGAAGATCAAGGTCAGTATAGCGAGCAGGACCGTCAGGGAGATTTCATTGGGGGTCTTCTGGCGTTCGGCGCCCTCCACCAGCCGGATCATCCGATCAAGGAAACTTTCCCCTGGGTCGGCGATCGCGCGGATGAGCAGCCGGTCGGAGATCAGCAGGGTGCCAGCGGTCACCGAGGAGAACATGTCGGTGCCTGGCTCCTTGAGCACGGGCGCCGACTCTCCCGTTATGGCGGATTCATCGACATAGGCCGTGCCCTCGATCACCTCGCCGTCAGTCGGGATCAATTCGGTCTTGTCCACCCGGAGGAGATCCCCCTTTCGCACGGCGGTCGCCGGCACCACTTCGAGCTCCCCGGTGGGCTGGACGCGTTTCGCCGTGAGCTCCGTCTTTGTCCGACGCAACGCGGCCGCCTTCGCTTTACCTCGGCCTTCGGCAAGCGCCTCCGCAGCGTTGGCGAACCACACGGTCAACAGCAGGATGAATGTCACAACACCGTTGTAGGCAGAACTCGCGGTAGATGGCCCAAAGAGCTCAGGATCCACCGTCGAGGCCGCGGTGACCAACGCGCCGAGCCAGACGACGAACATTACGGGGTTATGTATCTGCGTCCGAGGATCGAATTTCTTGAAGGATTCGATCAGCGCTTGCAGCAGCAAGTCGAGCCCGTAAGCCTGGTCGACCAGGGATTTTCGGTCCGCCACCTGATCTGGCGGACTAGAACCCGTCCCCTGCAGACTTATTACCTGTGCTGGCTCAATGTCGCGTTTTCCTGGGGCCCTCATCCAAGACGCAAGGTCAGAAGGTGAGCCCGTGCTTCATCGCGAAAGCCTCGGCAAGCGGCCCGAGAACGAGTGCGGGAAAAAATGTCAGCGCGCCTACCACGAGGATCGTGCCGAACCAGAAGGCGCCGAACTTGATGGTATGGGTACGCAATGTGCCGATCGTTTGCGCCAGGGTCGGCTTCGCTGCAACCGACCCGGCGACCGCCATCATAAAGATGATCGGCGGGTAGCGGCCGATCAGAATGACAAATCCCAGAACCAGATTGTACCAGGGCGTGTCGGCATTTAGGCGGCAAAGGCCGACCCGTTATTGGCGGCGGCGGAGGCGAAGGCGTAGAGCACTTCCGAGTAGCCGTGCATCGCCGCATTGCTCAGCGACGACACCCCGTAGGGAGCGATCATCGACCACGAGGACGGCGCCAGAATGACCAACGGATGGATCAGTAGTGCCAGTGACACCAAGATGATCTCCGGTCGCTCGATTTTCTTGGGGAAGGGACTCGTCCGCCATCAATCCTGGTTCGGAGCCGGCTTGGTGCCAGGACCCCTGCAGTTCCGGGAGGAACCGGAAATCGTCAATCTCGGGCGCTGCCGCCCGTTCCTGGCGTCTGATCGCAAAATGCATCCATATTAGGTTCACCGATGCGATCCCGAACAACAGCATGAAGCAGCTCGTCCACACGTCGGCGAGGTCGTTCAACAGGCCGAAGGCCAAAGGCAACACGAAGCCGCCCAGCCCGCCAATCGCTCCGACGGCACCGCCCACGACGCCAACCTGATCCGGGTAATAGACCGGGACGTGCTTGAAGACGGCGGCCTTGCCTAGCGCCATGAAGAACGCTTGGATTATCAGTACTGTAATGAACATGGGAAGCCCGGTGGCGATGGTGAACCGGAGCTCGCCGTGGAGGCCGTGGACGGTGTAATCGGTCGCCGGGTAGGAAAGTATGAAAGTGCAGACGAGCGAGCCGATGAACGACCAGTACATCACTTTGCGGGCGCCGTGGCGGTCGGAAAGAATCCCGCCCAATACGCGAAGCAGCCCCGCAGGCAGCGAGAAGGCAATAGCGATCGCCGCGGCGATCCGGATGTCGAGGCCGTAGACCGCAATCAGATAACGCGGCAGCCATACTGAGAGCGCGACATAGCCGCCGAAGACGTAGAAGTAGTAAAGGCCGAACCGCCAAACCTGCAGGCGGCGCAGCGGCGCGACCTGCCTCGCCAGCAGCGCCGCCGGCTGCCCCGCTGCGCGGCGTGACGCTTGGTGGGGATCCTCAGCCGAGCCGAGCCAGAAGACCGCGGCGGCGCACAGAAGCAGCAGTGCCCAGACGCGAGCGACGCCCTGCCAGCCATAAGCGAGCATGACCCAAGGGGCGCCGAGCTTGGTGATCGCCGACCCCGCATTCCCTGCGCCCAATATGCCCAGGGCCGTGCCGTGACGTTCTTTCGGATACCATCGCGTGATGTACGACAGTCCGACGGCGGAGCAACCCCCGGCAATACCGGTGCCGAGCCCCATCAAGAGTATCGTCGGAAAGCTGGTGGCATGGGCGAGGAACCAGGTCGCGATCGCCGCAATGATCATCACACCGAGAAAAAGCCGTCTTCCCCCGTGCCGGTCAGCCCACACGCCAAGCACGACGCGCATCAGAGAGCCTGACAGGAACGGGGCGCCGACGAGCAACCCGAACTCGGTATCCGATAGGCCGTACTGTCGCTGGATTTCGACCCCGATGATCGCGAAGATCGTCCATACGGCGAAGCAGCCGATATAACCCAGCGTAGTTACCACCAGGATCCGCCTGCGCAGGCGCTCGAGCGCCGCAACGGGGTGATCGGCCTCTCGACGAGGCCCGATCTCGGCAGGCTGATTTAAGATCACGCGAGCCTCAATCCGGAATACTGCCCGCCGGTCTTACATGGACTTCGTGAGTTCCTCCGGTCGATCACGTCCGACCTCGAAGCCAGCCCGATCTGCAGCCACATTTGCGCGGTCATAGAGCACGTTCCCGCCGCCAATTTTAAAAGCGTTCCGGGTGGATCACTGCATAGAACAAGTAAATCACCACTAAAACCAGTAATACCACCAGTATATGAAGCGCCATATGACACTTCGTCGCCGCGGCCGACTTGGCCTTGCGGGCCGATAACGTGCTCCGCGAAGCCAACGAGCGCGGCGCAGGATAGGAAAAGCGCAACCAGGAGCAGAAGCATCACGAGACTAAGGAGCATTAGCCGGGCCTTCTCTGTTTAAATCACAAATACCGGATCCGCTGCCAAAGCGCCTTGATCCAAGTCAATCGCGAAGGACACCCGGCCGGGAACATCGAAGCCTTATGACCGCTCGTCCAGCGTGCGACACCGGTTGCGATATCCGGCAATCTCGGCGGATGGCTGTACAGCGCACCTAACGGCACGATCCTGCAATGCGGATACCCAGCCAAGCGGCCCCTTATCAAATCACGATCATGAATAAGTTTTCGAGACAGAACGGATCCGCACGCCGTAAAGAATGCGTAAACGGATCTATCGCGGAGCTACCAGGATTACATCGCAACTCTATTCAGAGGAAACTCGAGTGTAATGCGCTCGGTCAGTGACGCGCCGAGGCGTTTCGGCTACAGGCGGCCGGTTTCGAAATCCTCGAGCGAGTAACCCAGCTGCGACAACCCTTCTTCGAGGTAGTCGGAGAGCAACGGCGTGCCGATCAGGTAGTCGGTTTCCTTTTCGTCGTGGATACGGCGCGCTTCTACGAGCGCTTCGCGCCATTCTTCTTTTGCATAGTCGCCTCGGCCCAACCAAGTGAGCGCCAGCAGCTCGATGCGCTCCAGGTCGCTCAACCCGTTGATCGCGTCAACGAGTTCCTGATAGGTCGGATTGTCGGCGCTGAACTGGAGCACGTCCCGCTCGTCGTCGTCCGATGGGTTGGAGCCCGAATCTTCGTCGACGGGCGGCACCTGGGCATCGAATTCTCGCGCCTTGATGATGATGAAGGCAAGATTTTCCAAGGGGATGGTCAGCATGAGAGCTCCTGAGGGTCGATTTGACGGGCTCGCATATGCGAAAGTCCTTGTTTTCCGCAATCACAGGCTGGTAAACCGCACATGGCGGGCCGGCGTTGATATGGATCAAGGAACGGGCTTCGAGCCAGGCGACCTTCTACAATCTCGTCGCTTTTTAACGCCCTTGGTCACCGCGGCGCTCACCGTCCCGGAAGGGGATGACGCGCTGCTGCTAGTCCGGCCGCATGCGCCCGGCTTGTCCAGGTGTTTCCGCTTCTCGCGGGTAATCCATCGCTGAGCGTAGACTGACAGCGGCGGCCGGCATGCCAAATCCATATTCCTTCGGCTCGATCGGCTCTCCATGGCCTCCATCGACGGTAATTGCTTGACACAGATCAAGGCGGCGGAGGTCCGGGGCGCTAAATCTCAGCCGGCAAAATTGACTCGAAAGGACGAACCATGGCAGTGCGAGTTGCGATTAACGGCTTTGGCCGCATCGGCCGGCTGGTGCTGCGCGCGACGTATGAGATGAGGTGCGAGGATGTCGAGATCGTCGCGATCAATGATCTCGGTCCGGTCGCCACCAATGCGCATCTCCTCAAATACGACAGCGTGCACGGGCTCTTCCCGGGTGTGGTCACCAGGGGCAGCAATTAGATGGATATCGGCCGCGGCAAGATCGCGGTCAGCGCGGAACGAGACCCGGTGCAGCTGCCCTGGCGCAGTCTCGGCATCGACATGGTGCTTGAATGTACCGGGATTTTCACCAAGCGGGCGGCCGCGGCGAAGCATGTCGAGGCCGGTGCGAAACGGGTGATCGTCTCGGCCCCGGCCGACGGCGCCGACATGACCGTCGTGATGGGGGTCAACCACCGTGAGCTGGTGCCCGAACACAGGGTTATCTCGAGCGCCTCGTGCACCACGAACTGCCTTGCTCCGGTGGCCTATGTGCTGCAGCAGGGCATCGGCATCGAGCGCGGCTACATGACGACGATCCATGCCTACACCGGTGACCAAAACACGGTCGACACATTGCACAAGGATTTGCGGCGCGCCCGCGCCGCGGCATTGTCGATGATCCCGACCTCGACCGGCGCAGCCAAGGCAGTCGGCCTCGTCCTGCCGGCGCTCAAAGGAAAGCTCGACGGCACAGCGATCCGCGTGCCCACCGCGAACGTATCGCTGATCGACTTCGAGTTCGACGCTTCACGCAATACCTCTCGCGACGAGATCAATGGGTTGATGGAGACCGCAGCGGAGTCGAACCAGCTGCGCGGGATCCTCGGTATCAATAGCGAGCCGACGGTCTCGGCCGATTTCAACCGCGACCCACACAGCGCAATCTTTGATGTGACGCAGACGCAGGTCCTTGATAAACGGTTCGTCCGCGTCCTCGCCTGGTATGACAACGAGTGGGGGTTCTCGAACCGAATGGCCGAGGCGGCGGCCTATTTCGGCAGATTCGGGTGAGGCGCACAGCGTCGGCGCAAGCCGACGCGCCATCTGGGATGAAAACGACGGACCGCGCCACCCACCCGCCTGCCCACGGCGGAGTGGGCGAGGCCTGCCGACGGGCTTGTTGACTTTAATGCCATCCATGTGTCCCGAATGACGAGTACAATATAAGGCCCGAGGTGGGTGCATTGGCATGGCGACAATCTCGCCGGCCCCACTTCCATTAGCCCCGCCGATACCATTTCATTCCGCGAGAGGACGAGCATGCGACCTCGAGTGGCCGCCGACACCCTCGCCAAGGCTGGTTTCATCTCATTACGAGAGCCGTTCTGCTACAAGTTCGCGCGATTGTCAGCTACGTGACGAGCGGGGAAAGCTGTGGAGCACCACGCCGAGGTGCTGAGGGGCGGGGTCTGGCACCACGGAATCCCGAGCTGACGAGACCTCGTTGCAGTGCTGTTGATGTTGGGGACGGTGATCCTCCTCGGCACCGGCGCACGCCAGATGCTGGCGCCGTTCGTCATCGCTCATCAGCCCGAGATCTCGCTCTCACCGGCGGCACTGCCGTTTTATGCGCGCCGCACAGTCATGCGGATGCTCGTCGCATTAATACTCTCGCTGATCTTCACCTTCACTTACGCGACCTTGGCCGGCAAAAACCGCCGGGCCGAGATGGTGCTGATACCGCTCCTCGACGCTCTCCAGTCGGTGTCGATCCTCGGTTATCTCTCCTTCACCGTCGTGTTCTTTATCTCGCTGTTTCCCGGCAACGCCCTGGGGCCCGAGCTTGCCGCG
>Ga0306920_100008115_pt1 | contig 13914 bp, 9 predicted proteins | sample flu12Cox44000170_FD_204666 | JGI IMG/M metagenome (GOLD analysis project Ga0306920, IMG submission 204666) | Lab enrichment of tropical soil microbial communities from Luquillo Experimental Forest, Puerto Rico - flux4day.12C.oxic.44.000.170 (v2)... | ecosystem: Environmental > Terrestrial >...
TTGAAGGTGGCAAAACCCGTCCGCGAATATGACTGGGGCTCCACCGGAGCGCTTGCCACGTTGGAGGGTCGCGAGCCGTCCGGCCGACCGGAGGCGGAATTGTGGATGGGCGCGCACCCGGCAGCATCGTCACGTCTGCGCCAGCCGGATGGCAGCGAGGTCAGCTTGGCCGCCGCGATCCACACCAATCCGGTTGCCGTGCTGGGCCGGGAGTGCACGACCCGGTTCAGCGCGCGCCTGCCGTTCCTGCGGAAGGTGCTGGCCATAGCACGAGCGCTGTCGATCCAGGTGCATCCCTCCCGCGCCCAGGCCGCCGCGGGGTTCGCCCGCGAACAAGCGGCCGGCATGTCGCAGGCCGAACGCAGCTACGTGGACCTGTACGCCAAGCCGGAAATGCTCCTACCAGTTACCGAGTTTGCGGCACTGGCCGGCCTGCGCCCACGGGACCGGATTATCCAGATGCTAGCGAGCCTGAATGTTCCGGCACTCCGTCCGGTGCTACTGACCCTGGAGTCGGAGGCGGTACAGGCAGGCCCGGCCGGTGTGCTGGCGATCCTGGCCACCTGGCCACGGGCTCAGCGGCGCGCGCTGGCCAGCTTGATCTGCGAACGCGCACACGGCCTGCTCGGCGGGACGGCCACAAGCCTCGATCCCGACGGGCAGTCAAGCCTCGAATGGGTCATCACCCTGGCCGAACAGCACCCCGACGACCCGCTGGTGGTGGCGCCATTGCTGCTACGGCTGCACCGGCTCCAGCCGGGACAGCCGATATACCTGCCTAACGGGGTTCCGCACGCCTGTCTATCCGGCGTAGGGGTGGAGATCATGGCCTCCAGGGGTCAGGTGTACCGCGCGTCCGTCGGTCGCTCCTTGCCAGCGAGCCCGCAGCGTCATAGTCCTGAGCCGGAACGGCTCAGCAGCCCTGCTCCTGGCCAGTAGCCTGCGCACGCCCAAGGCGGTAAGCAGCCGCACCGCTACCAAAGTGCAACTCACTATCACAGAGGACGACGAAATGTGCACGCACACACCCCGGTGCCCAGGCGGACAGGCAGCGCAGGAGCTCACCTGGGCTGCCGCCGCCGGAGCGCACTTGAACGCTACCGGCGCGGCGCCGAGCAGCCCGCTGCAGACGCCAGAGCCATATAGCCTGCCAATGCCAGATAAGCCGCTTGAGGCCATTATGCTCGTCGGGGGCCGGGGGACCCGGCTGCGGCCGCTGACCCTGTCCGCGCCGAAACCCCTGCTGCCGACGGCGGGCGCGCCGTTCCTGGCCCACCTGCTGGCCTGGGCGGCCGCGGGCGGCGTTACCCACGTCGTGCTCGCGACCTGCTACAAGGCTGAGATGTTCGCCGCGGCGTTCGGCGATGGCTCGGCGTTCGGGCTGTCCATCGACTACGTTTCCGAGGACGTTCCGCTCGATACAGCCGGCGCGATCCGCAATGCGGCCAACTCGCTGCGCGGCACCGGCGCGGCCGATCCGGTTGTGGTGCTCAACTCCGACATCCTGTCCGGGCACGACCTGAGCGCGCAGATCGACCTGCACGTCAAGGCCGACGCCGCGGTGACCCTGCACCTGGTCGAGGTGGACGACCCGTCCCGGTTCGGCGCGGTACCGACCGATGGCACCGGCCGGGTGATGGCGTTCCTGGAAAAGACGCCGAACCCGGTGACCGACCGGATCAACGCCGGCTGCTACGTGTTCCGGCGCGACGTCATCGGCCAGATCCCGGCCGGCCGCCGGGTATCGGTCGAACGGGACACGTTCCCGGGCCTGATCGAAGCGGGAGAACTGGTCATGGGCTATCACGAGTCCGCGTACTGGCTGGACGTGGGGACGCCACAGACATTCGTACGCGGCTCATGTGACCTGGTGCTTGGACGGCTAGCCGCCTCGGCCGTGCCCGGCCCGCCCGGGGACATGCTCCTGCTTGCGGGCGCGTCGGTGGAGCCGGACGCGTCGGTCTCCGGCGGTTCGGTGGTGGGCGTGGGAGCCTCGGTTGGGTCTGGAGCCACCGTCTACGGCAGCGTACTCTTCGACTCCGCGACGGTCGGCGACGGCGCTGTGGTGCGCGGCTCGATTGTTGGCCGGGGGGCCGTAGTGGCTCCCGGTGCGGTGCTGGACGACGCAGTGGTAGGAGACGGCGCGTATGTCGGGCCGGGCAACGAACTAGCCCGCGGCGTCCGCGTCTGGCCGGGCGTGCGGCTTGAGCCGACCTCGGTCCGCTTCTCCTCCGATGTGTAATGATCGGCGGCTGCAGCGTCTCGTAGGATTGCTGGCTCTCCCCGTGCACGCGAGGATCGGCGACCTCGCCCGTGGCACCGGCCTCGCCGGCCTCAAGGACCGTGTGGAGGCGATTGGCGGCCGGATCATCCAGCACAGCCCCCCGGGGCCCAACGCTTCCGCAAAACGGTGCCGTTGGGTCAGGCTGCTCATCTGCACCCACGTCGCGTCCGCACGACCCACTCATCATCACGATAAGTCGTGTGCGCCGTCGTCACCATTCGCATGTGATATTCACTGGCGCGCGAGCGCGGTGTTCGTCACCCAGGTAGGCGGCACGGGCTGAGAGCCGTCATCAGAGCCGCCTGCATAGTGGCCGGGAGTCCGCCTGCGCGGTCACGCTTCCGGTCTGCATACCGGTTAAGATGGTCGAGTCCGGCGATGCCCGCGCCCTGAGACCTTCGGTACGACTTTTATGACGCCACGGTGCTAGCCCGAGGCGCGTCGTTCACCAGCTAGCTAGCCGCTCCCGGATCAGGAAGCGAGGGAGTGACACCAAAAAGAGGCATCAATGACTACCCATATGAGTTTCCCGTCCGCGCGGACGACGGGCTGGAAGAATGGCTGGGATCAGCCGACGAACACGGCGGCCCGCCTAGGTCACGACTTCGGGCACAACGTGCTCCCGGCGCTGATCGTCTTCGCGTTCGTCACCTTCTTCGTCGCGAAATTGGGCCGCCGGAGAGGCTGGGCGATAGGGACGGTACCACCCTCCAATGCGAGATTTCCCGAACTACCTACGTGGACCCATGAGCATGCATCTGATCAATGATTTTCTCCATTCCTACGGGTATCTCGCCGTCTTCCTATTCATCGCGCTGGAAAGCGTAGGCTCTCCGCTGCCCGGCGAAACCGCGGTGATCGCTGCAGCGCTTTATGCTGGATCGACTCACCGGCTGAACATCGGCCTGATCGCGCTCGTCGCGGCCGTCGCGGCCATCGCCGGTGACAACGGCGGCTACTGGCTGGGCCAGCATGGCGGCTCGAGGCTGGTGCGGCGCTATGGCCACTGGGTGCGGCTGGACACCAGGAAACTCAAGGTCGGGCGCTACCTGTTCGCCTGCCATGGAGGCAAGATCGTGTTCGTGGGACGGTTCATCACCGCACTGCGGACCTACGCCGCATTCTTCGCCGGGCTGAACGCGATGCGCCGCTCCCGCTTTCTTGTCGTCAATGCCGCGGCCGGCATAATGTGGGCGGCCGCCTGCTCCTTCAGCGCGTACGCCCTGGGTCGCACGGCGATACGGGTGGGAACCGACCTCACGATCGGCGGAGTGGCGGTCGCCGGCCTGTTGACCGTCGTGGTAGCGCTGGTCATGAACCGGATCATACGCCGATTCGAGGAGCGCGCCGCCGCGGCCTTCCCGGATCCGCCACTGATTCGACCCTGTTGATGACGGGAGCAGCCGAGCCGCATTTCGCCTTTACACGTCAATTCGTTCGCGGCCTGATAGGAGTACGGCCGCGTTGCTGACGAGCTCTCGGGCAGGAGCCATAAACAGCACGGATAACACTGGAGTGGAAAATGGACATAGAGGTAATCGTCGAGATTCCCAAGGGGCAGCGCAACAAGTACGAGATGGACCACCGCACGGGCCGGATCCGGCTTGACCGCATGCTCTTCACGGCGACCCGGTACCCCGCCGACTACGGGTTCATCGAGGACACCTTGGCCGAGGACGGTGACCCGCTCGACGCCCTGGTTCTGCTCGACGAACCAACCTTCCCTGGCTGCCTGATCACGGCACGAGCCATCGGGATGTTCCAGATGAGGGACGAAAAGGGGCCTGATAACAAGATCCTCTGCGTCCCCGCGGCAGATCCCCTGATGGAACACCTGCAGGACATTCGTCACGTACCCGAGTTCGAGCGGTCGGAGATCCAGCACTTCTTCAAGGTTTACAAGGACCTCGAGCCCGGCAAGATGGTGGAGGCCGCCCGGTGGTCCGGCCGCGCGTCCGCCGAGGCGGAGATTGAGCGCTGCCGTAGGTCCTTGAGCACTGCCCTGCCTCAGGTCGTGGAGCTCCGGGCGGGCAACCCGTCAGGTGGGGCGGGCCAGGCTCAGGCCAGCTGAGCCCACGGTCCGTTCGGCTCAAAGAGATTTTCCCGAACGGGCCGGGTGCGTGTCACCAGGTCAGCGGTGCGCATCACCGGGCGCATGTGAAGCGGCTCACCCGCGCTGCCGCGCCGCTTCCCCCAACGCAGGTAGCTGCGTTCAGGCGGCACTCAGGCTTTCCGGTTAGCTGGAAGGTGCACCATCCGGGCCGCACGGCTGCCCGCCGGGACCGGTGACTGCCGGGCCCGGTTCCCCACCCCGAATCGCTGATCTGCCTGGCCGGAGTCGCCCCCTCCACCCGCAAGTCCGGCAAGGCCACCTACGCCGACTTCCGCCGGGCCGCCGGCAAGCAGCTCCGCGACGCCGTCTGCGACCTCGCCGGCGACTCCCGCCACGCCAGCCTGCGGGCAGCCCAGCTGCACAACGATGCCATCGCACGCGGCAACGACCACCCCCACGCCACTCGCATCCTCGCCCGCGCCTGGCTGTACGTCATCTGGCACTACTGGCAGAACCGCACAGCCTACGACCCCCGCCTGGCACAAAGCTCTCCAGCGCATCCTCGCCGAAGAAAACCGGCGGCGGCTTGACACAGGGCTACTTATAACTCCAGTCGATCGAGGCCCGCAGCCTCTGCTGTCGCGCCGGCTTGGTGCGGCTGCCCCAGGTCAGCAGGCCCAGCCGGTCGCCCAGCCGGGCGTCGATCTGCTCTGGGGACAGCACCGTTCGTCGTCTTACCCGTCGCGGGTTAGTTTCCTGTGCAGGATGTGACCAATGGCAGCGGTGGTGCTGACCAGCGAGGCGGGGAGCACGCGGGCGCGCCAGCGAACGCTGCGGCGGGCGGTAGCGGCCAGGCCGCGCCGGACGGTGGTGCCGTCGCGGCGCAGATCCTGTGGTGCCGACGGGCAGGCCGCATAGCTGGCGCGTTCTTCTGCCAGGGCCAGCCTGCGAACCGCGGCGCTGGCAGGCTCTGGCAGCGTGACGCTGACCCGGTCGGCCAGGGTGCGGGGTGGTTCGCTGGGCCGGCCGCCAAACCCGAAATCCGCTAGGTCGTCGCGAAACTCGCGCCAGGCGACATGGGCCCGGGCGGCGTCGTCGGTGGCGCGCATCCACCGCCATTGGCGCCGGGTGATGCGGAGGGTAGCTATGGCGATGACGACTAGCGCGATCGCAGTCACCACGGCCAGTGTGGTAGCCGCCAGCGAAGTTCCCGCTGGGCGGCCGTGCGAGCCGGTGCCGGGCTGGTCCGCCTGCTGCGGAGGCTTCGGAATGGGGCGGTTGGCGTGCGGGCCGGGCAAGAGACTGCCGGACCCGGTGGCGGCCTCGATGACCGGATCGGTGGGGACCGTCGTCGCGTTCCCCGTCCCGGTCGAGGCGCTCATATAGTCCGGCGTGCTGGCGGTGCCGCCCTGCTCGCCCGGGGTGGGCTCGAAACGAATCCAGCCGAAGGTGGGGAAGTACACTTCGGTCCAGGCGTGCGCGTCGGTGGTCTTGACCTGGTAGCTGGCGCCCTTGCCTGGCATGCCGGCGGTGTAGCCGGTCACGAACCGGGCCGGGATGCCGAGCAGGCGGGTGAGCACGGTCATCGCATACGCGTACTGGACGCAGTAGCCGGTCTTCGTCGTGGTCAGAAACGACAGCAGGCCGGCCGCGCTGTCGAACGGCGCCGCGGCCAGGCTGTAACGGAAGGGGGGCGTCGACAGCCAGGTCACCAGCGCGGCCACCTTGCCGAGCTCGGTAGCCTGACCGGATGTCCGGGCTTGCGCTAGCTGCTTCAGCGCCGCGGTCCGGTACGACGGGGGCAGCTGCAGGTCCGGCGCCAGGCCGGGCAGCGTGTTCAGCGCTGGCACGGCTTCCAGCTCCGCCCGGCTGGGGTCGATAGCGTAGCTCACCGCCGAGTAGGTTATGCCGGCCAGTGAGCTGTCCGGGGAGTAGATCATGAGGTCAGGGTCGGCCAGCCACCGTCCCGGTGCGCTGACCCGGATTTCCGGGTAGGGCAACGGCAGGAAAGCCGGGTGCGCACCCGAGGAGCCGGTGGTCGTGGTTACCGTCGTGGTCACCAGCTGAGCAGCGGACAGGTCAGTCAGCCCCGGTGCCTGGGGGAGTGAGCTGGCCTGCGCCGCGCCTGGCGGGTAGCTGGTCAGCTGCCAGCCCGTCTCGTCCAGGGTGTCGAACACGTACTGCCGGAAGTACTGCGGGTCGTTCTGCTGCAGACTCGGCGAGGCGGTGGTGGTGTAGGTGAACACCACGCTCGGGCGGCTCTCATGCAGCTGGGCCATGGTCTGTGGCAGGCCCCCGGCATCGGCGCCCGGGGAGAACAGCGCGCTCAGGTGCACGCCGGACAGTAGCAACGGCGCGCACAGCGCCGCCGCGATTGAGGTAAGGCCGCCCGCCGCGGCCAGAGCCGTGGCGTTCCCGCTGGTCCGGCTGCCGAGAGCGAGCATGGCCAGGTAACCCGCGGCGCCGAGGCCGAACATAAGGCCATCGACCAGCCGGTTATGCGAAGCGTTCATCATGACCGGCACGCCGAACAGGACCAGCAGCGGCAATCCGGCCAGCGCGGCCGCCCGCAGCCGCACCGCGATCAGGTCAGTCATTACCGCGGTGATGCCCGCACCGGCGGCCGCCAGCAGAATCAGCCCGGGCAGGCCCGGCGCAGGCTGGTTGTATATATGCGCCTCGTCCAGCCCGGCGCCGGCGAGGTCCCACAGCCGGGCCAGGGAACCCGGCGTCGGGATCACGTACAGCAGCGAGTGGCGGGCCTCGAAGACCAGGTTCAGGTACAGCGACAGGGCCGCCACCCCGGCGGCCATGCAGACCAGCACGGGCGGCATGCGAGGGGCCCGCAGCCGGGTCAGCGTCCCGGCGCCGGCCACCGTGATCACCGCGCCGGCCGCGGCGGCGAACCACAGCGGGCTGAAGAACAGCGGAGTCATTGCCGTCGAGACCAGCACGCAGGCCACCGCGGCGGTGATCGTCATCTTGCGGTCTGGCCGCATGCTACCTTGCCCCCAGCAGCCGGTCGGCCGAATCCACGAGCCGGAGGCGTCCGGTGGGCTGGTGCAGCTGCTGCCAGGCCGCCGCCAGCGGCATGCCGGCCGTCACGACGACGACCCGCCAGCCCGCGGCGGACAGGATCTCCGCGGACCGTGCCGGGTCCTGGCTGGTCCCGCCGGACGTCCAGGCCGAGACGGCGAACAGCAGCGCCATCGCGGGCGCTTTCCCGCGCCGGGCCGCAGCCAGCTGGGCGGCGTCATCCGCCGACAGCCGCCCGGCCACCGCGATCAGCTGGCCGCTCGCGCTGGCCAGCGCGGAGATACCGGACTCTAGGCTGGCCTCCCGCGACGGGGTGATGACCGCGAGCACGTCCAGCAAGGTGTCGGAGAAGGTACCGCGGGGGGCGATCTCGCCGGCCTCAGTGATCAGCCGGGCCCGGAAGCCCTCCTCAGCCAGGTGCGCGCCGATCGAGGCGGTCGCGCTGACCGCGGACTCGAAACTCGATGTCGACCCGCGGCCGGCGTGCGCGCACTGGCGGGTGTCCAGGAACACCGACGCGCTGTTGCGCCACTGGTGTTCCTCCCGGCGGACCATCAGCTCGCCGTACCGTGCCGTGGACTTCCAGTGCACCTGGTGCAGGCTGTCGCCGTCCCGGTAGGTCCGTGGGGCCGCGTCGTCCTCGCCGACCGCCGAAATCGTCCGCGTCCCGCCGGCGCCCTCGCCCAGCCAGTTGCTCGGCGCGGCGGCCCGCGGCAGCGCGACGATCTTGGGCGTGACCACCAGCGTGCTCATGGCGTGGACCGACTTGGCCGTCTTCACCAGCCCGAACGTGTCCGCGACCTGGATCCGCAGCGGGCCCACGCCGAACCTACCGCGGGCTTCGGGCCAGATCTGGTAGGACAGCTCCTGGTGCCCGCCCGGCTCGATCTCATCCAGCACGAGCCGCGGGCTGGACCCCAGTACCCTCAGCGGGTCCGGGGTGACGTCCTCGGCCACCAGCACGCCGGCGCGCAGCCGCGACACGCTCTCCATCCGCGCGGTCACCGTGGTTCGCTGTCCGACCGCGACCCGCGGCGGATCCAGTCGGCGGCTGCAGGCCAGCCGGTACCGCGTCCGGGGCACGATCAGCGCCGAGACGACCGGCAGGATGAAGACGAGCGCGCCGACCCGGACCAGGCCCGGCTCGGGAATCGCCACGCCGCACACCACCGCCGCGCCGCCTGCCGCCAGGAACGACCGGCCCCGCGTCGTCAGCGGGCCGAACAGCCTCCGCAGCACCTTCCCCAGCGAACTCATTACCTGGCTCCGCATGGTCATCACGGGTGGCCATAAGCGGGTGGCGGGTAGGACGCCCGAAGCTGCCCTCCCACGTCGGCCGGCGCCCAGGACGGTCCATGGCATGCGGGAGCGAATGCGTAGGCAGGATCGCAGGGAGTCTGCCGCCCCGCCGAGGATGCCGCCAGCGCCAAGGCCAGCACCGCGGCAAGGGCGGCGACTGCGGCTACGACAAGCATGATCCGCCGTTTCAGGAATGCTCGCCACCCAGCCAGCGTGGTCCGAGCCGGCAGCCGCTCGGCCTTAGGCATGGCCGCGCCGACGGTCGCGCTGGTAAAGGCCGAGAACGCAGCGGCAAGCTCCGCGTCTGCCTGCAGTTCGTTCTGTATCGCGGCGAGAACGTGTCGCTGGCAACCGGACAGACGAAGCCGGACTCTGCGTGCTGTCCGTAGTCGCTGCCAGAGCCGCGCTCCTCCGGCAGGATGCCGCACCTGCACCTCAGAGCCTTGGCGACGGGTTACATCATTGCTTTCTGGCTGACCGGCACTGGACATGCGTGAAGTTCTCCTCGGGATATGTTCCGCGCCCACTGGCCATGAGCGGACTGGTGTTTCCAAGGAATTTCTACCTGCAACCGCGCTTCGTGCCATCCCGGTAACCAGCCATTTGCGGGCTTGACCGGACTATGCAGACGGCAGGATAACCGTTACACGAGCCGCCATCCGGCCCGACTGGAGGTAAAGGGCCGCTCAGCAGGTATCCGGGCGGTCAGCCCGCTATCCGGCGCGACTATGGCGGCCGTTTTATACACCTCGCTGGTCTGCATAGTCACAGCGCCGACCCAAGATGGTCGATACCAGGGATGTCAGTCCACACCAGGCTCACGTAGACATTTCGATGAAGGATCTACCGATCTAACGAGCCTCTGATGGGAGGTGACCCAAACCGTGCGCCGGTTCTGGCGGGAGCAAGCCATGAATTCTGAGTCGGCCGAGACAACCGGCGATGGCCGCTCCGTACAGCAATGCTCGGAAGCCGAGCAGACTGGCGAGCCTAGCCTACCGATGGGCAAACTATCGATCATAAGTTTTGCCCGCCTCAGCACAGGACGCATTCTTAAATTCGCCGCTGTCGGCGGTACCGGGGTCATCATTAACACTTCGGTGCTGTACGTGCTTTCCCGGTGGGTCGGCCTGCCGCTTGTGGCGGCCTCGGCCCTGGCCGTGGAGCTCGCGGCGATTAGTAACTACCTGTTGAACGATACCTGGACGTTCGCAGTACGGTCACCGTCTCTCGGGCGGTTCGCGAAGTTCAACACCGCCTCGCTCGCGGGCCTGGCACTCAATGTCCTGAGCGTCTGGCTGCTCACCCGGCTGGGACTCAACTTCCTGGTGGCCGACCTCATCGGCATCGCCGCCGGGTTCGCCGCGAATTATGCATTCAGCGTGCGCTGGGTGTGGGTCCGGGAGGCATGATGCACGATCTGTTCTACGCCGGGCTGGTGGGTTTCTCGCTGCTGGTCACGGTTCAGTCGGCGCACACACTGTTCCTGACGCTCTATACCTGGGACCGGCCGCCGACCGAGGCGAGGGCGCCGGAGCGGTTCCTGCCGCCGCGGCTGTCTTTCACCGTCATGCTCCCCGCCCGGCACGAGGAAGCCGTCATCGCGACGACGATCGAGCGTGTCGTGCGAGCGAATTACCCGGCGAACCTGATCCAGGTCCTGGTGGTCTGCTCCGTCGACGACGACGGCACCATCGCCAAGGCCGAGGAGAAGATCACTGAACTTCGGCGGGAAGGGTACGGCAACGTCTCGGTGGTGGTGTTCCACGACAATCCCATCAACAAGCCGCACGGGCTGAACGCCGCCCTGCCGCAGGCGACGAATGACGTGGTCACGATCTTCGACGCCGAAGACGACATCCATCCCGACATCTTCAACGTCGTGAACACGGTGATGGAAACGGAGCACGTCAAGGTGGTCCAGGGCGGCGTCCAGCTCATGAACTTCGATTCCACCTGGTTCTCCGCGCTGAACGTCCTTGAGTACTTCTTCTGGTTCAAGAGCCGCCTGCACTACTTTGCCCGGCAAGGCGCGATAACGCTGGGCGGTAACACCGTCTTCTTCGACCGCGCACTGCTCGTGCGCATCGGCGGCTGGGACGAGACCAACCTGACCGAGGACGCCGACATCGGGCTGCGCCTGTCGGGCACCCGGGAGAAGATCCGCGTCGTCTACGACGACCGGTACGTGACCCGCGAGGAGACTCCCCCGACGGTGACGCAGTTCATCAAACAGCGCACCCGCTGGTGCCAGGGATTCATCCAGACCATGCACAAGGGGACGTGGAAAGGCCTGCCGACCCGCAAGCAGCGCTTGCTCGCCTTCTACACCCTGGCCTTCCCGATCTTCCAGGCCCTGCTGGGCATCTACTTCCTGTTCTCGCTGCTGACGATGCTTTCTCTCAAGACCCCGGTGCAGGTTGCGCTCATCAGTTACTTGCCTGTCGTCATGCTCATCGCGCACTTCCTGGTATCCGTCGTCGGCCTGCGTGAGTTCACTGCGGCGCACGGCCTGAAGATGACACGGGCCGACGTGGTTCGCCTGGCCGTCGCGTGGCTTCCTTACCAGCTGATGCTGGCCTACGCGGCCGGGCGGGCGGTGGTGCGCCAGATGCGCGGCATCAATAACTGGGAGAAGACGGCGCACGTGGGCGCGCACCGCGGGCCCTCCAGCGAGCCGACCGAAAACGTTAAGGAGATGGTCGATGACGCCGCGTGACCCGGCCATCGCGCGGCGCGGCGCCGCAGCAGGCACCGTTACCCCGCTCGGGCGGGCAACGCCCGCGGCGAGCAGGCTGCTCGGCGCGGCGTCGGCCGCCCAGCGGTCCCTGGGCCGCTGGGGCATTCTGGCCCTGGCCTTCGCGCTCGTGACCGGGCTGCTGACGCACGGTTACCATCTGTTCAGCTACCCGCTCTATAGCACCGACGAGGGCATCTACGTCGAGCGGGCCTGGGCGGTGATCCGCGAGGACCGGCTGAGCCCGGTGACGTATTTCTACGACCACGCCCCGGGCGGGTGGCTGATGCTGGCCGCCTGGGAGTTCCTGCTGCCGAAGCATTTCGACTTGTTCGGTAACCCGGTGAACAGCGGCCGGGTCCTCATGCTGCTGGCGCATCTGGCCAGCGTGTTCTTCCTGTTTGAGATCGCGCGGAAGCTGTCCGGCGGCCTGCTGGCCCCGGTGATCGCGACGTTCCTGTTCAACTTCTCCCCGCTGGGGGTCTACTACCAGCGGATGGTGCTGCTGGACAACCTCATGGTCGTCGGGGTGCTGCTGAGCCTCTACCTGCTGCTGCTCAGCCGAGCCCGGCTCTTCGCCGGGTCCTGGTCGGGCCTGGCCTTCGGCATATCCGTGATTACCAAAGAGAACGCGATTTTCTTCGCGCCGACCATTATCTACCTGCTCAGCCGCCGGACTAAAGGGGATCCCAGCCACCGCTTCGCGATGACGCTGTGGCTGTTCGCCGCCGGCATGTCGATGCTGGCCTACTTCCTGTACGCCACGCTGAAGGGCGAGCTTTTCCCGCCGCAGATGGATTTCAACCTGGCGCACCAGCCGCAGGGACACGTGTCGCTGCTGTATGAGCTGTGGTACCAGCTCCACCGCAACCAGGGAACCCTGTTCAACCACGGCAGCTACCTGTACACGATGTGGCTGCCCAAGGACAGGTACCTGCTGGCGGCCGGGCTCGCGGCCATGCTGGTCTGCCTGTACCTGGGCTGGCGCGACAAGGAGCGGAACCTGGGCTTCCTCGTCGCGGGGACCCTGGCCCTGGAGATCGCCTTCTACCTCGCCCGGGGCAGCGTGATCCTGGACTTCTACGTGATCCCGCTGATCCCGATGTTCGCGCTGTGCATTGCCCTGGTCGCCGACCGGGCGCTGAAGTCGCTCCCCGGCCCGGCGGCCCGCGTCGCGGTGACGGTGGTCCCGGCGCTGGCCGCGGCGCTGCTGCTGCTGCCCTCCGGCGGCTACCTGCTCACCCATGACCCCCAGACCGGCAAGCTGAAGCCAAACGACGTGTACTACCTGCCGCTGACCTACCTGCAGCAGGAGCAGATCGCCTGGATCCAGGCGCATATTCCGCCCACTGCCCGGATCGTTTCCGATGACGATATCTGGGTGGCGCTGCACGAAGGCCACCCCACCTACCCGTACGACGAGTCGCACTTCGAAGCCGCCTCCGACCCCGCCGTGCGGGACAAGGTATTCGGCGGGAACTGGCAGAACATCGACTACATCGTGCTGTCCAACGGCATGAAGCAGGCCATGATCCTGAACAACACGGGCGGCCAGGAAAATTACATACTCAACACCCTGAACAATCACTCGACCAAAGTATGGCAGGCGAGCCGCGGCAAGGTGAGTCTCGCAATCTATAAAGTCCAGAAATAAGTGAGAAAGGTAATATGATGGAAAGCCGGACTGAAGAAAAGCCTGTCGCCGGCGGCTCGCCTGACAAGAAGCGGAAGATCGGCTGGAAGCAGCTGGTCGCGGTCGCGGTCGCGGTCGTCATCGTCTGGCAGGTCGGCAAGGCGGTCTCCCAGAGCGGCGGCAAGGCCACGCGCGTTTCCAGCCAGAGCTCAGCGACCCCGACGTTCGTGCCGCCGACCCGATCGACCCCCAGGCCGACGGTCACGCTCGGCGGCCGCGCGGTGGCGGCCAACGGGGGGCCGGTCATCCTGGTCAACCCCGGCCTGGTCGCACCCGGTGGCGTGGTCAACGTTCAGGGCAGCGGCTTTGATCCGGGTGTGTCGGTGGCCGTCTGGCTGCGGCCGCTGCACTCGAGCACCGGCACCCTGGTTGCCCACGGCGTGACGTCGAAGTACGGCACGCTCAACACCGGGTTCACCATGCCGGCCTCGATGACCGGCGCCACGGAGAACGTGGTAGCCCAGCAAGCCGGCGGGACTAAGACGGCCATCGCCCAGATCGTGGCCCCGGTCGGGGTCGGCCGCGCCGTCATCGACGGCAAGTCGGCGGGCAAGCCCGGCGACACGGTCACCGTCTCCGCGAGCGGGTTCGGCGCCGGCGAGAAGATCGATGTCTTCTGGGGCCGCGTCGCCGGCACCCCGGCGGCCACCCTGACCGCCGACGGCTCGGGCTCTGTCGGCATGGCCAGCGTCCCGGTCGGCGTCGCCCCTACCGGCCCCACCACCTTGGTGCTGGTCGGAGAGAAGACCAAGACCACCGCCACCGCGCCCTACCAGATGCTGGGCCTGTACCCGGTGCTGGCCCCGCACCCC
>Ga0306920_100008116_pt1 | contig 13913 bp, 11 predicted proteins | sample flu12Cox44000170_FD_204666 | JGI IMG/M metagenome (GOLD analysis project Ga0306920, IMG submission 204666) | Lab enrichment of tropical soil microbial communities from Luquillo Experimental Forest, Puerto Rico - flux4day.12C.oxic.44.000.170 (v2)... | ecosystem: Environmental > Terrestrial >...
GGAAAGCGCCCATGCCGCGGCGATAGGTTTCCGAGGCGCCGCCGATCAGGATCATCGGCCAGCAATTCTGCTGCGCATCAGCAAGGCCGGCGAGACCGTGCACGACACCGGGGCCGGTCACGACGATACAGGCGCCGGGCCGGCCGGTCAGATAGCCGTAGGCCCGGGCAGCATAGGAGGCGGCCTGCTCGTTGCGCATGCCGATATAGGCCACACCCTCCTTTTGCGCCGCGGCGGCGATTGGGCCGACGGGAAACCCGACGACGCCAAAGAGATGGTTTATGCCCTGCTGTTTGAGGCTCCTCGCCATCAAGGTGGCGCCGTCGACTTCGCTCATGCTTTTCCTCCTGTTGGGTCGGGCGGACGCGTCAAGGTCCGGGGCCGAACAAGTCTCCGCCCGGAGATTACGCATTTATGGCGGGGCCGGGGAAGGGGTTATCCCCAGCCGAATACCTGTTATCCCGGGATCGCCGGGGCCGCGTCGCTGATGGTCAGCTGGACCGCGTCGCCGCCCCGCCAAGCGTCGCGTGCCAGATGGCCCGCGACATGGATCGCCGCGCCGCGCGTCTCGGCGAGAAAGCGGCCGAGGGGCGTTTCGGCAACCCGGAAGGCGATTGCTCGCAGCCGAACATCGTCGAGCGGATCGGCCAAGGTGCAGCGCAGATGGCCGTTGCCGACCGGCTCGGCATGAACCACGCGGGCGCCGGCGAAGGCAAATCGCGGCTCGGGGTTGGCCGCGCCGAACGGCGCCAGGCTGGCGATATGACCAACGAGCTCGCCTTGCGCCGCGGCCACCGACAAAGTCCCGTCGATGGGCAGTTCGGGGATCAGCCGCTCGTTCTTCATTCCGTCGCCCAGCCGCTCGACCAGAAACGCCTCGAGCGCGGCGAGCTTCTCGCCCGCCACCGTGAAGCCTGCCGCCATCGCGTGGCCGCCGCCATTAAGCAACAGACCGGCTTGGCGCGCCGCGATGACCGCCGGGCCGAGCGGCAAGCCGGGGACCGAGCGGCCCGACCCCCGGCCGATGCCGTCGGCAAGCGCGACGACGCAGGCCGGGCGCTCGTAGCGCTCCTTGAGGCGTGCGGCGACAATCCCGATCACACCCGGATGCCAGTTCTCGGCTGCGGCAAAGACAAGGACCGGGGATTGGGGCGAGCCTTCCACCATCGCGATCGCCGCGTCCAGGGTCCGCGCCTCGATATCCCGCCGCTCACGGTTATAGGCGTCGAGCCGCGCGGCGAGTTCGGCGGCGACCGCCGGATCTTCGGTCGCCAGCAGGCGCCCCCCCAAATCAGCAGCGCCGACCCGTCCGCCAGCGTTGACCCGCGGTCCCAGCACAAAACCGAGGTGATAGGCGTCGATCGGCTCGCCGATCCCGGCCACGGCAGCCAACGCCGCCAGACCCGGGTTATCGCGGCGTCGCGCGACCTTGATCCCCTGGGCGACGAGAGCGCGGTTCAGGCCGGCAAGCGGCACGACATCGCAGACCGTCCCGAGTGCGACCAGATCGAGCCATTGCAGCAGGTCCGGCTCGGTGCGGGAGGCGCCGTACCACCCGGTCCGCCGCAGCTCGCGGTTGACCGCGACGACCAGCAGAAAGGCGACCCCGACCGCCGCTAGTGCGCCGTGCGGGCTGGTTTCGTCGAGCCGGTTCGGGTTGACGATCGCCGCAGCCCGCGGCAACAGCGGCTCCGCGACGTGATGGTCGATGACGACCACGTCGAGCCTTGCCTCGGCAGCCTCCGCCAGGGGCAGATGGGCCGTCGTGCCGCAATCGACGGTAACGACCACTCGCACCCCCTCTTCGCGCAGCCGCAGCAGAGCCGGTGTGTTCGGGCCGTAACCTTCGCGCAAGCGGTCCGGCACATAAATCCGGGTCGGCGTTCCGGTGGCCGTAAAAAAGCGGGTCAGCAGCGCGGCCGAGGTCGCGCCGTCGACATCGTAGTCGCCAAAGATGCCGATCGTTTCGCCACTCCGCACCGCGCGGACGAGCCGCCCGACGGCCGCTTCCATATCGCGCAGATGCGAAGGGTCGGGCAGCTGGTCGCGCAAGCGTGGCGCAAGGAAGCCCGGCGCGTGGTCGACATCGATGCCGCGCTGCGCCAATAACCGGCCGACGATCTCCGGAAGCCCAAGCCGCTCGGCGATGGCCTCGGCTGCGCCGCTATCGCCTCGGCGCCAGTGCCAGCGGCGGCCGCACACCGACCGTTCAACTCCCAGCACTGCCCCGGCAAAGGCCTCGGAGCCCCCCGCGCCGTTGTTCATGTTCGACCTTGATAGAAACCCATACCCCTATCGTCGCCCCCGCGAAAGCGGGGGTCCAGGGCTACCCCGCAGGTGCCGAGCACCCGTGGGTTCCCGCTTTCGCGGGAACGACGGATTGGAGCAGGACGAGGAGAATCACCTCGCGAACGGTGCGAAGCTCTGCTTGCGGGTGAAGTCGTGCCGCGCCTCGACGTAGCGCACCGTGCCGGATTTGGAGCGCATGACCACCGAATGCGTCGAGGCGCCGCCCGGAAAGCGGCGCACGCCGCGCAGCATCGTGCCGTTGGTGACGCCCGTTGCCGCAAACATCACGTCGCCCGAGGCGAGATCGTGCAGTTTATATTTGCGGTCGAGGTCGGTGACGCCGAGACGATGGGCGCGGCTGCGCTCGTCGTCGTTGCGGAACAGCAGCCGGCCTTGCATCTGTCCGCCGATGCAGCGCAGCGCTGCAGCCGCCAGGACGCCTTCTGGCGCCCCGCCGGAGCCGACATACATGTCGATGCCGGTCTCAGGCTCCGAAGTCGCGATGACACCGCTGACATCACCGTCGGAGATCAGTGTGATGCGGGCTCCCGCTTCGCGCACCTTGGCGATCAGCTCGGCGTGGCGCGGCCGGTCGAGAATGCAGACGACCAGATCAGAGACTTCGACCTTCTTCGCCCGAGCCAGGTTCTTCAGATTGCCCGAGGGCGGCTCGTCGAGATCGACCAGATCCTCCGGCAATCCGCCGCCGACCGCGATCTTGTCCATATAGACGTCGGGCGCGTTGAGAAACCCGCCGGAATCGGCCATGGCGATAACCGCGAGCGCGTTAGCGCCTCCCTTCGCGGTGATCGTCGTCCCCTCCAGCGGATCGAGCGCGATGTCGATCGGAGGGCCGTTGCCGCTGCCGACCTTCTCGCCGATAAAGAGCATCGGCGCTTCGTCGCGCTCGCCTTCGCCGATGACGACGGTGCCGGCGATCGCCAGGCTGTTTAGCGCCTCGCGCATCGCGTCGACGGCGGCCTGGTCGGCGGCCTTCTCGTCACCCCGCCCCATCAACCGCGAGGCTGAAAGCGCCGCGGCCTCGGTCACCCGGACGGCCTCTAATGCGAGATTGCGATCCATCTTCGAGATCTCGGGCATGGCGTTCCTCCTCCTCGGTTTGTTGAGCAGCACCCTGTGATCAGAAATCCTCGATACGGATCATTCGCGGCGGCTCGAGCACTGTTTCGAGCGCTTCGATCCTGGCGAGTGCCCGGCGCATCGCCGCTTCGACGGTTACATGGGTGGTCAGCACGACCGGCACCGCCTCGCCCGGGGCGCGGCCGCGTTGGATCATCGACTCCATCGACACCTGCTCGTCGCGCAAGGCGGCGGCTACATCGGCGATCACCCCCGGCTGATCCACCACCATCAGCCTGATGTAATATGCGCCGTGATGCCGCTCGATCGGCACCCCGGGAAGCTCGCGCAGATTTTCCGTGGGCAGCCCGAAGGTTGGAACGTGCCGGCCGGCAGCGATGTCGACAAGATCGGCGGCGACGGCCGAAGCCGTCGGAAAAGCGCCAGCGCCCCGCCCCTGCAAAACGACACGGCCAACAAAGTCGCCCTCGGCGACGACCGCATTGTATACCCCTTCAACCGCAGCGATTGGCGTCGCCCGCGGCACCATACAGGGATGAACTCGCTGCTCCAGACCTTCCCCGGTCAGCCGCGCGATGCCGAGGAGCTTGATGCGGTAGCCGAGTTCCTCGGCAAAGTCGATGTCAAGCCGCGACACGTGCCGGATCCCCTCGGCGTAAACTGCGGCGAGGTCGACGGGGCGTCCGAAAGCCACACTCGCCAGAATGGCCAGCTTGTGCGCGGCGTCGACCCCGTCAATGTCGAAGCTCGGATCGGCCTCGGCATAGCCGAGTTTTTGCGCCTCCGCCAGAACCTCGGCGAATTCGTGCGCGCTCTCGCGCATTGTTGTCAGGATGTAGTTCGAGGTCCCGTTCAGGATGCCGTAGACGCGCTCGAGCCGGTTGCCGGCGAGACCTTCACGAAGTCCCTTGATTATCGGGATGCCGCCCGCGACGGCTGCCTCGAACGACAGGATGAGCCCCTTCTTCTCCGCTTGCGCCGCGAGCCTCGTCCCGTCATGCGCCATCAAGGCTTTATTCGCGGTAACAACGTGCTTGCCGTGGTTGAGGGCTGTGTCGAGCACCTGCCGGGCTATGCCGTCGGCGCCGCCGATCAGCTCGACGACCACATCGATCTCTGGATCCGCAGCCATTGCCGCCGCGTCCTCGTACCATCGCACGGCGGAGAGATCGGCGCCGCGATCGCGCCGCCGATCTCGTGCCGACACGGCGGCGACCACAATGCGACGGCCGGCCCGATGCGTAAGCAGGTCGGCTTGCCGGTCCAGCAGCTGCAGAACCCCAGACCCGACGGTGCCGAGGCCGGCGATGGCGATCTTGAACGGCGGTTTCACGACGGCAACCCGGATGCGGTGTGCGAGGCGATAGCCCGCCTCGGGTGGCGACATACGATCCGGCCTTTGTACCGCTCAGGCGTCAATTTTTCGATAGCATTCCGGGTCCGGCGAGGCGATCGCCGTGGGACCGGTCTGCCCGCTTCAGTGCTCGAGGAGCACCTCGGCGCGGCTTTCGCCCGAAGTCTCCCCCTGCGGCGCCGCCTCGACCTGGATTTTGTCGGAAGGAATGCCCGCCTTGGTCAGAGCGGCAGCGACGGCCTGGGCGCGATCGAGGGCAGTCCGATAGCTTTCCAACTGCTCGACGGCGCCCTTTCCGGCGCCTGCGTACCCGACGACGCGAACTTTCCCGGGGTTCTGCTGATAAACCGGCAGCACCGTCTCGAGGGTTTGCTTATCCTTGTCCGTCAGGGCGGCCGAGTCGCCGCCGAACTTGATCTCGGCGACGGGCGTTCCGGCGCGAGCAGGCGGTTTCGAGCCGCCCTTGCCGGGACCCGCTGCGGTGGTTTGGGCTGGCGAGGCCGATGGCAGCTCGGGAGCCGCCGGGGGCGGCTCGTAACCGGCGGAGCTCTTCGCCTGCGGCAAGGGCATCGGGGCGAGGGCTCCTCCCGCGGCGAGCCCCCCGAGTAAGGGAGTGGGCGTAGCCGCGACTTTAGGGGTGGGAGGCAATTGTGGGGGTGGCGGCGCGGGCTGGATCTGTTCGGGCTCCGGCGTCGCCCGTGCCTGCGGCACCTCCAAGCTCGATTCCATCGGCGCAGGCTCCGGGGGCTCTCCCTGCTTGCGCAGACCTTGCCCGGGTTCGGCGGGTGTCCTGCCGCTCGCTCGCGCGGAGCGTGGCGGCGCGGTCGCGGCTGGATTAGTTGGTTTTTCACCGGCTGTACCGGCGCCGTTCGCCGTGCTCGCAAGCGTTGGGTCAGCGGACAGCGCGGTTGGCAGCCTGGTGGGTTTATCGGCTGCCGCGCCGCTGGATGCCACAGGGGCAGATTGCGCCGGCACAGCGCTAGACGAGACGGGTGCCGGAGTCGCAGGCGGCTCGGCCGCAACCTGCTCCGGCTGACCGCCTGTTCCGCCCGGAGGCGGCGGGGCGGCAGACACCGTGGGAAAGCCCGCCCGGAGCTGCTCATCCGTGTGTCGCGCATTTGCCCGGTCGGCAATCAAGCTTTGGGTCAGCTTCTCCCGCTCGGCGGAAGTCAAAGCGCGCACCGGCGGTGCGGGTACCGTTGCGAGATTGGGATAATCGGATGCCGCTCCGGCCGCCAAGTTTTTGGTATTTGGCGTGGTGTCGGGATCGGGGTCGTTGCGACTCGTCCCGGTAAAGTCGCGCCAGGTGTCGATCGGATTGCAGGCAGCAAGCCCGAACAGCACAGCGAGAACCGCAAGTCGATGCGAGTGCCGCCTGGTCCTTCTATCGTGACCCCAACCGGCAAATGATTCGGTCATTAGCATCGCAGCATTCCCGACGAGTGACCCCCGGTGCCGCCGCAAGCGTTCGGGATCCGCTATCAACGACACAAACCAAGTGATGTTGGTCTATTAGATCTGGGCGGGCGCGTCACTAAATTTGAGAGTTACAACAACCGACCGGCCCCCGGATATAGGATCCAGGGTTTTGCCGCGAGCAAGCGCCTCGAGGAAACGACCATGAGCGATACAATCCATGGAAAACCTGACGCCGTAATCGGGCCTGTCTTCAAAGAGAAAGTGTCATCCTCTGAGCGGAGGCGCGCCAAGGGAAGGAAGCTGCAGAAAAAGGGTCCGGAAATCGATCGCGTTAGCGGGAAACCCGCTGGTTCCTCTACACCGTCCAGCCGTCGTCCTGAGGCCGCATCCGCTGCGCGTGAACCGGGAGTACAGACGGACGCGCTTCCCGACCCCGCCGAGCTGCCCCGGCAAATGGCCGAAATCGCGCAGAAAAGCCAGGAACTTGTGGCCGAATTCCTGAAGCAGCAGAGACGAGAGGAAGGGGTCGGAATGGCCGACCCGCTCGGAATCGGAACGGCCTTTCTCGAGATGACGGCTCATATGATGGCTGACCCCTCTCGGCTGGTTCAGGCGCAGCTGTCTCTGTGGAACGACTACTTGACCTTGTGGCAGCGGACGACGCAGCGCTTTCTCGGCGGCGAGACCGAGCCGATGATCGAACCGTCCGCGGGCGACCGGCGATTCCGCGATGCCGCGTGGACCGAGAACACTCTCTTTGACTTCATCAAGCAGAGCTACCTTTTGACGGCGCGCTGGCTGCAAGGCACGGTACGCGAAGTGGAAGGTATCGACGAGCGCACCGCCCGCAAGGTCGATTTCTACACGCGCCAGTTTGTCGATGCGATCGCCCCGTCGAATTTCCTGATGACCAACCCCGAGGTCTTGCGAGCGACGATCGAAAGCCGTGGCGAAAACTTGCTCAACGGGCTGAAGAACCTGCTGGACGACCTTGAGCGCGGCAAGGGACGCCTGGCGATCAAGATGACGGACATGGAGGCCTTCCGTATCGGCGAGAACATTGCGGTTACGCCGGGGAAAGTCGTCTATCAGAACGATCTTCTGCAGCTCCTTCAGTACGAGCCGACCACGGAAAAAGTAAAGCGCCGGCCGTTGCTAATCATCCCGCCATGGATCAACAAGTTTTACATTCTCGATCTACGGCCCGGGAACTCCTTCATCCGGTGGGCAGTTTCCCAAGGCCATACTGTATTCGTGATTTCGTGGGTCAATCCCGACGAGCATCTCGCCAGGAAGACATTCGCCGATTACATGCTGGAAGGCCCGCTCGCCGCGCTGGACGCGATCGAGCAGGCGACCGGCGAACGCGAAGCCAATGTGATCGGCTATTGCCTGGGCGGAACCCTACTGGCCAGCACTCTGGCCTATATGGCGGTGAAGGGCGACGACCGGATCAAGAGCGCGACATATCTCGTCACGATGGTGGACTTTGCCGAAGCGGGCGAGCTCTCGGTTTTCATCGACGAGGAGCAACTGAGTGCGCTCGAAGAACGCATGAATGCAGCCGGCTATCTCGAAGGCCGGGATATGGCGACGACCTTCAACATGCTGCGCGCCAACGATTTGATCTGGTCTTTCGTGGTCAACAACTACCTGCTCGGCAAATCGCCCTTCCCGTTCGACCTTCTGTATTGGAACGCAGATTCGACACGGATGCCCGCGGCGATGCACAGTTTTTACCTGCGCAACATGTACCAGGAGAATTTGCTGGCGAAACCCGGCGGCATCAGCCTCGACGGCGTGCCGATCGACCTGCGCAAGATCAAGACCCCGTCATTTCTGCTGTCGACGCGCGAGGATCACATCGCCCCGTGGCGGTCGACCTATGCCGCGACTGAACTCTATAAGGGTCCGGTAAAGTTCGTGCTGTCCGCCTCGGGCCACATCGCCGGCGTCGTCAACCCGCCGGGCGGCAAATATGGCCATTGGGAGAACGACAAGAACCCGCCGACTCCGGAGGAATGGCTCGCGTCGGCGACGGCGCAACCCGATTCCTGGTGGCCGCAATGGGAGCACTGGATTTCATACTATGCCGGCGGCGAGGTGCCGGCGCGCCACCCCGGCGACGGCAAGCTCAAACCGATCGAGGACGCCCCCGGCTCCTACGTCAAAGTCCGCGCCGCGGATTGACGCTCACGCCAATGGCCGATTGACGCGAAAACGTCGGAACGCTACCGGTGGCCGAACCCGCCCGCGTGGGCGAACGCGCCTCCGTGGGCGAAGGCGCCAGCGGTGCGCAGGCCAAAGCCTAGCGCAGGTCCCCGGCCCCTGACGTGAGCAAATCCGTGGTGAAACCCGCGGCGCCGGCCATTATCGACGCGGCCGAGCCCAAAATACGGCCAATACCCGTAATCGGGCCAGTAGCCGTAATCAGGGGCGTCGGCATAGCCCGGCGACATGCAGCCATAATTGCCATCGTAGTCGAGCGCGGCAGCGCAAGTAGAGGGAGTAGCATGTGACTGTGCGGGCGATGGAGGCGAGCCGCGCAATACGGTCGGCGGGTCGCCGTTGGAAACCGGGGGGACTTCAGCGCCGGGGACGACGGCACCGCGAAGTACGATGGCGGCCGGAACCATGTCCCCTGGGAGGGAAGGCACCGCCGCCTCGGCTATGGTCGAACCCGCCTGGGCGAATGCGAGACCGCTCGCCAGCAGCAGGATTTGGTACGACCACCTGGCGCGCTGCATTGCAGTTCTCCTTCGTGGCTTACTTACGCTGCCGGCAGCGGTTGAGAAGGAGGGCAAGGTGCCGCGCTTGCGTTTGTCACAGGCCATCTCTATATAGCGCGGTTCTATTAGGCGGCGGGCTGCGTGTCTCGGCGCCGCCGGCCGGACACGGATACCAAATGCCCAAACTCAAGACGAAAAGTGGCGCAAAGAAGCGCTTCGGCCGCACTGCGACCGGCAAAATCAAAGTGGCCCACTCCCATAAGCGTCACCTGTTGATCAACAAGGACAAGCAGGCCAAGCGCAAGGCGCGCGGCACCAAGACCCTGGAAAAGGGCGACGCCAACCTTGTCCTGACCTATATGCCGTATGTGAGGGGCTGACCTGTGGCACGCGTGAAGCGCGGGGTTACCACCCACGCCCGTCACAAAAAGGTCCTCGAACTCGCCAAGGGGTATCGCGGGCGGGGCAGCACCGCTTACCGCGTCGCGATCGAGAAGGTCGAAAAGGCGCTGCGCTATGCCTATCGTGACCGGCGCAACCGGAAGCGCGATTTTCGCGCCTTATGGATACAGCGGATCAATGCCGGTGCACGGCAGCATGGGCTGACCTATTCGCAATTCATGCATGGCATCAAGCTGGCCGGGATCGACCTCGACCGCAAGGTGTTGTCCGACATCGCGATCCGCGAGCCCGAGGCGTTCCAGGCGATCGCCGCAACGGCGCAGGCCGCGCTTGAGAAGGCTTCGCCCGCGGCTGCGGCCTGAGCCGACAACCGCGCGGTTGGGCCCGTCAAGAGGCCAGCGAAGGCTCGACTGAAGGAGGAAATGATGCCGATCGTCGATTCCCAAATTCACATCTGGGAAGACGCCAGGATGTCGCCCCAGCACCGGCAGATCCCGACCTACTCGATGGACGACGCCTTGAAGGAGATGGGCGAGGCGGGGGTCGACGCGGCGGTCATTCATCCGCCCAGCACGCTCGGCGAGAAAGTCAACGTGCTCGCGGTGGAGGCGGTTCGCCGGCACCCCGACAAGTTCTGCATCCTCGGCCATTTCGACCTGCAGAGCCCGGATCGTGAGAACATCGTGAAGAACTGGCGGCAGCGCCCTGGCATGCTCGGCTTTCGCTTCACCTTCAACCAGCCGCATCAGCAGAGCTGGTGGACCGACGGCTCAATCGACTGGTTCTGGGCGGCTTGCGAACGGGAAAAGTTGCCGGTCGGGCTGCTGGCCGGCGGCCACATGGCCGCGTTCGGCAAAATTGCCGAGCGCCATCCCGGACTGAAACTGCACATCGATCATATGGGGCGCCACGGGGGCGGTGGGGCTGCAAAAGACGATGCGGCTTTTGCCGATCTCGGTGATATGCTGGCCCTCGCCAAGCACCCGAATGTCGCGCTCAAGCTCTCCGGCGGGCCGAGCTGTTCAAGCGAGTCCTACCCCTACCGCAACATCCACAAATACATCCGGCAGATGTTCGATGCATTCGGGCCGCAGCGGTGCTTCTGGGGCACCGACATCACTCGGATGCCGTGCTCCTACGGGCAATGCGTGACGATGTTCACCGAAGAGCTGCCGTGGCTCCAGGGCCGCGACAAGGAGTTGGTCATGGGTCAGGCCGTCTGCGACTGGCTCGGCTGGAAGCGGGCGGCCTGATCAGTTGGGAGGTGCTCCGACCTCTGGGACGCTCGCGGCAGCGGCGCTGCTCGGGCCATCGGCGGCCTCGTACGCTGTCGGGTCTTTGTGCCACAATCGGATACCGCCGGTCAGCCCGTCGGTATTGGGCACGATCGTGACATCGGGCGGCAGCGGGAAGGAGATGTCCTTGGCGTTGCCGCCGCCGATGTAGAGGTGGTCGAAGCGGACGACCTCGCGCAGAATCTCGATCACTTTAGCGACCCGCTTGTTCCAAGCTTTGCGCCCTTTCTTTCTGCGGGCAGCGTTGCCGACATATTCATCATAAGTCTTGTTTCCGCTCACCGGGTGATGAGCGAGCTCTAGATGCAGCATAATCTCCCCGTCGCGAAAGAGTGCTGTTCCGGCTCCCGTCCCAAGCGTCAGCACCATCTCCACGCCTTGGCCTTTGATCGCCCCGAAACCCTGGACATCGGCATCATTGAGCACGCGAACCGGCTTGCCTAAATGCTCGGCGAGCACGGCTTGCAGATCGAAACCCGCCAATGCGTCGGTGCCGAGATTCGGCGCGGTGATGACCCGCCCGTCGCGGACATAACCGGGAAAGCCGACCGAGACTCGTTCGAAGCTGCCGAGCGGCGCAGCAACCTGGTCGATGGCGTGAACGAGATCCTCGGGGGCGACCGGTTTCGGCGGCGTGGGCACACGCTGCCGTTCGCCGATCAGGCTCCCGGCTTCGTCGAGCAGCGCCGCCTTTATCCCGGTCCCGCCGATATCGATCGCGAGCGTGCGGGGTTCGTTCATGGCTCCTGGTTTCCTGTCAAGACTGGCTGAGCTTCTGAGGTTCCAAGTGCGGCTGGAAGCGCATTCGGTCAAGCTTATTTGTGCGCTATATTAAGAGGCATAGCGGAGCGGGATGGCGATTGGAGCGCTCGTGAGAAGAATGTCGGCGATCGTCGGCCCGTTGGCGCTGCTGCTCTCGGCGGGTAGCACGCAGGCGGGCGGGCCTCCGGCGCCGACAGATCTGGTCAGCGCCAACCTGGTCCCGGAATCGACTTCGGTCGCCCCGGGGGAAACCCTTTGGGTGGATCTCCGTCTGGCGGTAAAGCCTGGCTGGCACGTCTATTGGCAGAACCCGGGCGATTCCGGATTGCCGACGGCGATAGACTGGAAGCTGCCGTCCGGATTTTCGGCGGGGCAGATCAACTGGCCGGTGCCCGAGCATTTCGCACAAAATGGGATCGGCAATTACGGCTATGCCGGTACGGCCGATCTACTCGTGCCGATCACTGTCTCAAAAGAGCTGGCGACCGGGCAGACCGCAACACTCGAGGCCGCGGCATCTTGGCTCGCCTGCGCCGATATCTGCATTCCCGGCGGCGCCGAATTACGCCTCAATCTCCCGGTCGAGGTACAATACACAGCTCCCGATCGTCCCGTCGCTCAGCTGTTTGCCAAGGCCCGCCGGAATCTGCCCGTTCCGGCGCCGTTTGAAACCCGCTTTGCGTCGGCGGCGCGTGATTTCCGACTCTTTGTTCCGTTGAGCGCAATTGGCGAGCTGCGCAACCCGACCGGCATGTTCTTCCCGGTCAAGGAATCGCTGATCGATGCCGCTGCCGAGCCGCGGATCGAGCGCCGCAACGATGGCCTAGAGATTATTTTAGCAAAGGCTTCGGACGGGATTGCGGCGCCAGCGACCCTCGACGGCGTGCTGACCTTACGTGGCGAAAACGGCATCGATCGCGCTTTCGCGGTCAGTGCCAATCCTACTACCGCGACGCCGGCCGAGAGCGGCATCGTCTGGTGGCAGGCGCTGCTTCTGGCGTTTCTCGGCGGGGTTGTGTTGAATGCAATGCCATGCGTGTTCCCAATTCTTTCCTTGAAACTGCTGAGCGTCGCCCAGCATGCCCACGGCCGGCGCGTCGAACGGATCTCTCACGGCTTTGCCTATACCGTCGGGGTGCTCACGAGCTTTGCCGCACTCGGGATTGCGCTGCTCGTACTTCGTGCCGGCGGACAAGCGGTTGGATGGGGCTTTCAGCTGCAATCGCCGGTGTTTGTTGCGATACTCGCGTACGTCCTGTTTGCAATGGGGTTGAGCTTGTCCGGGGTCGCGGGATTTGGCGCCGCGCTCGCGGGTGTCGGCGGGCGGGTTGGCGCACACCCGGGGCTTGTCGGCACGTTTTTCACCGGCATGCTGGCGACGATCGTGGCGACCCCCTGCACGGCCCCGTTCATGGGTGCTGCGCTGGGATTTGCGCTGCTGGCCCCCGCGACAGTCGCGCTCGGCGTTTTTCTTGCGCTTGGCCTCGGTCTCGCCGCGCCCTATCTCGTTGCGTCACTAACCCACAGGTGGCAACGCTTGCTGCCGAAGCCGGGCCCTTGGATGGACTTTCTGAAGCAGCTGCTTGCCTTCCCGCTCTACGGGACGGTCGCTTGGCTCCTCTGGGTGTTGGTTCAGGAGGTCGGACCCGGCGATGCATTCGGCGCGTTCTTTGGGCTGGTGCTGGTCGCCTTCGCGGTGTGGATCTACGGACGAACGCGGCTTGCAGCGACTGTCGGACGGGTGCTCGGCATGGGCCTGACGGGGGCGGGAAGCGCTGCTGCGATCTTTCTCGCCGTTTCGCTGACTGGAGCAACGCAGACCAAATCCGCGGTCCTCCAAGACGCGCTGCAATACGAACCTTTTACGACACAGCGACTCGCCGCTCTGGAAAGCTCTGGCAAGCCTGTTTTTGTCAATCTGACCGCCTCCTGGTGTGTCACCTGTCTGATCAACGAACGAGTGGCCCTCGGCACCAGTGATGTGCGTCAAGCATTTGCCGAACGTGGCATCGTACCCCTCAAGGGTGACTGGACGAGCCAGAACCCGGAAATCACCCAATTCCTGCAGCAATTCGGCCGCAGCGGCGTTCCGCTCTACCTCTTCTACAGCGGCAAGGGCGACGAGCCGGTCATGCTGCCGCAGATCCTGACCGCGGCAAGTGTGCTCGACGTGATCGGTAAGAGTTGATCCACAACTGACGGAGGCTTCGCATGCGTGCCCTGAGCAAGACCCTGGCCGTTGCCGGACTCGCCGCGATCAGCGCGTTCGCCGTGGAGCGAGCTCCTGCTGTTCCTCCTGTCCCCACGGCAAAGGCGGGCGAGCCGGCACCCACCTTCAGCGCTCCGGACATTGCCGGGAAAACCATCAGGCTCGGCGATTATGGCGGCAAAATCGTCGTCCTCGAATGGACCAACGACGGTTGTCCGTTTGTCGGCAAGCATTACGACAGCGGCAACATGCAGGCGCTACAACAGAAATACACTTCGGCCGGGGTAGTTTGGTTGACGATCGCTTCGTCGGCGCCCGGCGAGCAAGGCTATGTCACTCCCGCTGACGCCAAG
>Ga0306920_100008117_pt1 | contig 13913 bp, 11 predicted proteins | sample flu12Cox44000170_FD_204666 | JGI IMG/M metagenome (GOLD analysis project Ga0306920, IMG submission 204666) | Lab enrichment of tropical soil microbial communities from Luquillo Experimental Forest, Puerto Rico - flux4day.12C.oxic.44.000.170 (v2)... | ecosystem: Environmental > Terrestrial >...
GCCTCCGCTTGCGGGAGATTGCGGCCAACCTTGGTTCCAGCAAGGCCCTCCCATAAAATCCAGCGGAGATTGATGTAACTCAAGCCGTCCGCCGACAGAGCGTCCGGAGTTTATATTTGGTGTGCTGTATTCGCCTCTGAGCAAGGGCGCCCTTGATGATCGCGCGGCGCTTCCCAGCACGGTAACTCACGAATTCACGGCACCCCAATCATCAGGAGGATCGCCATGTTTCGTTTTGCTCTCATCGCATTGGCAGGTTTCATTCTCATAGCCGCAAGTCTGGTTCCGGATGACGCGTTCGCGCGCCGTGGGGGCGGCGTTAGAGGCGGAGGGTTCCACGGAGGTGGCGTCCGGGCCGGAGGTTTCCACGGGGGCGGAGCGCGTGTCGGCGCCGTGCATGGCGGACGATACGCCGCCGCAGGCCGCTACCGCGTCGCGGGCGGCGTTCGTCCGAGCCATCCGATCGCGGGCCGTCCGGGCTATCGCCCGGGTTACCGTCCCGGCTATCCCGTAGCAGGTCGTCCTGGTTATGGGTGGCGCGGAGCCGCCTGGGGTGCTGCTGCCGGAGCGGCCGCGCTCGGTGCCTATGGCGCCTACTACGGCAACAACAATGGCTGCTATCAGGACACCTACGGCCGATGGGTCTGCCCAAATCAATATGGGTATCAATACCAGTATTGATGGCGCGGGCTGAAGCGTGCAGACAGCGGATGCGCCATGCAAGACGCGGTCCTGACCGAGTTCTCAAGAAGACTTCAGATTCGAGACCGCTCGAGCGCTTGCCTGCCCCGCCTGAACTTCTGGCGGAGCAGGCTTTTTTTCCAAAAGCGCGGCTCTAGCGCATGATCCGGAAAAGTGTGTAGCGGTTTTCCGAAGAGATCATGCGCAAACAATAACCTAAAGCGTAGTGGCGATTCGATCTAAAGCCATCGCGCTTTAATGGAACGTCAGAATCCGACCGCTATGCCACCTGGCGGGAGGGGGCGGAGACCTTCTTTTCCCAGAAATCATGAATGGCACCTGCGATCTCGCTCGCGTGCGTCTCCAGCGCAAAATGTCCGGTGTCGAAGAAGCGGATATCTGCCTTGGGAAGATCGCGCCGGAACGCTTCGGCGCCGGGCGGCAGGAAGAACGGATCATTCTTGCCCCAGGTTGCCAGGAACGGCGGCTGATGCTTGGCGAAATAGGCCTGAAACTTCGGATACAGCGCCACGTTGCTCGCGTAATCGAGAAACAGATCGAGCTGGATTTCGTCATTGCCTGGCCGCGCCAAAAGGGCGGAATCCAGAGTATAGGATTCAGGTGCAACGAGTTGCTGGTCCGAAACACCCTCGACGTACTGCCACTTGGTGGTTTCCGGGGTGAGGAACGCGCGAAGAGTCGCGCGGTTGGCCGCTGTTGGCTCGCGCCAGTAGGCCTGGATCGGATTCCAGCCCTGGCTCAGGCCTTCTTCATAGGCATTGCCGTTTTGCGAGATAATCGCCGTGACACGATCGGGGCGCGATGCGGCCAGACGGAAGCCGACCGGAGCACCGTAGTCGAACACGAAGATGCCGTAACGCTTTAAGCCGATCTTGTCGGTGAACTGTTCAATCGTCTTCGCCAGATTGTCGAAGCTGTATTTGTACTTCGAGCCTTCCTTGGCAGTGGTGAAGCCGAACCCTGGAAGGTCCGGGGCAACGACATGAAAGCGATCCGCAAGCAACGGGATCAGATCGCGAAACATGTGGGAGGAGGTCGGAAAGCCGTGGAGCAGGAGCAGCGTCGGATGCCCGGCCTTGCCGGCCTCGCGGTAAAACAGCTCGTGGTCGCCAACGGAGGCGGTACGATAACGGATCATGATGGAACTCCAAGGGGTTCGGGGGTATCTCGCATAACCTCTTCAGTCATATTTCAGAGGTTATAGTTGGATCTAACCGAATCTGAGTAACCTGTCAAACCGTATTTATACGGTTACAAGAGATTGTCGGATATTTCGTGCGCGCAGGGCGAGGCTGGGACCTGCACGCTCGATGTCCCGGTCACGGCAACTCGGCTGCACCACAGCTTGCAGCGCGTCGCTGTGCGGCAATCCCAGGAAGGCGGTTCGGGCTGATCCGCGATGAGCGCGCCTCACACTTCGAGCTTGTCGCCGCCCTTCAGATGCAGGATCTCGCGCGCCTCGTCCGAGGTCGCGACCTGAAGGCCGAGGTCCTCGATGATCTTCCTGGCCAGCACCACCTGCTCGGCATTCGACGCCGCCATCCGTCCCGGCGCCGCCCACAACGAATCTTCCAGCCCGACGCGAACGTTGCCGCCCATCGCAGCGGCCATCGCCGCGATCGGCAATTGATTGCGGCCAGCCCCGAGCACCGACCAGACCATCTTGTCGCCGAAAAGCCGATCCGCGGTGCGCTTCATGTGCAGTACGTCTTCGGGGTGCGCCCCGGTCCCACCCTGCAGCCCGAACACGGTCTGTACGAACAGCGGCGGTTGCACCATGCCGCGCTCGAGGAAGTAGTTGAGATTGTAGAGATGGGCGGTGTCGTAACATTCGAATTCGAAGCGCGTGCCGGTTTCCGACAGCGTCTTAAGGACGTATTCGATGTCCTGGAAAGTATTGCGGAAAACGATGTCCTTATTCTCAAGGTGCCTGCGTTCCCAGTCGTGCTCGAACTTCTTGAAGCGGTTGAGCATGCCGAAAAAAGCGAAGTTCATTGAACCCATGTTCAGCGAGGCGACTTCCGGCTTGTAGGTCGCGGCCGGGCGGACGCGCTCGTCCACGGTCATGGTCGGCGCGCCGCCGGTGGTCAGATTGATCACGCAGTTCGAGCGCTGCTTGATGATCTTGAGAAACGGCGCGAAGGCTTCCGGGCTTTGATCGGGCTGGCCGGTCTTCGGGTTGCGAGCGTGCAGGTGAACGATCGCGGCTCCCGCTTCGGCGGCCTCGACCGCGGCATCGGCGATTTCCTGCGGCGTCACCGGCAGGGCCTTCGACATCGAGGGCGTGTGGATTGCGCCGGTGACGGCGCAGGTGATGATGACTTTGCGGCTCATGAGCTTGCCTTCTTTGTTGCCAGTGCGGTGGATTTGACATTCGCTTCAGTGTCACCGCGAGTCCCCAGAGCATGTCAAATCCAAAACCGCACTAGAAACCTATACTTAGTGTCCCTTTGGTTCTGATATTCGTAAACAGGCCCGCCGTAACATGATACGAATGTCGGAGCCGGGACACTAGTGGACGTTTAGGCGTTGTCGGTTTGCGTTGTATCGTGCCTGGCCTTGTGCGCGGCGAGCGCAGCGAGGCGTTCGTTGCGCTGCTCAGTGAGCGCAGCAATGCGCTCTGCCGTCGGTTGAAATGGCCATGCCGCGATCACGCGATCGACATTGGGGCTCTCGTACACGTCTGGCCCGGCGGCGTTTGCAGCCAATTCCTTGTAAAAGCCGGTGTAGCGCGCGCAGTAATCCGCAATACCGCCCGGCGCGTTGAGCTCGATGGTTTCGAACGGACCGAGAAACGACCAGCGCAGGCCGAGGCCGTCCTTGACGGTGTGGTCGAGATCCTGCGCGGAGATGTAGCCTTCGCCGACCAGACGAAACGCTTCGGCAAGCAGCGCGCCTTGCAGGCGGTTCAGCACAAAGCCGTTGATCTCGCGGTTGATCGTAACCGGCACCTGGCCGATTTCGCGATAAATGGTGCGGGCGCGGTCGATCGCTTCCAGCGAGGTCCAGGGCGCCCCGCATAGTTCGACCAGCGGCACCAGATGCGGCGGATTGACCGGGTGGCCGACCAGGCAGCGCGAGCGTCCCTGCAGGTGCTCGGTAAAGCGCGAGGCGGTGATCGCCGAGGTCGATGACACCAAAAGCGCGTCCTTGGGCGCCATCCTGTCGAGCTGGGCAAAGATGCTCCGCTTGTCGTCGACTTTTTCCGGCCCGTTCTCCTGGACGAATTCGACGTCCCGCACCGCCTCCTCGAGATTTCCCGCGGCCGAGACCCGTGCCACAGCGCCGTCGGGGTCGCTGGCAAGCCCATGGCGCGCCAGCGCGTGCAACTCGTCGCGGATCAGGCGAGGGGCGGACTTCAAGGTCGGAATATGCGGGTCGGTCAGGCGCACGTTCCAACCCGCGCGCGCAAAGATCGTGGCCCAGGCGCGTCCGATCAGACCGGCGCCGACAATGGCGACCTTGCGTTCAGTATCTGCCATTTTTCTCTCTCACGTTTTCTTTTTTCGCGTCTTTGCTCACAGCCAGAGCACTTTGCGGCGCAGATCGAGATCGTCGCGCAGTGCCTGCGACGGTCCCTGGTGAATGACTCGCCCGCGCTCGAGCGCCACCGTGGTATCGGATAGCGCAAGCGCCAGGTCGAGATGGTGATCCACGATGACGATGGCGACCTCCTGGCGCAAGCGGTCGAAGGTTTCGAACAGTTGTTCGACCACGGCCGGCGCCAGCCCTTCGAAGGGCTCGTCAAGCAGCAATACCCGCACGTCGCCCGATAGCGCACGAGCCACGGCGACCATCTGTTGCTCGCCGCCGGAAAGATAGTCCGCCGGCGTATCGAGCCGCTCGCGGATCCGCGGCAAATATTCATAGATGCGCTCGCGCGTCCAGTGGACGCCGTGGCCGGTCTGGCGCTTCAAGGCACCGAGCTCGAGATTTTGCTCGACGCTCATGCCGGCGAACAGGCCGCGGCCCTGCGGCACATAGCCGATGCCGAGGCGTGCGTTCCCTGCCGAAGAATTGCCAATCAATTCGGCTTCGCCGAGCCTGATCGAGCCGTGCGAAGCCGGTGCAATTCCGATCAGGGTTTTGAGCAGCGTCGATTTGCCGGCGCCGTTGCGGCCGAGCAGCGCGATGATCTCATTCTCGTGCAGCGTGAAGCTGACGTCGTTGAGGATATGGCTCTTGCCGTAGAACGTATTGACGTTTTCGGCGCTCAGCAGCGCGTCGACGCGCGCGGCCGTCTGGCGCGGACGCGACGCGACCTGCGCGGCGCCTGAGCCGATATAGACCTCCTGCACCTTCGCACTTTGCCGCGCGTCTTCCACGGTGCCGTCGAGCAGCACTTTTCCCTCACTCATCACGGTGACGTGGTCGGCGAGCTGGAACACCCGATCGATATCGTGTTCGACCAGAAGCACCGGCAAATCGGCCGAGATGCGCTTGATGATCGCGCCGATCCGCTCGCGTTCGGCTGCGGCAAGTCCTGCCAGCGGCTCGTCCAGGAGCAGCACGCGCGGCGCGGTCGCAAGCGCCACCCCCATGTCGAGTAGGCGCTGACCGCCATAGGACAAAAGAGCCGCTTCCGCTTTTTCGATGCCGGCGAGCCCCAAATAGCGGATGATGGCGTCGGCCTCGACATTGATCGAGGCGATCGAAAGCGCGGGTGTGAAGGGATCGAAACGCCGGGGGTGCCGCGCCTGCACGGCCAGGCGGATATTTTCGGCAACGCTCAAGGCCGGAAACAGATTGGTGATCTGGAACGAGCGGCCGATGCCGGCGCGTGCGATTTCTTCCGGCGCATGTCCGGCTATCGGCTCGCCCATCAGCGACACCGTGCCTTCGTCGGGCGGATAAAGCCCCGACAGCAGGTTGAACGCTGTAGTCTTGCCGGCGCCGTTGGGGCCGATCAGCGCGTGCAGCGTGCGGTCGCTGATTGCGATATCGACGCCCTGAACCGCCCGGATGCCGCCAAAGCTTTTGACGATATGGCGGGCGGAAAGCACGGCGCCATCGATATGAGTTTTCGGGCGCAGGAATTCCGGCAAAGGCAGCACTTCGACGCGACGTGCCGACATCGCGGCATCTTCGGCGATTTTCTTTCGAAACGGCGCCATCAGCCTCTCGGCGACGCCGACAAGTCCTGTCGGCGAAAGTACGATGAAGGTGACGAACACCAGTCCAAACCAGAACAGCCAATTCTCGGTGTAGATCGAGAGGAATTCGCGGAACAGAATGAAGAACAACGCGCCGAGCGCGGGCCCCAAAAAATTCCGCATGCCGCCAATCACGACCATCGCCAGCAAATCGCCGGAGAACGATACCGAGATCGGGTCCGCCGACGTCATGCGGTTCTGAAACAGCAAGAGAATGCCGGCGAGCCCGGTGATTCCCGCGGACAGCACGAAGGCGGCGAGCTTGTAGCGATTGGTTGGATAGCCGAGAAAGCGCGCGCGCTGTTCGTTTTCCCGGATCGCAACCAGTACATGGCCGACGCTCGAATGATGGAAACGCCATAACAGGATCAGCACCAGGAACGCGATCGCCGCAACGAACCAGTAATAGGGGGTTGAGGATTCCAGATTGAAGCCGAGAAGTGTCGGTCGCGTGATGCCGCCAAGGCCGTTCTCGCCGCCCGTGACTTCGGTCCAGCGAAACGAAACCGCATACAGCATTGCCGAGAGCGCCAGCGTCAAAAGCGAAAAATAGACGCCGCGCCGCCTCAGGATCAGAAAGCCGAAGGCGGCTGCGATCAGGGTGACGATCACGACACCTGCAATCGCCGGGCCGAAAAACGAATCATGCATCAAGTTGCGCTGAAGAAGTGCGGCCGCATAGGCCGCGAGCCCGAACCAGGCACCATGGCCGAACGACACCAGCCCGGTCTGGCCGACCAGGATGTTGAGCGCCATGCAGGCGATCGCGAAGATCACGACCTCGGAAGCCGACGTCATGGTGAGCCCGAGCGCGAGCAAGATTTGCGGCAGCACGAGCAGGGCAATCGCGGCGATCAGCAACGGAATGGGCAGGCGCTTCCACATGCTCGCCGCCTCACTCGAACCGCGTGATGCGCTCGCCGAACAGGCCGCGGGGCCGGAACAGCAGCACGAGCAGCATCAGCAGGTAGATCGCAGCCGTCGAGGCGGCCGAATAGCCGATGCCGACCATGACGCCTTTGACGACACCGACCAGGAGCGCCGCCGCCACCACGCCCCAGAACGATCCGAGTCCGCCGATCACCACCACGACGAAAGCCGGCGTGATGATCTCCTGGCCCATCGCGGGATGGATCGAATAGATCGGTGCCAGCAACACGCCGGCGAGGCCCGCAAGCCCGATGCCGAGCGCGGCGACCGCGGACATGTAGGGCTGCAGCGAAATTCCGAGCGCGCCAACCATGTCGGGGTTCTGCACGCCGGCTCGCACGACACGGCCGAAGGAGGTCTTTTGCAACAGCAGCCAGAGGCCAGCCACGCAGGTCGCGGCGATGCCCAGCAAGACCACGCGATAGAACGAATAGATGAAGCTGCCGATCGCGACCTGTCCGCGCAGCCATTGCGGGATGGAATAGGACAGCGGCGGCGCGCCGAAAATCATCCGCAGCACCTGCTCGGTCACCATCGCCAGACCAAAGGTCATCAGCAGCGAAAGGATGGGATCCGCCCGGTAGAAGCGGCGAAACAGCGTGCGCTCGATCACCATGCCGAGCAGCGCCACCGCTATGGGGGCTGCCACAAACGAGCCGCCGAAGCCGAGATAGGGCGACAGCACCAACGTCAGATAGGCGCCGATCGCGTAGAACGCGCCATGGGCGAGGTTGACGATGCCGCCGAGCGAGAAGATCAGCGACAGGCCGAGCGCGATCAAAAGATAGTAGACGCCGTCAAGCAGCCCGTTGAGAATTTGCTGCGTCAGCAAGATAGCGGACATGGGTTTGGCTCTAACGTGCGAAAATCTGCTGAAATTGTCATTGCGAGCGCAGCGAAGCAATCCAGATACTTCAGAGAAGAAAACTGGATTGCTTCGTCGCTCTCGCTCCTCGCAATGACGGGAAGAAGCCCGACCTGGGCGCTGACTCGCGTTAGTCAATCAACTCGGGAAAGTGCAGCTGTTCTCCTCCTTCGTCGCCGCGATCACTTCGAGATCCTCGTTCGGACCCGGCACCGGCGGGCTCGAGGTGAAGATGTCCCACTGGTTTTTGATCTTGTCGGCGGGCAGTGCCGTGACCGCGTACATCTCGTGCATCAGCTGATGATCGGAGGCGCGGAAGTAACCCTGACGCGTCTTCAGCACGTCGTATTTTGCACCCTTCTCGAAATGCTCGATGATCTTCGGCGAGTCCGTCGATTTGATCTCGTTGATGGTTTGGGCGACGATCTTGGTGGCGATATAGTCGCCCCAGGCCTGATTTTCCGGCGGCTTGTTGTATTTCTTGGTGAAGGCAGCGACGAAAGCCTTCGAACCGGGCGTGTCGAGAAGGTGATGCCAGACCACCGGCCATGTGCCGACGAAGTTGCCCTTGCCGGCGGCCCAGGCCAGCGCTGTGTCGAAGCCAAAGCCGCCGACCGGAAAGGTGAGGCCGAACTCGGCATATTGCTTGAGGAAGTTGGTGATCTGGTTGCCGGCCAGATTGATCACGACCAGATCCGGCTTGGCGTCGCGGATCTTCAGCAGATAAGCAGAAAAATCGGTGGCGTCGGTCGGTACCAGGTCGTCGCCGGCGAAATTGCCGCCATTGGCCTCCATGAACCGTTTTGAGACCTTCAAGAGGTCGTGGCCGAACGCGTAATCCGCCGTCAGCGAATACCACTTCTTGCCCGTGACCAGGCCTTCGCGCAGGAACGAGCGGCCGACGGTTTTCACATACATCGAATTCTGCGACTCGACGTGGAACATGTAGCGCTTGCAGTCCTTGCCGCGCAGGGCGTCGGAATTGCCGCCGGTGTTGATGAAGAGGATCTTGTTGCGCTCGGCGACCTGCGCAATGGTCAGACACGAGGCCGACGAAATCTCGCCGATGATGCAGGTGACCTTGTCGCGCTCGATCATGCGCTCGGCCTTGGTGGATGCGGTCTGCGGATTGACCGAATCCTCTTTCAGCAACTCGACCTTGCGTCCCATCATGCCGCCGCCGGCGTTGATTTCCTCCACCGCAAGATCGATCGCCATCACGGCATACTCGCCGAGCGGCCCAAGAAATCCGGTGCGCGGCGTCAGGTGTCCGATCCGGATCACGTCGGAAGTCTGGGCGCGCAAGATCGCCGGCACAGAAATTCCCGAGACCAGAGCAATGCCGCCGGCCGTCTTCAACAGGCCGCGGCGCGTGAATCGATTTTGGTCTGACATCAGCCTTCTCCCTGCGTAGCGGACGACGAGGTCCACCTTGTGCTCTCGGTCAGCCGCTCGCGTTCATTTCGAACTGCGCACCGGTTCGGCTTGCCGTGATCTGTGATCACAGTTAGAGTTGCAAAAGAACGTGGGCTTGTCGAGTCCTCCTCGCTTTCAAACGCCATCGCTGGAGGCTACGCGTTGAATTTACCGGCGGCGCTCAACCTGGTCGAACCGCTCGAGCGTCACACGCTCGGCGAACGCGCCTACGCGCAACTCGCCGAGCTCCTGATTTCCGGCCGCCTCGCGCCGGGCGAGCGATTGTCGCTGCGCACCGCGGCCGATGTCCTCGGCGTCTCGATCATGCCGGTACGCGAAGCGGTATCGCGGCTCGTTGCCGACCGGGCACTCGAAGTGATGCCGAACCGGGCGGTGCGCGTGCCGTTGATGTCGGTGGCGCAGTTTCGGGATTTGACCAAGGTGCGGATTGCGATCGAGGGCCACGCCGCGGCGCAAGCAGCGCTGCAGCGAAACGACGGCGATCTCGCCGCGATCGCGCGCGCGGAGGAAGCGATGCGAACCGAGAGCAAAAAGTCGAGGCCCGACCTGCCGCGTGCCGTCGAACTCAACAAGACCTTTCATTTCGCGGTTTATGAGGCGGCGCACTCGCAAATCCTGGTGGAAATCATCCGCGCGCTCTGGCTCAAGGCCGGCCCCGTCATCAATCTCGATCTACGTGCCAATCCCGAGCGGCTGGCGAAAGGCGACGCGATCCGTTTTCACGCCAATGTGCGCAAGGCAATTGCCGCGGGCGATCCGGCGGCGGCGCAGGCCGGCGTTGCCTCGGATATAACCGGCGCGGCAGAGGTCATTCTTTCGCGTGGCGGCCTCGCCGTTTGACATTTCGACGAACAATCCGGAGCGATCATGAATCTCGACATCAAGGGCTTGCGCGTGCTGGTGACGGCAGGCGCCAACGGCATCGGCCTTTCGATCGCGCGGGCCTTCGTCCGCGAAGGCGCGAGGGTTCACACCTGCGACGTCGATGACGCGGCGCTGACCGCGCTCGCCAACAGCGATCCCTCGATCACGCAGACCAAATGCGATGTTTCGGATCGTCGCGCGGTAAAGCGGCTGTTCGAGGAAGCGAGCGGAAACCTCCGCGGCCTCGACGTGCTCGTCAACAATGCCGGCGTCGCCGGACCGACGTCCAAAATCGAGGAGATGAATCCCGAGGACTGGGACCGCTGTCTCGAAATCTGTCTCACCGGACAGTTCAACTGCACGCGGCTCGCCGTGCCGCTGCTGCGCAAGAGCAAAAACGCCTCGATCGTCAACATCTCCTCGGCCGCGGGCCGGCTCGGCTTTGCGATGCGAACGCCCTATGCGGCGGCGAAATGGGGCGTGATCGGCTTCACCAGATCGCTGTCGATCGAACTCGGCCCGGACAAGATCCGCGTCAACGCCATCCTGCCCGGCCTCGTCGCCGGCGATCGTCAGCGCCGCGTGCTCCAGGCAAAAGCACAGCAGCGCGGCATTTCCTACGCCGAAATGGAGCGTACGGCGTTCTCCTGTACCTCGATCAAGGAATATGTAACGCCGGACCAGCTCGCCGATCAGATCCTGTTCATGTGCAGCCCGCGCGGCAGGACGATTTCAGGTCAGGCGATTTCGATCTGCGGCGACACCCAGATGCTCGGCTAAGGGCGAGCGCCTGTTTTTTATCAAGCATTCACTGTCGTATTCGGAGAGTACAATGCCCTTTGATCTGATCCTGCGCGGCGGGCGCGTTGTCGACCCCTCTCAAAGACTCGACGCCGTCACCGACGTTGGTTTTGCCTACGGCAAGGTGGCCGTGATCGGAAACGCGCTGAGGGCCGAGCCTGGGACAGACGTGCGCGATGTATCGGGTTATATCGTCACCCCGGGCCTGATCGACTTGCACACGCACGTTTATTGGGGAGGCACCTCGATCGGCATCGATGCCGAGGAGTTCTGCCGCACCTCCGGCGTCACCACGGCCGTCGACACCGGCAGTGCCGGCCCGGGCAATTTTGCAGGCTTTCGAAAGCACGTGATCGAGCCGAGCCAGGTTCGCATCCTTGCTTATCTGCATGTGTCGCACGCCGGCATTTACGCCTACTCGCATCGCGTCATGGTCGGGGAGAGCGAGGAAATCCGTCTGATGAATCCGATCGACGCGGTGGAGGTCGCGGAGGCGAACCGCGATCTTATCGTCGGCATTAAGGTGCGGGTCGGCCGCAACTCCTCCGGCACCTCGGGGATCGTGCCGCTCGAAATTGCCCTTGAGGTCGCCGAGGCGGTCGGCATGCCGCTGATGGCACATATCGACCATCCGCCGCCGAGTTACGAGGAGGTGGTCAGCCGCCTGCGCCCGGGCGACGTTCTCACCCACGCCTTCCGACCGTTTCCCAATTCGCCGGCCACCGCGCAGGGCACGGTGAAGAAAGTTGTGCTGGAAGCACGCGAGCGTGGCGTGTTGTTCGACATCGGCCACGGCAAAGGCTCATTCGCCTTCAAGACCGCGCGCGCCATGCTTGCCAACGGCTTTTATCCGGACACCATCTCCTCGGACGTCCATATTCTCTGCATCAACGGCCCCGCCTTCGATCAGGTGACGACCATGTCCAAGTTCCTGTGCATGGGAATGCCGCTTTCCGACGTGGTGGCGGCTTCGACCGTCAATGCGGCGATGGCGCTGCGCCGTCCGGAACTTGGCAGCCTCAAGCCGGGAAGTGTCGGAGATGCAACCATGATCTCGGTCAAGGAAGGCCGCTTCGACTATGTCGACGTCGTCGGCGAGCACCTGATCGGCGAGCGCAGGATCGTGTCCGAAGGCGTGGTGATCGGCGGCCGCTGGTGGCATCCGAAACCATCAGCGAAAGCCAGCTAGTGCCCCGCTTCCGGCATTCGTATCATCTTGCAGCGCGCATTTTACGATTTTTGCCTATGCGATCTTCGGAAGGCCTGGATCGAACCGCAAGGCGGCCTCGGCCCATTTCGCGACGCGAAGCAGGTGAATATCCTGTCGGTGACCGCCGACGAGCTGGATGCCGAGCGGCAGGCGGTTTTTGCCGAAACCCGCGGGCAACGATACCGCGGGCGCTCCAAGCAGGGTCCATGGCGCGCAATATTCGGCGTTGCCGGTAGAGCCGAGCCCCTCCGGTGCTTCGCCGAACGCCGGCAGGGTCAGGATGGCATCGACGCCAGACATCTCTCCAGCCAGTGCGGCCCGCAATTTCTCCTGCAGCGACCTGGCGGCGAGATAATCAAACGCAGTGAGCGCTTTTCCGGCCTTGACGGCCGATTTCAAATGAGCGCTGGTGCGATCGGGATAATTTTTGACGAGATCGCTGTGAATCAGCGCGGCTTCGCTGGAGAGAATGACATTGACCGCGCCCCAGTTCGTTGCATCGAGTTCTTCCCATTCGCGCTCTTCCATGGTGGCGCCGGCCTCGCGCAGTTTCGCGGCGGCAGCCTCAAACACTTTTTGCTGTTCCGGTTCGACGCGCGACCATTTCTGGAACCGGACGATGCGAAGGCGTGGCTTTTTAAGCGGCACCACGCCCTGGCAGACGTCGACATCAAAGGGCAGAAGCGGTCGGCCATGCGGGTCGAGTTCGCTGGTGGCCGCGAGCAGCGACAATGCATAGGCCACGTCATCCACGCAGCGGGCGAAGACGCCGACGTGATCAAGCGAAGGGCTCAAGGGGTGGACGCCGTTGCGCGGGATGGCGCCGAAACTCGGCTTGAGACCGACCACGCCGTTGAAAGCCGCGGGCCGGATCACAGAGCCCAGCGTTTGCGTGCCGAGCGCGAGCGGCACAATGCCGGCCGCTACCGCCGCCGCCGAGCCGGATGATGAGCCGCCCGGCGTATGCTTCGAATTCCAGGGATTGGTGGTCGGGCCGGGATGACGCCAGGCGAATTCGGTCGAAACCGTCTTGCCGAAAATCGTGGCCCCGAGATTGCGCAGGCGTTCGACCACCCAGGCGTCCCGCGCCGGGACATGGTCGCGGTAGATTGGCGAACCGTTGGTGGTCGGCATGTCGGAGGTGGCGATGATGTCCTTGATGCCGACGGGAATGCCCGACAGCGGACCTGCCCGGCGCGTCAGATCGCGCGCAAGATATTCGAACGCTTTCAGGATCGGCTCGGCGGCTTTTGCCTTCTCCAGACAGGATGCCGCATATATGTCCGCAAGCCCGGAATCGTCCTTGAACCAGCGCAGAAGCTCCAAGACTCCGGCGCCAGAATCCAATATGGATCGTGCAGTTTTGTCGGCCATGCCAGGAAAATCCCGAGCTCGTTGGAAGGGTCAGCGCGAACCCGCCTGCAACGGCCAGGCGGCAATAGCTATTTCATCACGCGCGCCCGTCAATCGGCGAGATCAAGAGATCCGTGCAAGCGTGAGATGACTGGTGAGCCGGCGTGCGATATCGCGCCGCAGCGCGTTGAACTCCGGAGACGACACGTCGCGCGGGCGCGGCAGATCGATGCGGAAATCGCTGTCGATCCGTCCCGGCCCCGCACTCATGACCAGCACGCGATCGGCGAGCAGCACGGCTTCCTCGACCGAATGGGTGACGAAAATGGTGGTCACGCCGGTGCGCTTCCAGATCTGCAGCAATTCGTTCTGAAGCTGCTCGCGCGTCAGCGCGTCCAGCGCGCCGAAAGGCTCGTCCATCAAGAGGATGCTGGCGTCGTTGGCGAGCACGCGGGCGATCGCGACGCGCTTCTTCATGCCGCCCGAGAGCTGGTTGGGGTAGCGCTCGGCAAAGCGCTCGAGCCCGACCATCCGGACGAATTCATTCGCAGTTCTCGCGATCTCTTCGCGCGGCAATTGGCGTTGCCGCGGTCCGAAG
>Ga0306920_100008118_pt1 | contig 13913 bp, 12 predicted proteins | sample flu12Cox44000170_FD_204666 | JGI IMG/M metagenome (GOLD analysis project Ga0306920, IMG submission 204666) | Lab enrichment of tropical soil microbial communities from Luquillo Experimental Forest, Puerto Rico - flux4day.12C.oxic.44.000.170 (v2)... | ecosystem: Environmental > Terrestrial >...
AAATCCAAAGCCCCACTAGAATCAAATAGTTGCTAGTGTCCCTTTGGTTCCGACGTTTGTACACGAGCGTGCTGCAAAATGATACAAACGTCGGAATCGGGACACTAAGTGTCCCGATTCCGAAGTTCGCGAGCGCTTGCGGCACCTCTGGTGCGAACTTCGGAATCAAAGGGATACTAGCAACCTTTTGATTCTAGTGCGGTTTTTGAATTTGAAGTTCCTACACGAGCATGCAGCAATAATGATAGGAACTTCAAATTCACCGCACTAGTGCGCAACGAGCGCCTGCAAGGTGTTACGACGGGAGTCCGGCATGTCGGCCAAGATTATTCCGGTCATCATGTGCGGCGGAGCCGGCACACGACTGTGGCCCGTTTCGCGCGAGAGCATGCCGAAGCAATTCGTCTCGCTGGTCGGCGATGGCTCTACCTTTCAGCAGGTCATGGGGCGTGTCGCAGACGTGGAATTGTTTGCCCGTCCAATTATCATCACGAATGCCGAGTTCCGGTTCGTGGTCGCGGAGCAATTGCGCGAGCGCGGCATCTCGGCGGATATCGTGCTGGAGCCGGTGCGCCGTGATTCCGGGCCGGCGGTCGCGGTATCCTCGGTGCTGGCGAGGGAACGCGAGAACGAGGCGGTGGTGCTGGTGCTCGCGGCCGATCACGTCATTGGCAAGCTCGACGCATTCCGCGCCGCCTGTCGCGACGCGGCGCAGATCGCAGCACAAGGGCGTATCGTCACTTTTGGCATTCCTCCTACCTGCCCCGCAACCAACTACGGATACATCCGTCCCGGCAAGCGCCTCAATGGCGCCGCGGTGTATGAGGTCGATGCGTTCGTGGAAAAACCGGATGCAAGCACGGCGGCGAAATACGTGGCTGACAAATACCTTTGGAACAGCGGCAATTTCCTGTTCCACGCGGGCACGATGTGGAAGGAGATCGAGCGGTTCGAGCCGCTCATGGCGCAAGCTGCGCGGGCCGCGGTCGCGGGGGCAAGCCGAGACCTCGATTTTCTAAGGCTCGCGTCCGAGCCATTTGCCAATGCGCCGAAAAAATCGATCGACTATGCGGTCATGGAGCGCACCGAGCGTGCGGTGGTCATGCCGGCCGATCTCGCCTGGTCGGATATCGGCAGCTGGAGCGCGGTATGGGATGTTCTCGAGCATGATGCTGCCGGCAACGCCACGCACGGCCCCGTCGTCTTGACCGACACTCGCAACAGTCTGGTGCGCTCGGAAGAGCCCATGCTAACGACGGTGATTGGTGTCGAGGATGCCATCATTGTCGCGACCGCGGATGCCGTTCTCGTCACTACGCGTGCAAGAGCTGAGGATGTGCGAGGATTGGTCGATCGCCTCAAGGCGCAGAACTATCGCGCCGCGATCGAGCATCGTCGCATCTACCGACCGTGGGGATACTACCAGGACATCGACATCGCACCCCGCTACCGGGTCAAACGCATCGTCGTCAAGGCGGGCGGCACGCTTTCGCTGCAGAAGCACTTCCATCGCTCGGAGCACTGGGTCGTGGTGCAGGGAACGGCGGAAGTTACGGTCAACGACCATGTTCGCATCGTGCATGAGAACGAATCCATGTACATCCCGATCGGCAGCGTGCATCGGCTTGCCAATCCCGGAAAGATTCCGTTGGAGCTGATCGAAGTTCAGGTTGGCAGCTATCTCGGCGAGGACGACGTCATGCGGTTCGACGACGTCTATGGTCGACAATAAAGGGCCTCACGAGTAGCGATTGCGACGTTCCTGCTCCTTGCGGATCACGACTAAGTCGGCCTGGACCATATCGCGCACCAGCCTCTCAAAGCTGGTTTTGTGACGCCAGCCGAGCTTGGCCTGCGCCTTGCTTGCGTCCCCGAGCAGATGATCAACCTCGGTCGGCCGGTAATAGCGCAGGTCGACCTCGACGAGCACTTTCCCGGTTTCCTTTTCGATTCCCTTCTCGGCGGAGCCAGAGCCGTCCATACGAGCGTCTTGCCGATATGCGCGAAGGACTTTTCCACGAATTCGCGCACGCAATGACTCTCGCCGGTCGCGAGCACGTAATCGTCCGGTTTGTCCTGTTGCAGCATGAGCCACATGCCTTCGACGAAATCGCCGGCATAGCCCCAGTCTCTTTTGGCATCCAGATTCCCGAGAAACAGCTTTTCCTGCAGACCGTATTTGATCGCTGCCACCGCGCGCGTGATCTTGCGGGTCACGAATGTTTCGCCTCGGATCGGGCTTTCGTGGTTGAACAGAATGCCGTTTGATGCGTGTAAGCCATGGGCCTCGCGATAGTTGACCGTGATCCAGTAAGCATAAAGTTTAGCCGCAGCATATGGCGAGCGCGGATAAAACGGCGTGGTCTCCTTCTGCGGGACTTCCTGGACCTGCCCGAACAGCTCGGAAGTCGAAGCCTGGTAGAAGCGCGTCTCTTTTTCGCGGCCCAGTATGCGGATTGCCTCCAGCAGGCGTAACGTGCCAAGCCCGTCGGCGTTGGCCGTATATTCCGGCGTTTCAAATGAGACCTGGACATGCGACTGCGCGGCGAGATTGTAGATCTCGTGCGGCTGCGTCTCCTGCACGATACGGATGATGTTAGTCGCGTCGGTTACGTCCCCATAGTGCAGGTGAAAAGAAACGCCTTCTTCGTGGGGATCATGAATAAGGTGATCGATCCGCTCGGTATTGAACGAGGATGAACGCCGCTTGATTCCGTGCACCAGATAACCCTTGTTGAGCAGAAATTGCGCGAGATAGGCGCCATCCTGTCCGGTCACGCCGGAAATCAACGCAACCTTGCGGGACGGTGTCGCCATTGTCGGAACCTCTGTCACCGTTCATTCCGTCGTCGGCACCACCCGATATGCATCGGCAACCCAGCACGCCAGGCAGGGCGAGATCAGGCAGCGCATTCGCGCTCACGGACTGATCGTTTCACCGGCGCGAGCGAGTAGAAAAGCCACACTAGCGCTCCAGGCAAGGCAGCGATTGCCATGAGAAGGCCAAAGCATACGGAGAAAGCGAGAGCCTTCTCGGGCGCGATGCCGTATCGACCAAGGATCGCGACCACGGCAAGCTCGCGCAGCCCCCACCCGTTGACGGAAACCGGCACCAAGGCGACACCGATGACCACCACAAACAAGACGGCCGCATCGGGGACTGGTAGCAGCAGCCCTTGCGCCCGCCCAAGCAACCAGAGGGCGGTGACGGTGAGCGCGTGAATGACGCAGGCTAGACCCAGGATGGTGAAGCTTTTTGGGTTAAGGGCGACTCGACGCGCGCTCATTGCCAGCGTCGCTGGCCAGCGCAAATACGCTAATCGCTCGAGCGGCGCAATGAGCCGGGGCAGAAGCAGAAGAATAGCCGTGCCGGCAGCGAGCAGTGCGCCATAGGTCATGAGCACCAAATCCCGATATCCCCCCAGCGCCGAGAGGCTGGATGGCAGCAGCAGAATCACGAATGCCAGCGCCAGCAAGACAGCAACGCCGACCCCGCGATCGATGATCACGCTGCTCACAGAGCCGCGCCAATCGTATCCGCGGCGAACGAGGAGCCAGGCGCGGATTCCTTCGCCCATCAAGCTCGGCAAGACCTGCGTGAAAAATGCGCCAATCGCAGTGATGGCAATGATCGAAGCGACAGCTAAGCGCCGATCGGCCGCCAGGACATGCAATATCTCGCGCCAGCGGATGGCAACGAGCGGAATCTGCAGCATCAGGGCCGAAGTGGCGGCTGCGGTCCAGCCGGGCTCGAGCAGCGCAATCGAGGAGAAGAACTGCGCCAAGTCAATTTGCCAGGACAGATACCAGAAGCATACGCCGGTCACCAGCAGCTTTGCGGCGATGATAGCTGCCTTGTGGAACCTGCCGGCGGTCTTGATCACGCGATCTCCGATCACATTTGCACTCACTTCGCACCCCTCGCCACGGCTGCACAACCCTATTGGCCAAGGGCTTCGCAAAATTCAAGTCTGGACTCTCGGGCCGTTTGTGGCCGAAATTGAGCCATGAATGCTGATTAGCTCATGGCTTCACGTTTTTCGCCCCCTATGAATTCGTTTGCAAAGCTCACGCCTGCTCGCCGCCTCCTGTCGCTCTCTGCCGCCGGCGCGCTCATCCTTGTTGCCGGCTGCGGCGAAGGCCAGAAGCAACAGGTCGCGCTACCTCCGCCGAAGGTGACGGTGGCAAGGCCCCTCGAGCGCACCATCGTCGACCAGGACGAATATGTCGGCCGCTTCGTGCCGCTCGATTTCGTGGAGATACGTGCGCACGTGTCGGGCTATCTCGACAAGGTGCATTTCGAAGACGGCCAGTTCGTCAAGCAGGGCGATATCCTGTTCACCATCGACCAGCGGCCCTTCCAGAATACCGTCGACCAGGCCAAGGCCAATCTGGAGAGTGCAAAATCCAATCTTGCCTTTACCGAGGCGGACCTCGCGCGCGGCCAGCAATTGATGCGCGACCGCACCATCAGCGAGCAGGTGTTCCAGCAGCGCACGCAGGCGTTTCGCAACGCGCAGGCGGCGGTGGCAGCCAATGAGGCGATGGTTCGGCAGGCTGCGCTCGATCTCGAGTTTACCGAGTTGAAGGCGCCGGTGAGCGGCCGCATCGGCGACCGGCGGGTAACCCCCGGAAATCTGGTGACGGGCGGCACCACCTTCAGCACCACTCTATTGGCGGTCATTGTCTCTACCGACCCCATCCGGCTCGAATTTACCTTGGACGAGGCTTCGCTCCTTCGCTACGACAGGCTGGCGCGGGAGCAGCAAAAAGACGCCGGACAGTGGAACATGCCGGTGCGACTGAAGCTCATTGACGAGCAGGAATTCTCGCATAACGGCCGAATGGACTTTGTCGACAACTCGGTCGATCGTGCCACCGGTACGATCCGCGCCCGTGCGGAGTTTTCCAATAAGGAAGGCCTGTTCACGCCGGGGATGTTCGCGCGCGTGCAGGTGCCGGCATCGGCTCCGTATCAGGCATTGCTCGTCCCGGATGTGGCCATCGTCAGCGAGCAGGCACGCAAATATGTGCTGGTCGTCGCTGCTGCCGATACGGTGGTTGCAAAATATGTGCAGCTTGGAAATGTGATCGACGGACTACGCGTGATCAAAGTGGGGCTGAGCTCCGACGATCGGGTCGTGGTCAACGGGCTCCTGCGGGCGCGGCCGGGCAACAAGGTTACGCCGGTCGAGGAACGACTCCCGGCGCAGGCAAGCGCTCCCGAGTCGAAAGGGCAAGCAGGCGCAGATCCGTGATGACTAGAGCTGGTTCGGCTCATTTGTATCCGCGTCATGCGCGGGCTTGTCCCGCGCATCCACGTCTTCCGTGGAACAGCCAAGACGTGGATGGCCGGGACAAGCCCGGCCATGACGATGTGTGATTCCAACGGACCGACACGTGCTATAGCTAGCAATGCGAATCTCGCATTTTTTCATCGATCGCCCGATCTTTGCCTGCGTTGTCTCGATCGTTTTCGTGATCCTGGGAGCGGTTGCCTATGCCCGCCTGCCGGTTGCCCAGTATCCGGAGATCGCGCCGCCCGTTATCAACGTTACGGGACAATATCCGGGCGCCAGCGCTGACGTGGTTGCCAGCACCGTCGTTGCGCCGATCGAGGAGCAGATCAACGGCGTCGATAACATGCTGTATTTGTCGTCCAACTCCACCGACGACGGGCGCTTCACGATCGCAGTAAGCTTCGATCTCGGCACCAACCTCGATATTGCGCAGGTGCAGGTGCAAAATCGCGTGGCGATCGCCCAGCCGCGACTTCCGGCCGATGTGCGTCTGGTTGGCGTGACCGTCAACAAGGCTTCGCCCGACCTGATGCTTGTCGTGCACCTGTTCTCGCCGGACAAGTCACGCGACGCGCTGTTCATATCGAATTATGCAACTTTGGAGATCAAGGATGAGCTCACGCGCATCGATGGCGTGGGTTCGATCACCGTTTTCGGCAGTCGCGATTACGCGATGCGGGTCTGGCTCGATCCGGCCCGCCTGCAGTCGGTCGGGCTGACGGCCAATGACGTGACACTGGCGCTGCAGGGCCAGAATGTTCAGGTTGCCTCGGGCGTGCTCAATCAGCCTCCGGTCGATAATCCTGGAGCCTTCCAGATCGCGGTGAAGACGCTTGGACGTCTGGCCGATCCTCAGGAGTTCGGCTCGATCGTGGTCAAGCAGACGTCGTCGGCCGTCGTTCGCCTGCGCGATGTAGCCAAGGTCGAGCTCGCAGCGCTCGACTATACATCCAACTCCTACCTCAACACCGAGCCGGCAGTTGCGCTCGCCGTCTTCCAGCGTCCCGGCTCCAACGCACTATCGACCGCCGACGCGATCCGCGCGAGCATGGCGGAACTCTCCCAGCGTTTCCCGTCGGGCCTGCAATACGCGATCATATACGATCCGACCCAGTTCATTCGGCAGTCGGTCGACGAGGTCGAGAAGACGATCGGCGAGGCGATTCTCCTCGTGGTGCTGGTCGTTGTTCTGTTTTTGCAGACTTGGCGCGCGGCGATCATTCCTCTGCTGGCAATTCCGATTTCTCTCATCGGTTCGTTTTTCTTCATGGATGTATTTGGCTTCACGCTCAATAATCTTACGTTATTTGGGCTGGTGCTCGCCGTCGGCATCGTGGTGGACGATGCCATCGTCGTGGTGGAGAACGTCGAGCGCAACGTTGCGCTCGGCCTGTCGCCGCGCGAGGCCGCCATGAAGAGCATGGACGAGGTTGGGGCGGCGTTGATTGCCATCGCCCTTGTGCTTTGTGCCGTGTTTGTGCCTTCCGGCTTCATCACCGGTATCTCTGGCCAGTTCTATCGGCAGTTCGCACTCACGATCGCTGGCGCGACCATCATCTCGCTGCTGGTATCTTTGACGCTCTCGCCAGCGCTCTGTGCCTTGTTGCTGAAGCGTCACGCGGATCGGCGACCGCACGCGTGGCAGCTGCCACTGCATGCTCTGTTTGGCGGTTTCAACTTTGCCTTTAACGGGATCGCCTCCGGCTATAGCCGGCTCGCGGCATGGGTGGTCCGCTTCTCGCTCCTGATGCTAATCGTCTACGCCGGCATCCTGGCCCTCGGCTTCAATGAGTTTCGCAAGACGCCGCTGGGCTTCATTCCGGCAGTCGATGGCGGCTATCTCATCGCGGTCGTTCAGCTTCCGCCCGGTGCTGCGCTTGCGCGCACCGACGACGTCAATCGCCGCGCGGTCGAGATGGCGCTCAAGGTGCCGGGCGTTGCCGGCGCGGCAAACATAGTCGGCTTTTCCGGCGCGACCTTCACCAACGCGCCCAATTCAGGGGCGATCTTCGTCGTGCTCGAGCCCTTTGCCGAGCGGGCAACAGACCCGCGTAAATCCGCAGGCGTCATCATCAAGGAGCTGTACGCGAGGCTTGCCTCCATTGAGGAGGCGCTGATCTTCGTCGTGCCGCCGCCACCGGTTCGCGGCATCGGCAATGCGGGTGGGTTCCGGATGATGGTGGAGGATCGTGCTGGATTTGGGCCGCAGGCCTTGGAGGCGGCCGTCAGCACCATCATGCGCCGCGCCGCGGAGACCCCGGGGCTATCGCAGGTGTTTTCGTTGTTCGAGACGGCAACGCCCGGGCTTTATCTCGATATCGATCGCACCAAGGCACAGATGTTGGGGGTTGCCGCGCCGGAAGTATTTGCTGCTTTGCAGACCTTTGTGGGATCGGTCTACGTCAACGATTTCAATCTATTCGGTCGTACATTTCGCGTGACCGAGCAGGCCGCCGGGCCTTATCGGCGCACGGCAAGGGACATCCTCGATATCCGCGTGCGCAATGCGAGCGGCGGCACCGTTCCGCTCGGATCGTTCACCACCGTGCGCGACATCACCGGTCCCTATCGCGTACCGCGCTATAATCTTTACCCGGCAGCCGAGCTCGACGGCGCACCTGCGCCCGGCTACTCCCAGGGCCAGGCGATGGAGGCCATGGAGCAGCTGGCACGGGAAGTGCTGCCCAAAGGCTTCAGCTACGAATGGACCACGCTCGCCTACCAGCAGCGGCGCGCTGGCAATACCGCAATGTTTGCTTTCGTGCTGGCGGTAGTGTTCGTGTTTCTGGTCCTGGCCGCACAGTTTGAAAGCCTCACATTGCCGCTCGCCGTCATCCTGATCGTGCCGATGTGCCTCGTTGCCTCGATCATTGGAGTGGAGTTGCGTGGCCAGGACAACAATATTCTCACCCAGGTCGGCTTCGTGGTGCTCATTGGACTTGCCGCCAAGAACGCCATTCTGATTGTCGAATTCGCGCGCCAGCTCGAGGACCGCGGCCTCGACCGCCTGGCAGCGGCGGTCGAGGCGGCGCGGCTGCGGCTACGGCCGATCCTGATGACCTCGCTGGCCTTCATATTTGGCGTCATACCGCTGGTGTGGGCGCTCGGGGCCGGCGCCGAGCTGCGGCAGACGCTGGGCACCGCGGTGTTCTCGGGAATGATCGGGGTGACATTATTTGGTCTGATCTTCACTCCGGTGTTTTATGTGGTCACCCGCCGCTCGCGCGCCCGGGCGGGGAGTGGCGAAGCTTTGCCGCGGCCAACCCCGGCCGGGTAGAAGGCTCGTCCCTGGCGCCATGCGTGCAGTGGTGCGCAATACTTCCAATCTTTCAACAAACGATCGCGCAGCGATGTCAAGTCGCTTGCGCCGGTGGAAGGGCAGAGACACCGGCATCAATGATAATGAATGGTGATCGTCGCGACCTTTTCGCCGAAATGGCGGTCGACGAAACCAAGAAAGGCCTTGAGCAACCCGCCTTCATCCTGGGATGTTCCGGAGCGGATCTTCGCCTTCACCATATCGGCGTCTTCGCGCGTGAGGCTGACCAAGCCTTTGAAGCGCTTGTGGCTCCAGGTGGCAGTGCTCGCGCGCGCCGGGCCCTTGCGCGAAAAGGTGCCGCGGCCCTTCCTGCGAATATCAGCTTCTCGTTTTACCAGAGCAGCATAAAGCGCCGCTTTGCGTTGCGGAGTGATCTCGACGATTTTCATGGATGCCCCCGTAGGGTTTTGGATGATCAAAACGCCTTGAACGTGATGATGGTGCGCGTGTCCTGGATACCGGGGATGGTCTGGACCTTTTCAGTCACAAAATGACCGATGTCTGTCTTGTCCTCGACGTAGAACTTGACCAACAGGTCGAAGTCTCCGGCCGTGGAATAGATCTCGGAGGCGATCTCGGCATCGGCGAGCTTGTTCGCGACGGAGTAGGCTTGGCCGAGCTGGCACTTGATCTGCACGAAGAAGGGGACCATCCGCGGCTCCCAGCGGCCCCGATTCGGGTCGATGCAATCCAGCAAAATCGCACCGCCTTGACAAGGCGCCGAATGCCGTCAGGCACGAGCAGCGCACCGCAATTTCTGGCCGCCGTGCTCACACGAGGGGAGCATCTCTCCAGGGGCAAGAAAGCCCGTGGCGCTTGCCAGAGCCGCTTATGCCACCTAAATTTGTGCCGCTATCTCAATGGGGTGCCCGGCGGATGCGCGGCCGGGCTGAGAGGCCGAGCGCCAACCCATCGAACCTGATCCGGATCATGCCGGCGGAGGGAGATTTGAGATGCGCGCGCCCACGGAAAATCCACTTGCTGCCGGCCTGCCTGATTTGGCCGCCGATATCATCACACGCGTGCGCTGCAAACATCCACGGGTGCATTGCCTCACCAATGCGGTTGCTCAGAGCTTTACGGCAAATGTGCTGTTGGCAGCGGGCGCGGTGCCGTCGATGACCATAGCGCCCGAGGAAATCGGTGAGTTTGTTGGCAGAGCGGACGCGCTACTGATCAATCTGGGAACGCTTGATAATGAGCGCCGCGAGGCTGCCGCGATTGCGATTGACGCGGCAAGTGCCGAGCAGCGCCCCTGGGTGCTTGACCCGGTGCTCGTCGACCGCTCGCGCCCGCGCGTCGAATTTGCCAAGGCGCTCATAGCGCGGCGACCCGGCATCGTGCGACTCAACTGCGCCGAATTCGCCGCTATTGCGGGCATCGACTGCGGCCGGGATGCGCTGGAGCGATGCGCGATCGACCGCCACTGCGTCATCGCGCTGACCGGCGCGACGGATACGGTCACCGATGGCGTGCGCACGGCGAGCATTGAGAATGGCGATGCGCGCATGGCGCAAGTGACCGCGATGGGCTGTGCAGGCACGGCGCTTGCAGCCGCTTGTCTCGCGGTCGAGGCGGATGCCTGGATTGCCAGCTGCGCCGGTCTATTGGCGTTCGCCGTAGCAGGAGAACGCGCGGCGGCGAGCGCGCGCGGCCCCGGCAGTTTCGCCGTCGAGATGTTGGACGCCCTGGCAAATCTCGACGGCGATACATTGCGCATGCATGCATGCGTGCGGTGATGCCGGTCGACGTGCGCCTCTATGCGTTGATTGATCCCGAGCATGCGGGTGGACATGACGTGGTGGAGCTGGCGCGGCTGGTTGCGGGGGGCGGTGCAACACTCGTGCAGCTGCGCGACAAATCGAGCGCCTCCCGCTCCATGGTGGAGCGCGCGCGCGCGCTCGAAACGGCGCTGAAGCCATTCGCGATTCCATTTCTCATCAACGATCGTGTTGATGTCGCGCTTGCGTGCAATGCCGATGGCGTGCATGTGGGACAGGAGGATATGGCGGTAGAGGATGCGCGCCGGCTGCTCGGCGACGCGGCAATCATAGGGCTTTCGCTAAGGACGCCTGCCCAGGCCGAGGCCGCGCCCATCGAGTGTATCGATTACGTTGGCGTGGGCGGCATTTTCGCGACGGCATCGAAGGAGAATCCAAAGACGCCGATCGGCCTTGCCGGTCTTTCCCGAGTTGTCGAGATTGTTCGTCGCCGGGCGCCGAAGCTTCCCATCTGCGGCATCGCTGGGATCACTGCCGAAAACGCAGCGCAAGTCATTGCGGCAGGTGCCGACGGCGTTGCGGTCATTTCAGCGCTTGCGGGCGCGCGCGAGCCGCAAGTGGCTGCGGGCGGCCTTCGCTCGGCGGTTGACATCGCCTTGCAGCGGGAGGGCCGTGCATGACCGCGGTGGCCGTCAGCATTGCCGGCTCGGACCCAACCGGCGGGGCGGGGATTGCCGCGGATCTCAAGACGTTTTTCGCACTGGGGGTCTATGGAGCGCCCATCGTTACGGTGCTCACGGCACAGAACAGCAAGGGCATCCATGCCATCCATCCCGTGCCGGCGGAATTCGTCGCCGCGCAAATGGATGCCGTTTTCTCCGATCTTGCGGTGAGCGCCGTGAAAATTGGCATGGTGTGGCGCGCGGATGTCATCGAAACCGTCGCCGCTGGAATCGCGCGCTGGCACGCCACCAACATCGTTCTCGACCCGGTCATGGCAGCGACCGCTGGAGGCGATCTTCTGCTTCCAGAGGCGCGCGAGGCGCTCAAGCGCACGCTCTGCCCGCATGCGCGCGTCCTTACGCCGAATCTGCCGGAAGCCGCCGCACTGCTCGATGTGCCGATGGCACGCACGGAGGAAGAGATGCAGGAGCAAGCGCGGCGTCTGCTGGCGTTTGGACCGCAAGCGGTGCTCATCAAGGGCGGCCATGCCGGTGGCGCCGATAGCGTCGATTTTCTGGTAGAGCCGAACGCGTGCTCGCGGTTCGTCTCCGACCGCATAGCTGCTCGCAACACGCATGGAACGGGTTGCACCTTATCCTCTGCAATTGCGGCCGGCCTGGCAAAGGGGATTCCCCTGCGCTGCGCGGTCGGTGCCGCCAAGGACTTTGTCACGGCCGCGCTTGCGGCAGCTGATAAAATAGAGATCGGATCGGGGGAGGGTCACTCTGCACCATTTCCACACGAGCTGGTGAGACGACAAACGAAGTGAATAGGAGACGCCAATGATCACACGCCGAACGCTGGCCCGCGGCGGAGCGCTGGGGCTTGTTGGCGCAATCGCTGCGCCCCGCCTCGCGCGCGGGGAGACACGACAATGGCGGATGATCACCTCCTGGCCTAGGCGTCTGCCCGGGCCAGGAATGTCAGCGGAGCGCATTGCGGCGCGCATCTCGACGCTTTCCGGCGGACGGCTGGCAATCACGGTGCATGCCGCCGGCGAGCTTGTGCCGCCGTTCGAAGTGCTCGACGCAGTTGGGTCAGGGGTTGCTGAAATGGGCCATACCGCTGCCTTCTACTGGCAGGGCAAACAGCCGGCGTCGGTCTTCTACACGACGGTGCCGTTCGGGCTGACACCGCAGGAGCACGTTGCCTGGATCGATGCGGGCGGCGGGCAAGCGCTGTGGGACGAACTCTACGCGCCGTTCGGCGCAAAGCCCTTCATGGGCGGCAATACCGGAATCTGCATGGGCGGCTGGTTCCGGCGCGAGCTCAACGGCGCAGATGACGTAAAGGGATTAAAAATCCGCTCCCTCGGTCTGGGCGGTGAGATCTATCGCCGCTTGGGCGCCGTTCCGCTGACCACCTCACCCGGCGAGATCCTCACCAGCATGCAATCGGGTCTGATCGACGGGGCGGAATTCGTGGGTCCGGGGTCCGACATTGCGCTTGGACTCTATCGCGTAGCAAATCTCTATTATGCGCCGGGGTTCAATAAGCCGAATGGCACCGGAGAATGCATTCTCTCGCTCAAGGCGTGGGAGAGCCTCGACTCGGAGATGCAGGCCGTCGTCAGGCACGCATGCGCGGTTGAGGCCGCCTTTGCGCTTGCGGAAATGGAGCGTCTCAATGCCGAGTCGCTGGCGGCCCTCGTTGGCCAGCACGGGGTCAAGCTGCGACTGTTTCCGCAGGATCTTATTCGTGCCGCCCGCGCGCAGGCCAATGCGGTGGTTGGCGAAGTTGGCGGCAAGAGCGACATCTCGCGCAGAGTTTATGATTCATACGTGTCATTTCGTGACCGCACCGCGCCGTGGTCGCGCATCTCCATCAAGGCGGTGCTTGAGGCGCGTGAAGGCTAGATAGGAGGCGCTCGTCATGTTTGGAAAGACTGCTGCTCGTTGCGCGCTGGGCGCTGCGATTGTCTTAATTGCTCCCGCGGCTGCGCTTGCTCATCCCGGCTTCGCGCCGCATAGCGGTCTTGTGGCCGGATTCCTGCATCCGCTGACAGGTGTTGACCACCTCCTGGCCATGATTGCAGTCGGGATTTTCGCAGCCCATGTTGGCAGACGGGGGTTGTGGTCCCTCCCGCTCGGATTTCTGATGCTTTTGGCCGTCGGTGGCGCGCTCGGCGCAGGGGGCGTGAGGTTGCCATTCGTGGAGATGATGATTGCATTATCAGTGGTGGCTCTCGGCCTTGCGGTCGCAATTCCCAAGCAATGGCCCGTTGCCGCCGCGACGCTGCTCGTTGGTGCCTTTGCGCTATTTCACGGGCATGTGCACGGCGTCGAGCTACCAACGGGCGTTCCCGCGGTTCCCTACGCAGGGGGGGGGCATGCTGGCAACGACGCTCCTGCTGTTGGTAGGGATCGCGCTCGGAACGGGGCTACTGCGCCTCGACTCGACCCGGACACGCGGCATGAGCCAATGGATTGGGCTTGGCATCGCGGTAGCCGGCATCGGCTTGGTCGGGGCAGCGGTCTGACACTATCGATTGATCAATCGTTGTGACGGCGTTAGTTCGCCAATAGGCCGCCCGCAAGACCACGGCCGGGATTACGGCTTGGGGCGTGCAGCGCAATCGAGCACGAGACACACACACCGCGCAACGCGCTCCTGTTTGAAGCAGCTACAATTTGCCCACACCTTCGTGCATGAGCTGGGGGAGACTGCAACGGTCTAAGACGGCATTTCCGGTATGTCCGCTGTTGCAGGACAAACAGCCGGCAAGTTTGCAATGCGGTAATCTCGGTTGTTGTGCAGGTTTTTGGCCGCCGGCAGTCGCAAAACTTTCACACGCTCTGAGCGCCGGCGGTCAAAAAGCGCCAAGGCACGAAATCGCGGCGATGGGTAGTG
>Ga0306920_100008119_pt1 | contig 13913 bp, 14 predicted proteins | sample flu12Cox44000170_FD_204666 | JGI IMG/M metagenome (GOLD analysis project Ga0306920, IMG submission 204666) | Lab enrichment of tropical soil microbial communities from Luquillo Experimental Forest, Puerto Rico - flux4day.12C.oxic.44.000.170 (v2)... | ecosystem: Environmental > Terrestrial >...
GTTTATGGCACTATCTTGACGGGCTGGCACGACGGGGTAGTGTGATGGCTTCGCGGCATCTCAAAGTATGAAACCAATTGAAGGGTACCGTTTAATAACACCCGATGATTTGACCTGGAGGCCTTCTAACCTGATGCGAATTCCCAATGCGGATTTCCTGGAGCGGACCGGGAGTCAGATTTTGGGCGCGCGATTGTGGCAGCTTCCTCCTAAGAGTGCCAACACGCTTCACAAACATATCCGATCTGAAGAGTTCTATTTCGTTTTGGAGGGTGTCGGCCGTATAAGAGTGGGCAAGGAAACCCTGACTGTGCCGCGATATGGGGGAGTGTTGGTGGGACCCGAGATGTTGCGACAAATCTTCAATGATACGGAGGCGGAGACGCTTTGGTTGATAGTCGGAGCACCGGAAGTCGAATTTGAGCCGGGGCAAACCCCGAATATGAGTTTGTATTACCCTGAAGATCCGAAACAACTGCCGCCGGAATTGAAAGGGGCGGAGTGGCCTCCCATTAATTCTTAATTCTTAATTTTGAATTCTTAATTAGAAGAGGAGAAGACCGCGAAATACGCGAAAGAGCCCAAAAGTTTTGAGTTTTGAGTTTTTAGTGTTTAGTTGGGAAACGAAGACTTGGTGGCAATGGGTATGAGACAAAATCGCCAATCGTAGATCGTCAATCGTAAATGGAAACGGCGAGGATTTCGTGGTCGAGGATGGTGGAGGTGGTGACAACCAGGTCAGAGCCGGAGCGGGTGACGTGGGGGGTTTGATCCGCGGCTAGCAGTTTGAGCTCTCCGATCTTTGCGTCTTTTGGAAGGCGGAGGCGGATGGTTTGTTCACCAATGGGTAACAGCTCTCGAAAAGGGCCTTTCATGAACATGGGATTGGTCAGGTTCACCAAATGAACGGTTAGAGAATGCTTTTGGCGCCAGATTGTGACATCGAGTATGCCGGGGCCAGTTACGGTGACTGGCGGCTCTTCGTTGGTCGCCCAATGCACCGCATTGGCCAAGAGCTTCCCGTGGTCGACGCTCAGAACTTCCCAGAACGTGCGGTCGATGTCCCAGGGGAAATAAACCACGCGGCCTTTTCCCTGCTCACGAGCGAAGATCTCTGCAATGTCGGTTTGAGCCGCTCGGGGATAAACCTTTTCCATGGGCAGGTCCGGATAGGAGGGAATCAGAGTCAAAGGCGAAGCGGGAAGGGGCGCGACAGGATCGACGTTGAGCCGCCACACACCGTTTACGATCCGAGGCGCGTCTTCGAGTCCTTTGAGCAATACGTCGGCGTAAGGCGCGGACCTGTCCAATCGAAGATAGGAATTGTGCATCGGGCCCTCAGCTTTTCCCTTGAACCTCACACCAAAAAGCTCGCTCAGGCCAAAATCCTTTCGCTGTTCTCCCCATTCATCGAAAAGCGATGTCTCGAAGGTCGCCACCAGCCCGCCGCCGCCTTCGACGAATTGCTTGAGTTGAGCGCACTGCTCGTTTGAAAGCGCAGCAATGTTGGGAAGGATAAGCGTCTTGAAAGCGCTTAAATGGGCGGAATCAAGCAAGCGGTCGTGAACCATTTCGAAGGGGATGCGTGCCTCGAGTAAAGCCTGGCACCAGCCCAGGGTGGGGTCTTCAATTTTATCCCGGGGCGCGTCGTGTCCATAGAACCATGCCGTTTGCTGGGAGTAAACCACGGACACACGAGCCAGAGACGCCTCGTTACGCAAGTATTGTTCCCAGCGATAGTACCGGGCATAAAGTTCTTCGACCGGCTTGAGCCAGCGTTCGTCATGGAGGGTGCCCGAGAATTTGGTGAACCAGGGACGCAGGCCGTTGGCAACGCCGTCGGCTGCCCAAATGCGAATTTCAGCGTCGCTTTGAACGGAGTCTTTCCAGCGGTAAGGTTCTTCAAGGCCGACACTGAATATTCCTACAATCGGTTTACGGCCCATGGTCGCACGGAATTCTTTCCCGTTTTTGCCATTGGTCCACGGAGCAGCCAGGCCGCGTCGTGCCTGGCGATCCGCAAATAATGTATCGGCGAGCTCGCCGATCTTTTTCATATCCAGCGAGCTGGTGGCGCCTCCGCCGGTGTTGGGAATAACCCTGGCGTCGGGGTTGATCTTGCGGATTTCCGTATCCCACAAACGCCACAGATCGAACAGCCGTTGCTGCCGCCAGAGGATATATTCGCGTCTGGCGCGGTTATGCGGGTTGTTGGTGACTGGGAGATCGAGACCGGATGCTTGTTTGAAATTGCTTCGGCAATGCTCGCAATAGCACATGCCTGAGCCGTCCCAGCGGTTGATGAAGATTCCGTCGACGTGATAGCGCGACATGATTTCCTTTTTCACTTCGGTCATGAACTCGAAGTTGTAAGGGCCAAGGGCGCAGGTAACCCACATTTCTGGCGATGCCCAATGGCGGCGTGGTTGGCCGGTGGAATCGACAGCTATCCAATCAGGGTGCGAATCGTGCACGTCATCATAGGTGGCGTGCGGGTCCGTCCGTGCCAGGATGACCATGTCGAGTTTTCGGCAGCCTGCAACCAATGTTCCGAATGGGTCGGAGTCTTTGAGCCAAATGCTGCGATGATGAAAGGGGACCTTGGTCGGATAATAAGCAACGCAGCCGCCGGCACTGAGGCAAACCGCGTTCGAATGCGTGCGTTTGAAGTAATCGAGCCAGAATTGTGGGTCAAATTTACCCGGGTCATCTTCCACCAAAGTAAGCTGGGCCCAGCGCATCGCCCGCTCGACCCAGGCTGGAGTCTGGGAAGGGGACACTTCCGCCCCGAGCGCCATTTGCTTCGAGCTCAGTGCTGCGCCTGCTCCTCCGATGGCCATGGTCTTTAAAAAATTACGGCGCGAGACTGTGGTATCCATGGGAGTTTTGAGTTGTTGGTTTTGAGTTTTGAGTCCCAAGCGGATTATTCAACCGCGAAATACGCGAAATACGCGAAAAAGTGCAGAGGTTATTTCCGTTTTTGTTTCGCGTATTTCGCGTATTTCGCGTATTTCGCGGTTGTTTCCAATTTTTTTTGAAAAAGCTGTTGCACAGATGCGGGAGTTTGTTATATTCCGCGCTCCGTTTCCCGGGAACCGGGGGCGGTAACGTCAGTAAACTGTGTTATAGACAATTGTTCTTTGTATGGCTGGACAACGCATTCGTATTCGATTGAAGGCCTATGACCACCGAGTCATAGACCAATCCGCTCGCGACATCGCCGATACCGTCAAAAGGACGGGGGCCCGCGTCGCCGGACCTATCCCGCTTCCCACGCGCGTAGAGCGCTTCACTGTCCAACGCTCGCCTCACTCGGACAAGAAATCCCAGGAAACATTCGAGCAACGCACACACAAGCGTTTGATCGACATCATTGAACCCACCGCCAAAACGGTCGACGAGCTTAAAAAGCTCAATCTGCCGGCGGGTGTCGATATCACCATTAAAATTTAGCAAGTTATGCCAGTAGGACTTCTTGGAAAGAAATTGGGCCAGACGCGTGTGTACGACGCGAAGGGCATTATTACCCCGGTCACGGTTGTGCTTGCCGGCCCCAACCGGGTGTTGCAGTGCAAAACCCAGCAATCCGATGGCTACAATGCCGTCCAGCTGGGGTTCCACGACCAGAAAGAGCACCGGGTAGCCAAACCGTTGCTCGGCCACATCAAGAAATTCAACGGGGCAGCGGTCAAACGCATTTCCGAATTCCGTGATTTTTCTAAAGAGGTAAAGCCGGGTGACGTGGTTGGGGCGACGTTGTTTGCGCCCGGGGATTATGTTGACGCAATCGGCTATACCAAAGGACGCGGGTTTGAGGGCGTAGTGGGCCGTCACGCATTTCGCGGCGGCGATTCGACGCACGGTGCCAAAGGCTGGCACCGTCGCTCGGGTGCCATTGGACAGCGCTTGTTCCCCGGCACGGTTATGCGCGGGATGAAAATGCCCGGTCACCTCGGCCAGGTTCGCCGCACGACTCAGAATCTGCAGGTTATACAGGTTCGCGAGGCAGAAAATGTGCTGCTCATCAAAGGCGCCATCCCGGGTTCCAACGGTGATTACGTCGTGATCCGTGAGTCCAAGAAGCGCCCCAAAGGCTGGAAGCCGCATGCCGAGCGGGCCGAGAACGTGAAGAAAGCCGACGCGAAAAAGAAGTAACCGGGAACCGCTATGAAGCTTACGATTAAAGACAATAACGGAAACAGCGCCGGTGAATTGGAGGTTCAGTTCCCGCTGGTAGAGGACGGGAAGGGCACCCAGGCCGTTCATGACGTGGTCGTCGCGCACCAGGCTGCAAAACGGATGGGGACCGCTTCAACCAAAACCATGGGTGAAGTTGCCGGCAGCGGCAAGAAACCCTGGCGCCAGAAGGGTACCGGTCGCGCCCGCGCAGGTTCATTTGCCTCGCCGCTTTGGCGCGGCGGTGGAGTCGTGTTTGGTCCGAAGCCGCGTGATTTTGGCAAAAAGGTTTCGCGCAAAACGAAGCAGTTGGCATTGCGTAAAGCGCTTTCGGAGCGGTTGCGTGCCGGTGACGTGGTCCTGGTGGATGATCTGAAACTTTCGTCTCCTAAGACCAAGGATTTTGTTAAAGTTCTGGGTGCGCTGCAATTGTCGGGGACGGCCCTGATTGTCGCACCTGGTGTGGACAAAAATCTGGCCATGGCGAGCCGGAATGTTTCGCATGTTTCCGTGACCACGAGCGAATCGCTCAACACATACGACGTTTTGCGTCCGGACAAATTGGTCTTTACCCGCGGCGCGTTCGAACAAGTCGAGGCCCGATTGAAAGCCGAGTAGGCTGAGGATTTCTTTATGAACACTTTTGAGATTATCAAGACGGTCCGGCTGACAGAGAAGGGCACGCGGCAGGGGGAGAGCTTCAACCAATACACCGTTGTGGCTGATCGTCGCGCCAACAAAACGCAGATCCGTCACGCCGTGCAGGACCTGTTCAAGGTCAAAGTTGTCAAAGTCAACACGCTCAACGTCCGCGGCAAGTACCGTCGGCAACGCACCAAACAAGCGGGCCAGGCGCCGGACTGGAAAAAGGCGATTGTCACCCTCAAAGAGGGAGACAAAATCGTTTTAACGTAGTTGGGCAGCCGGGTTTTTCGAAGGCCGAAATCCGAAGGCCGAAGGCCGAAAGAAACCCGAAATCCGAAATCCGAATCTGAAATTCGAACGGCGCGCTACCAGTGATGGTAGCGCGCTTTCAGTTAGAAAACGAGGGTGCCGAGGACGCGGAAGGAGGAGATTTCTGTGGCTTTTACCACTTTTCTGTCCCTTTCTTCTCTCGGACTCAGCACTTGTCAGGGATCGATCTTTCAAAAAGCTTTCGCTACTTATTCGGATTTCGGCCTTCGGATTTCTTTCGGTCTTCGGCCTTCGGGTTTCGGATTTTAGACGGCGTCAAGAACTCCACGCATATAGCCAAACGATTCAAGAACGCCGGGCATTGGATCGTTTTCTTTTTTCTCGTACTCGAGGCCGATGTGGAACGCGTACCGCAGTTCCACCAGAGCCTTCAAGACTCCAACAATATCGATGACCCCGAGGCCTACCTCGATCGCCTTGCCGTCGGTTGCAGCTTCGGTGACGTCCTTCATATGGAAATCATAAAGGCGGTGAATGCATTGATGGATCACGTCGACCGGGTCCAGTCCCAAGCGCACTGTATGCCCGACGTCGATGCAGATACCCATACGTTCGTCTCGGTCCTTGACCAGGCGCAACACGTCCAGTGGTGAGGGGTAGCGTTTGTCGCCTGGGCCGTGGTTGTGGATCGCAATTCGGATGTTATACTCCTTGGCCATTTTTTCCACCGTATCGAGGGAGTCCAGATCCGGAGCGGCCACAATGGTGGGCATGCCCGCGTCCCTGGCGTAATCGAAGAATCCACGAATTTCTTCTTCATTCTTCTTCATGTAGATGACCCCGCCGCTAGCGAGCACTAACCCGGCGGCTTCAACTTTCTGGCGAGCCTCCTGCCTCTCTTCCTTGGTGCTTTTGTAAGGCAAATGAACATCTTTGAGTGAAATGTAGCCGGCCCCGGCTTCTTTGCTCATGGCAATGGCCTGCTCGAGTGAGAATTTTCTGAATGTGTATGAGGCCATCCCCAGCTTTAGTCCGTCGTAACGAGGTCGCGAAGGCTTGGTGACCGCGGCGTTAGCTGAACGATGTGCGGCAGTGAAGGCAAGGGCGGTGGACACCGCCAGGCCAGCTTTGAGAAAGCCGCGGCGATCGAACGTCTGAAGAGGTTGCGGTTTTTTCATGATTTGCAATTGATTTTGCGCGCGAGACAACTAAAGACTAAAAACCTAAGACTAAAAACTCAAAAGTTTCCTTGCGCTCAGCGGGCGAGCACCTGATGGCAATGGGGTAATGGAGTATTGGAGTGTTGGAGTAATGGGTCTTTGAGTCGCCATCACTCCATCACTCCATCCTGTCACTCCACCTGCGTTCCGAAATCGGGAGGAGCCTCGGTGTATCGGTCTGGTACAGGTTCGTGGAGCTTTGTGTCAGCGGTAGCGGAGGGCATTGACCGAGCGCGGTTTTATCTTATTGTGGCAAGCATCATGTCTAATAATGCTGAGGTCGGCGGCCGTGCCTGTATACCATGGTGGGTTTTTTTGGGTCCATCTTTTGTTGTCTGGCGTTGAATGCCGTAGCGGCCACGGCCAATTGGCCCCAATTTCGAGGGCCGAACGGGTCGGGTGTCGCTGCCGATGCGAAGCCGCCGGTTAATATCGGCCCAACCAATGGTGTGCTGTGGAGCTTCGACCTCCCATGGTCGCCATCGTCCCCTTGTGTTTGGGGTGATCGAATTTTTTTGACGACTTACTCCGAAGGCCAGCTTCAAGTCGTGTGTCGGGCGCGCTCGGATGGTCACGAATTATGGGTGCAATCGCTCAAGCCGGCTCAATTGGAGGTGTACCATCGAACCGAAAACACACCCGCTTCGGCCACGCCTGCGACCGACGGGACCCATGTTGTGAGTTATTTCGGTTCGTTCGGCGTCATTTGCCATGATGCCCAAGGCAAAGAGCTCTGGCGTCATCCGCTGCCCGTAGCTTTGAGCGGGGGTGCTTTTGGCTCGGGCACCTCCCCGGTCATTATCAGTAATCTGGTCATTTTGAACCGGGATCAAGACGAGCACTCTTCGTTACTGGCGCTGGATTTGCAGACCGGCAAAGTGGTATGGGAGACTCCCCGGCCAGACGCGCGCGGCAGTTTTGGGACACCGATGCATTGGCAAAACGAAGGGGTAGAGGAGATCATTGTTCCGGGCAGTATCCGGTTGAAGGCCTATGACGTGCCCACGGGCCGCGAACGCTGGATGGTGGAAGGGGTGACCTCTTTTGCCTGCACGACTCCTGTTGCCGGCGACGGGTTGCTTTTTTTCGCAGGTTGGGCTCCAGGCAAATCCGATGCGCCATGGCCTTCATGGGAAACATTTTTACAACAGCATGATAAAAACAACGATGGCGTGATCACTTTCGATGAATTCGATGCAAGCGATCGCGATTTTATGCGCGGGATGGACCTTGACCATGACGGCAAAATTACCAAAAACGATTACGACGCGTTAATGGCGGCCAATGCCAAAAGTGAGAACGTTCTGGTCGCCGTGCGCCCCGGTGGGCACGGAAACATTTCCGACACGCATATCGCCTGGAAGTTCAATCGCGGACTGCCTTACGTCCCGTCTCCCCTTTATTACGAAGGCCGGCTTTACCTGCTGCGCGACGGGGGGATGCTTTCGTGTTTCGACGCGAAAACGGGCAAGCCGTATTATTTACAGGAGCGACTCGAAGCGGGCGGCAGTTATTATTCCTCGCCGGTGGCAGCGGCTGGGCGCATCTACGTGGCTTCTTTGACGGGCAAACTGACGATCCTTAAAGCCGGTGGCGAACGGCCCGAGATCCTTCATCAAGCCGACTTTGGCGATCGCATTTTTGCCACACCGGCGTTGGTGGAAGACAGGCTCTACCTTCGTACGCGGAGTAGGGTGTACGCGTTTGGCGGCTCGTGATGTTTCAAACCCGAAACCCGAAGGCCGAAGCCCGAAATCCGACAGAAGAACAAGAAGAACCGCGAAATACGCGAAATACGCGAAAGAAAAAAACCGTCTGTCGCTTACATGAACAAGATCTGACTCACGGGTTTACCCCTGTTTTTTCGGAATTCGGAACTCGGATTTCGGGTTTCTTTCGGCCTTCGGCCTTCGAGCTTCGGATTTTATTCCACCAGCTCCGCGGCTTCGGCATTAGCCTTCACCTGTGCGGGGTCTTTGCATCCGGGAATTACCGCAGTAACAAGCGGGTTTTTTAGGCACCAGGCCAATGCCCACTTTGCCATAGGAACACCGTGCGGCACTTCGTTTTGCTTAATGCGCTCAACTTCCTGCAGGTCAGTCTTGAGTCGTTCGGGATCGAAAGTCCCTCGCACTTCGCTAGCAGGAAATTTGGTTCCCGGCTGGTACTTACCGCTTAAAAGCCCGCTTGCAAGAGGGACGCGAGCGAGGATACCGAGGTTGTCGCGTTCCGCGTGAGGGAAGTAGAGCTGCTCAGGCCGTCGGTCCAAACGGCTGTAAATCACCTGGAGCACCTCGGCGCCGACCTTCCGAGCCTCGCGCGCCTGCAACTCGCTGCCTTTGCCAAGAATAGAGATACCCAAGTGCCGAATCCGTCCTGCACGCTGATGCTCTGTCGACGCTTTCCATAAAGAGTCATCCTGAAAAAGCCCGTCGGGGCCGGAATGAAATTGGTATAGGTCGATGACCTCCGTGCCCAAGGCGCGCATTGAGCCTTCAAGCTGCTGCGACATGTCACTCGCGGAGAATTTCTCATCGCGGTTCATGAATCCGTTGAACTTATGGCCGAATTTCGTTGCCACAATCCAACGTGAGCGGTCGTGTCGTTTGAGATAATCGCCAATGAGTCTTTCGGAGAGATGGTCGCCGTAACATTCAGCCGTATCGATCAAGTTGATTCCAGCGGCAGCGGCCGCATCAAGGATTGCGTCGACTTCGTTTTGAGAATAAGTCTTGCCCCATTCTCCGCCGAATTGCCACGTGCCGACGCCAATCACAGACACACGCAGGCCGGTACTCCCAAGGGTTCGATAACGCATGGCAAGTAAGTAGTTGCGACAGAACTCAGCGCCTGCCGTCAAATAACATGAATCGTGCGGAGAAGCGCGTGCCGAAACCTGCCGCGATTAGGCATGAGAGCAACATCAGCAGAGAGTTTTCAACTAGTTTGCGGCAGATCAGCACTTCGCCTGTTCCGCACCCGCAATCGAAACGGACAGCGCAGAGAGCGATGTGTTGAAGATCGGAAATGGCAAGGGCACGCCTCAGTACGACGAACGTGAACGGAACGAGCATGATGAGCAGCAACAAAGCTGAGCCTCGCGCACCGATACCCGCCACGAGAAGGACGCCGCAAAAAATCTCGAACCAGGGAAGTCCCGCGGCAATGGAGTTGAGCAAAAACGAATTGGTGGTGAGGTCGTATTGGCGGATCAATTTGAGAAAGGCCACCGGATCCATGGCCTTGCTCCATCCCATATAAATAAAAAGCAGTCCAAGGATCCAGCGCCCGGCCACGGCAAGGTAATCCAACCAAATATGGGACGAGGTCGTTTTGATCGAGTCTGTGGCGGCTGAAGTCGTGTCCATTCGTGTGGATTCGAGGTTTGCTGGATCGCGATTCATTTGTTATCCCGAACCTGGCCGCTATTGCGCTGGCCCGTTTCGATCGGCAAGTGCCTGGCGATCCATTCATCAAACCCGCCGGCATAAACGAACAACCGTTCACGCGGGACACCGGCATCGCGCAAAAAGATCGCCGTTTGCTCACTGTCTTCACAGCTGCCGCCTTTACAATACACGACGATTTGCTCGGCGGCCTGACAGGCCGGTAGCGCAGACGCCAAATAATTCTCGGGGTGATAATGGTCCAGCTGAAAAGCTCCGGGGATATGGCCTGCCTGGTAATGGGAATCATCGCGCGCATCTATAAATATCACCAGACCCTGTTCCCTGCGGGCATCATTGAAGAGTTTTTCGGCTTGCGTGATTTCGGCTAGCTGAAGGCCCTCGGCGCGAAACTGCTTGTCCAAGGTTTCAGCAGCGGCGGCCTCATTGGTCCCACTCGGCGTGATCGGAGCGGAGCGAGAGGCAGCCAGGGCGTGACCAGGCGAATAATTGCGGCTGAGCTTCAGCCCGCGTGGAGAGAGGGTGTTGGCGGCAAACGCCAGGAGGATACCTATCGTTCCAAGGACAATCGCTTCCTGCGCCAGGCTTTTCACAAGCGGCCGGCTAAGTGCAGCACACCGGCCCTTCAGCGCGCCGCTTGTGCGCTCGAGGTGGGGGCCACTGCACCAGATGCGGCGGGTTTTGCCGGGGCCGTGGGCGGAGGAGCTACCACCGGGCGTGCCATCTGCGCAACAGGGACGCGGATTTCCGGCATGCGCGGCTGGCTTGATTTCAGAGTAAGCGCGATCCCCATGTCCTGGCGCAGTTCGAAATTTTCAGGGAAGGTGAGTACCGCATTATAGAGACGGCCAGGCTGGACTTCCTTGAGTTGCACATCAACACCCGGGGCATTCACACTCGGCTCGCTAAGAGTAAGAGCGTTGGTGCTGTTATTCTGAATGGTGACGGTCATAGGCGCTTTGACCTTCAATGGTGCCTGAGGCAGCATGATGCGAGGAGGGATGACCGATATGATAGGCTGGACGTTCGCCCAAAAAGGCACGTCGAGTGTTGGTGTCTTGGCTGAGGAAGTCTTTAACGTGACTTTGCCCTGCACGTTGCCAGAGTTCAATTCGCCCGCTGACGTGAGATTGATTTGGTATTCTTTGCCGGGCTGATTGGTGATTAACACGGCGCTGAATGCCGGATTGCTGCTCACCGGAGAGAAAACATCAAGGGGTTCGTCCAGATGGTTGACGATTCGAACTGTAGCTGATGCGCTGGGAGCGTCGGGGGGAACGGTAAGGACGGTATACTGAGGTACCAGTTCGATTGGCTTCCATACCGTGCCTTTTAGCTGAAGAACCGTGACCGGCTTTTGCTTTTCGTTGGAAGTAACCGTGACGGTCTTGAGGACCGGCCCGTTGAAATTGGCGCTGTTGAACTGGACACTTACTTTGCCCGTTCCTCCGGCGGCCACGCTTTTGGTCCAATCACCTGCGGTAGTGCAACCACAAGATGGCTGGACGTTGCTCAATTCCAGGGTTTCCTCGCCTATATTGGTGAACATATAGGTGTATTTGACCATTTCGCCGGCTTGCACACGGCCGAAATCATAAACAGGCGTTGCGAATTGAATTTTTGGGCCCTTCCCAGCGACTTCGGCCGCCGGCGGGGTTGCCGCAGCAGCTGGCGCGACGGGATGGTCTTCAGCCCAACCGGGCAGGACTCCTGCAACCATCAAAAGTACCCCGCAAATGTTCCTCGTAAAATTATGCATATGCTCTGTTCCTAGGGGTAGATTATTGCAAACAAATGCGATCTACGCAAAGCCGATTTTGTGCAAAAACACGGGTTCAACCGCGAAATACGCGAAAATAGGCGAAAGATAGGAATGACTTAAGCGTCAGGTCAGTTTCAGAGATAGCTGAGCTGCAAGGGTTTGGAGATCGGCGCCGTAGGATGGCAGGCAAGGCAGGATGGCGGCACGATGCTGAAGGACCCAGGGTTTAGGGGTTCCGGATGGCTGCAGTCCGCCTGTCAGGCCAAATAGTTTTCGCCATTCGACCTGTTGTTCAGTGTTATAATCCTCAAGGACTTCCAAAGAAGCAGCTTCGCGCAAAATTTTGTGCAGTTTTGGCGCTAAAACGTCGGCCTCTCGGAATCCAAGGTTCATACTCTGCACCCCGACAGGCCCCGTTTGGTGGGCCGCATCGCCAACCAACCAGCAGCGGTTGCGGCCAAAGCTAGACGCCAGCCGGCTCTCGAATGTGACTTGAGTGCACCAATGAACACTCTTGATTTTCGGGGTGAACCACGGAGCTCGCTGGTGAGCGACCGTCTCGACGTAATGCCGGATTCGCTCATCGATAGCGGGTTCGTCCAACCGGTAAGAGCGGCGCTCCTTTTCAGGAAAATCGCCCTGCGGTTCCGAGCGGAGAATCTGAAAAGTCCACCGGCAACGATTCTCGCCGAGCGGCCAAAGGACGTTGGTCGTGGATTCATGAAGCACGACACGTAGTTCGTCCGCTGCGCCGGCCTCCGTTTCAAATTCGAAAGCAGCAAAGCCGGCAGCTTCGCCCACAGTTTTGTATTCAAAACCAGCGCGAGGCCGGACCATGGAGTTGTGTCCGTCGGCACCGATCAGAAATTGTGTGCGGACGACTCCGCGCGTTTTGACCACCGTCTCCCAGTGGGGAACAATATAGCCGGTGCTCGTTCCTTCGAGTTCATCGATGGCAACAGAAAGGGATTCCTCCTCCTCGGTGAACCCCTCGAAGCGATGATTCCAATGCACGGGGACGCCAGCAGCCCAAAGACGTTGTTCCAAAAGGCTCTCGAGTGCATTCTGTGGGAGGACGATCAAAAAAGGAAATTCGCCACCGACCCCCGAAATATTCGCTTCGGCTTGCCGAGTGGCTCCGTCGTAAAATGCGATTCGCTCGATGCGCCGCCCTAGGGCGATGACGGACTCAGCAAGCCCGAACCTATCGAGAAGCCGCAGCGTTGCCGGGTGCAATGCGCAAGCGTAACTGCGCGCAGTAGTTTTGGTCTCGCGATCGATCAGAGTTACCTCGACGCCTTTTTCAGCGAGAAGCAAGGCGGTCCAAAGTCCCACCGGTCCGGCTCCGACTACCACGACTTCTGATTGTGTCTGGCGCATAATGCTTCCTTCTTTTATCGTCCAGCACTACAAGATCCAGTCTAAGTCCGCAAATTGGAAAAGTCATGCACTTTCGTCGTGTTTTACGTTGCGAATTGCAAACAGGCTTCAGACGATGACTTGCGCGTGAAGACATTGCACTTGTATTTGACCCGCCAGATTCTGGCTTCGCTCGTGATGACCGTGATGGTCTTCACGTTCGTTTTGCTGGTGGGCAATGTCCTCAAGGACATTCTGCCGCTACTGATGAGCGGGCAGGTTGAGTTCCTGGCCGTGGCCAAAGCGGTGGGCTTGCTGATACCGTTTGCCTGGGTCTTTGCTTTGCCAATGGGGATGCTGACGGCAACCCTGCTGGTCTTTGGACGCTTTACCGCCGACCAAGAACTGACAGCGGCGCGCGCCAGCGGGATAAGCCTGTTGGCTCTCGTCGCGCCGGTCGTGCTGTTGAGCCTCGTTTTGTGCGGGCTAAGCGCATGGGTCAACCTGGTACTGGGACCCCGGTGCAGGGTGGCCTTTACCACAATGCGGTTCGAGTTCGGCGCGAAGCTTTCTGCTGCGCTTTTGCCGGAGGGCCGATTTATCACAGACCAACCCGGGCTCGTGTTCTACGTCGGAAAAAATCGGCAGGGGAAATTGGAGGATGTGATGATCCTCATGTTCGAAACCGAAACAAACTTGCCGCGCACCGTGCTGGCGCCCCGGGGTAGCATCGTGACCGACCTGCAAAACAAACGCCTCACTCTTTCGCTCGAAGATGCCAAAATCGTCGAGGCGAATGGCGAAAGGATTTCCCTTCGTGAAACGTCGATTGAGCTGGACCAGGCCCCTCAGCAAAAGGCTTCTTTGAAGCCAAAAATCGATGACATGACTTTTTTCGAATTGCAGGATGAGCTGCGCGATTTGGAGCGGCGAATGCGCTTGCCGGTGTCGTTGAAAAATCTTTCCCCAGAGCAACGAAAGGAGCGTGACAATTGGTGGCGTGAGCAGCTCAAGGATGTCATGACGCCGGTGGTGTTTCAGATTCATCGTCAGGTCGCCTTTTCGCTTTCGTGT
>Ga0306920_100008120_pt1 | contig 13911 bp, 9 predicted proteins | sample flu12Cox44000170_FD_204666 | JGI IMG/M metagenome (GOLD analysis project Ga0306920, IMG submission 204666) | Lab enrichment of tropical soil microbial communities from Luquillo Experimental Forest, Puerto Rico - flux4day.12C.oxic.44.000.170 (v2)... | ecosystem: Environmental > Terrestrial >...
AGTGGAACCCGCCGGGCTGGCCCTGGAGGATGACGACCCGATCGCCCCTCACCGTCACCACGTAGTTCTCGGTCCCGTACCAGCGAAGCACGGCGAACCCCACGACGAGGACCCCGACGAGCGCGAGCAGGAACAGCGTGCCACGGAAGCTGACCCACTTGTTGTACGCCCGCCGCGCCCGGCGGTCCTCTCGACGACGGCGGCGGCGCTCCCGAGACGTGAGGACCGGGCGGACCGCGAGGGTCGGTCCCGAGGGGAGGACGCTCGTGACCCGGTGGGTCGCAGAGGTGGAGGCCACCGCGCCGACCGTCGTCGTGGTGGCTGCGGAGGGTGCGACCGACGACGTGACGAGCGAGCCCGTCGAGGACGAGCCGCCACCCGCGGCCACAGGGACCACGGCTGCTGCGTCCACGCTGACCCGCTCGGGCTCGGGCGCGATCACGTCGGCCACGACGGCGGTGATGTTGTCGAGCCCGCCGTGCGCGTTCGCCGCCGCGACGAGCGCGCGGGCGGCGTCGGACGGCCCGCCGACCGCGAGCATCGAGCGGATGGCCTCGTCGTCGAGCTCGTTGCTCAGCCCGTCGCTGCACAGCAGGACCCGGTCCCCCTCCTCCGGCTCGATCTCGATGAGGTCGGGCTCGACGTCGCGCTCCACCCCGAGCGCCCTCGTGAGCACGTGGCGGCCGGGGTGCTCGGCGCCCTCGTCCTCCTCGAGGCGGCCGAGGCGCACGAGCTCCGCGGCGACCGAGTGGTCCTCGGTGAGCTGGCTCAGCGAGCCGTCGCGCAGCAGGTACGCCCGCGAGTCGCCCACGTTCACGAGCAGGAGCCGCGGGGCGGGGTCGACGACCGCGAGCGCGACGAGGGTCGTGCCCATCCCCTCGAGGCCGGGCTCGACGCCGCGCTCGTAGATCTGCCGGTTGGCATCGGCCACCGCGTCGCGGAGCCCGTCGGCGGACCGGTCGTCTGCGAACCGATCCCCAACGACGTCGGCGGCGATCTGGGCGGCGACCTCGCCCCCCGCGTACCCGCCCATCCCGTCGGCGATGAGGACCAGGTCGTCCTCGACGAGGAACGTGTCCTGGTTCTGCGTGCGGACCTGCCCGGGGTCGGTGATGCCCGACGCGACGAGGGTCGTCATCGGACGACCTCGAAGACGAACCCCCCGATCTGCACCACGTCACCACGCTTGAGCCGTGTGGGCGCTGCGATCGGCCGCTCGTTCACGTACGTGCCGTTGGTCGACCCGAGGTCGCTCAGCACGAGCCCGTCGGTCCCGTACTCGACGGCGGCGTGCCGGCTCGAGACGAACGCGTCCTCGAGCACCAGGTCGCTCGAGGGGCCGCGGCCGATCGCGAGGTGCGAGCCGAGCTCCACGCGCTCGCCGAACCGCGCGTCAGGCTCGATGAACTCGAGCGCGAACCGTCGGTTCCGCCGCCGGGTGACCCTCGGCGAGGCGGCGTCCCTCGGGGCGCGAGCCTGGACCGTCACCGCGCGGGCCACGCGCAGGAAGAAGAGGAAGATGACGACGATGACGAGCCACTGCAGCGGCCTGACGAGCGAACTGTAGTTCGTCGTCGCCCCTCGCAGGGCAGCAATCATCGGACCTCGACGCGGAGCCTCGTCGTGCCGACGGTCAGCTCGTCCCCCGGGTGGATCGAGGAGCGGGTGACCCGCCTGCCGTTCACGAACGTGCCGTTCGTCGACCCGAGGTCGGTCACCACCACGTCGCCGTCGTCGAGCGCGACCTGCGCGTGCCGACGCGAGACGTTGGTGTCGTCCAGCACGACGCCGCACCCCGGCAGCCGCCCGATCACGATCGGCCCCCCGCCGATCCCGATCGTCGTACCGTCCGGGAGCACGAGGCTCGGCGAGGTGTCGCCCTCGAAGAACGAGGCGACGATCTCCACCCGGCCGGCCTTCAGCCGCTTGGACTCGAAGAGCTCGACCTCGACGGGACCCGTGAACGCGTACCCCTCGTTGGCGGCGTGCTGCCGGGCGGACTCGGCGAGCTCGTGCACGAGCGCGTCGGTGAACCCCTCGAACCGCTCCAGGTCGGACCTCGAGATCGAGACCGCGAAGTGGTTGGGGGCGAGCAGCCCGCGCACCCCCACGCGGCGGCCCAGGTCCATCTCCCTGAGCATCCGGTGACTGATCTCGATGGGCTGCATCTGCCCACGGAACGGCATCGTCAGCGATCCTTCCACCAGCCGCTCGAGGCGGTCCTCAATCCCTCGAAGGCCCATGCCGGGCGGATTCTACTTTCCGCTCCTTCGCATCCCTCGCGTTCTGGGGGGCCAGCACGTGCTGGGGTAGGCTCCGCCGCTCCCTCGGGCGAGTGGCGGAATAGGCAGACGCGCAGGCTTCAGGTGCCTGTGTCCGCAAGGACGTGGGGGTTCAAGTCCCCCCTCGCCCACCGGCCGCCGACCGACCGCCGAGCGCGCAGCCGCGTGGACGCGTCGGCGCGGCGACCCCGGCAGTGGGGCCGCCGCGCCGTCCGCGCTGCGGGAGCAGCTCGAGGTCAGCGACGCGCGATCGCGCCGCTCCGTGGGTTGAGGAAGAGCGTCCGGGCGCGCGCGGCGCCGGTGCCCGTCTGGTCGAAGTCGAACATCGAGTTGAGGCTCCCGGCGACGTCGGCCGCCGAGCCGGGGATCTGCCCGAGGTGCCAGTTCCACTCGACGAACTTCGTGATCGACGACTGGTCCGACTGCACGTGGTCGACGAAGTTGGCCCTCGCCCACGGCGAGATCAGGAGCAGGGGCAGCCTGGGGCCGAGCCCGCAGCGTCCCTGCTCGTCGAGGATCGTCGTCGCGCCCGGCGCGGTGCAGCTCCCCGGGCCGCTGAGCGCGTCGGCCGGGGTCGACGAGGCGTTGGTCACACCCGGGAAGGCGTGGTCGTACCACCCGTCGGAGTCGTCGTAGGCGATGAAGATCGCGGTCGACGACCAGTCCGGGAGCGCCATGATCGAGTTGATCTCGTTCACGAGGAACGCCTGCTCGTCGATCGGGTCCGAGTAGCCCGCGTGCCCGTCCTGGAACCCGGGCGCCTTCACGAAGCTCACGGCCGGGAGCGCGCTCGCGGGGGTCGTCCCGTCGTGGATGGCCTCGACCAGCGCGTTGAACCACGTGAGGTCGTACTGGTGGTTCGCGGTGTCGAAGTGCCCGGGCGTGGCCGTGTCCGTCCCGACCGCGCTGAGCGAGGTGGGCGCCAGGTGGTGCGGGTTCGCGGTCGACGCGTAGTACTGGAACGGCTCGTGATGCGGGATGTAGTCCCCCTTGTTCCCCCACTGGCCGGTCCCACCGAGAGCGACACCGATCGGGTGCCTCGCGCCGCACGCCGCGCGACCGGTGACGTTCGTCGGGTCGTACGTCCCGACCGAGCTCGCCGGGCCGCTGTAGGCGACTGTCGGCGTGAACCCGCCCTCGAACCATCCCCAGCTGAGCCCGTGGCGGTTGAGCTGGTCGCCGACGTTCTCGCCGGACATGGCGGCGGAGTCGCGGCTCGAGCAGTCGTCGAAGTACGGCTGCGCGTCGCTGATGAGGGAGTACCCGCCGTCGCCGTCGCCCACGACGTCGGACTGCGCGCCCCTGACGAGGTTGTACGCGCCGTTCGTGTCACCGGAGACGAGGTTGATCGCTCCGGGCGATGACGGCCCGTAGGTCGTCCCGAAGGAGCTGTCGCTCATGGCGAAGTGCTGGGCGTAGTTCCACAGCGCCGAGACCGTGTTGCCGTCGTAGTAGTCCATGACGGTCGACGCCGTGCACGCCTGGCCGGTCGCGCTCGTCCCGGACCCGTTGCCGGTCGCCGACACGAACTGGTCCATCTTCCCGTTGTCGACCGCGGCCTGCTCGGCGGTGTAGTCGTGGTCCTGGTCACAGGTGAGCAGGTCGTTGAGGTTCGTCGGGTCCAGGCGCGCCGGGTTCACCCCGTTCGGGTTGCTCGTGCGAAGCGCCGGCGTGAGCCCGTCCACCCTCGGCGTGCCGAACCGCGCGTGGAAGGGGGTCCCGTCGGCGTTCGTCGCGTCGGGGTAGGTCCCGAAGTAGTGGTCGAACGAGACGTTCTCCTGGAAGATGACGACGACGTGCTTGATCGGCGATCGCGTGTCGGCGCCCGCCGGCCCGCCGGTGGCCAGGGCCACCGTGAGCGGGACCGCCGCCGCGCCGGCGAGCGCGCCCGCCGTGAGCATTCGGAGTGTTCGATTCACGTGCTCCTCCATCCGTGTGTCGATGGGGCGTGCGCCCCGTCGGGATGGTGGGGGGCCCCGATGACCGCCCGGCGACCCCCGGTTGGCGGCAACTTGACGAACCGATGAACCTTGCGGGGACGTCGTGCGACACGTCGGTGGCAGGGACGTGTCCTCCCAGGCGGGCACCGCGGCCGCGCCGTGGCGGCGCGACGACCGGCGGGGCCGCCTCGCGCGCGTGCCCCGCGGCCCCCCCGGCGCGCCGCGGACCCGCGACGTCCTTGCGGAGACCGTCATCGACCCGGACCCGGGCTCGCAGGGCGGTCCGACCGGCGCCACACGCACCCCGCACCGCCAGGCGGCGGGCGGCTGGGGCCCGCGAGGCAGGCTGCACGGTGCGCCTTCGCCGCTCTGCAAGCATGCTCGCGTGGCGGGGGACGACGCGGCGTTCGAGGAGTGGCGCGCGCGCCGCGCGCGAGAGGGCGCCCACGTCGACGTGCTGGACCTCTACGACCTGGTCGCCGAGGCCCGCGGGATCGCCCCCGAGGCTCTCCCCTCGGCGGAGCGCGAGGCGCTGGCGGACCGGGCCATGCCGGTCATCTGGCCAGGGTTCGAGCGCGTCGGGCACCGGCGCCGCCCCTCCCCGGTGGTGCTCGCCGACCCCGACCCCACCTGGCCGGCCCGGTTCGCGGCCTGGCGTGAGGCCCTCACCGAGGCGCTCGGTCCAGCCGCCCTCCGCGTCGAGCACATCGGCTCGACCTCGGTCCCGGGGCTCGCGGCCAAGCCGATCGTCGACGTGCTGCTCTCGGTGCGGGAGCCGGACGACGAGGTGAGCTACGTGCCGGGGTGCGAGAAGGCGGGGCTCGAGCTCTTCAGCCGCGACGACGAGCACCGGTTCCTCGTGAACGCCGCGCCCGCGACGATCGACGCCCACGTCCACGCGTGCGAGGTCGATGGCGCGTTCGAGCGCGACCACCTGCTCTTCCGGGACTACCTCCGCGCCGACGATGCCGAGCGACGCGCGTACGAGGCCTTGAAGCGCGCCGCCGCCGCGCACTGGCAGGACGACCGGATGGCCTACACCTACGCGAAGAACGGCTGGATCCTCGACCTCCTCCAGCGCGCGGGCGCGTGGGCGGCGCGAACCGGATGGGCGGTGCCGAGGGCCGGCGGCTGAGTGGGCGACGAGCCGACACCGGCCCGCCAGGCGCCCCCGCTGCGCCGGGGCCAGCTGCTGCGCCACGTGTACACGTTCCGCGCCGACGAGCAGGCGGTGCACCCGGCCACCCGGCTCGCCGGGTTCACCGACGCGATCCTCGCCATCGCCGCCACGCTGCTCGTGCTCCAGCTCTCGGTCGCGCCCGAGAAGCCCGGCAAGGGGCTCGCGAGCCAGATCCACTCGCAGCGCGCCGCGATCGTGGCCGTGCTGCTCGGGTTCGTCTGGATCGCCGGCGCCTGGGTCCTCTCGCACCGCTCGCTGCGGCAGCTCCGCGGCGTGGACCACTACATGACGCTGCTCGTCATCGCCTCGACGCTCTCGATCACCCTCATCCCCTACGCGATCCTGCTGCTCGCCCGAGGTTTCGACCACGACGACTTCTGGATCGGGGTCGAGGCGGTGGCCCTGGTGGTGCTCATCGGCACCGTGCTCTCGGCCGCCGGGACCCGCTACGCGCACCGCCACGGGCTGCTCATCGGCGCCGCATCCCCCGAGCAGCGGAGGGCGGCGCTCACCATCTGGTACGCCGTCACGCTCCTCGTCGTGCTCTCGGTCGTGCTCGCGCCGTTCGCGCCGTGGGTCGCGTTCGGGATCGTCGTCTTCACGCGGGTCTCGGCGCTCCTGCCGCTCTTCTCGGACCGCGTCGGCCACACCGGCGACCCCGCCGCCCCGCGGGTGCCGACCGGTCCGTAGCCGGCGGTCCCGCGACCCCGGGTCCCGGCCGCGCCGCCGGAGGGCGCTCGGCCGAGGCGGCTACCGCAGCTCGACGAGGTCGAGGTACTCCTCGCGCCAGAGGTCCACGTGCTCCTCGGGGAGCAGGACGGCGTGCGTCGGGTCCAGGGCCTCCGCGAAGGCCCGCTCGTGGCTCACGGCGACGACGGTGCCCGGCCACCCCGTCAGCATCCGCCCGAGCGCGACCACGCTCGCCGGGTCGAGGTTGTTGGTCGGCTCGTCGAGGACGAGCAGGTTGGCGCGGCCCGCCGCGAGGAGGGCGAGGGCGAGCTTCGCGCGCTCGCCGCCCGAGAGGTGCCGCGGCGTCCGCATCACGGTCTCGCCCCTCAAACCGAACGCGCCGAGCAGGCGGCGCCGCTCCACCTCGGTCACGAGGGGGGTGTCGGCGAGGTGGGCGAGCGCGGTCTCGCCCTCGTCGAGCTGCTCGTGCTCCTGGGCGAAGTACCCGAGCTCGACGTTCGCGCCGTACCGGAGCGTCCCCGCCGTGGGCGCCTGCTCGCCCGCCAGGCAGCGGAGCAGGCTCGACTTGCCGGCGCCGTTGCGCCCCACCACCAGGATCCGGTCGCCGCGTCCGACGAGCAGCGACGTCGACCGGAGCACCACGTTGCGGCCGTAGGCGACGCGCAGCCCGCTGAGCGCCAGCACGTCGTCCCCGCTGCGGGGAGGCGGCGGGAGCGTGAAGACCGTCGTGCGCTCCTTCGCGGCGACGACGGTCCGCTTGGCCTCGAGCCGCTCCACCTTCCGGTCGGCGATCTTCGCCTTGCGCGCCTGGCTCTCGGTGGAGTGGCGCCGCGCGTCGGCGAACGCCTTGAGCTTGCGGATCTCGGCCTCCTCGCGCCTGGCCAGCGTCTCTGTCCGCACGCGGGCGGCCTGGGCCTGGCGCAGGTACGCCGAGTAGTTCCCCCGGTACTCGTCGACCACGCCGTCGTGGAGGTGCAGCACCTTGTCGATCGACTCGTCGAGCAGCGCGAGGTCGTGGCTGATGAGCACGAGCGCCCCGGGGAGCCCCGAGAGCTCGCCGAAGAGCCACCGCTTCGCCGACCGGTCCAGGTGGTTCGTGGGCTCGTCCAGCACCATCGTCCCGGCGTCCTCGTAGAGGACGCGCATCAGGTCGACCCGGCGGCGCTGCCCGCCCGAGAGCGTGGCCAGGTCCTCGAGCAGGAGCTCCTCGCGCAGCCCGAGCCCGGCGGCCAGCCGGGAGACCTCGGCCTCGGCCGCGTACCCGCCCCTCGCGGTGAACGCCGCCTCGAGGTCGCTGAACTCGGCGATCCGCGCCGGCGTGGGATCGTCGGCCATCGCGCGCCGGGCCGCGTGCACGTCGGCGTCGAGGCGGTCGAGGCCCCTCGCCGAGAGCACGTGGGAGAGCCCGATCGGCTCCACCCCGAGCCCCCGCTCGACGGGGGTCTGCGGCAGGTGGGTCAGGGTGCCTGTGCGGACGACCTCGCCACGGTGGGTCAGCTGGGGCGCGGGCCGGCCGACCAGGATCGAGACGAGCGACGACTTGCCGACCCCGTTGCGGCCGACGAGCGCCACCTTCTCGCCGCCGGCGACGGTGAAGGTGGCGCCGTCGACGAGCACCCGCCCGGCGACCTCGACCCTGAGCGCGCTGACCTTGAGCATCAGGCGTCCAGTCTCGCCGCCGCGCGGGCCAGCTCGTCGCGGAACTCGGGGTGCGCGATCCCGGCGAGCGCGCTCGCACGCTCTCGGACCGTCAGCCCGCGCAGGTCGGCGACCCCGAACTCGGTGACGACCGTCGCGGTGTGGTGCCGCGGCGTCGAGACGACCGAGCCCTCCGGCAGCGCCGGGACGATCCGGCTCCGCACGTGGCCGTCGACCTCGACGGTCGCGCGCAGACAGACGAGCGAGCGGTCCTCGGTCTCGAGGTCCGCGCCCGCCACGAAGTCCTCGTGCCCGCCGACGCCCGAGATCTGGCGGCCGCCGACGGCGTCGGCCACCACCTGGCCGTAGAGGTCGAGCTGGATCGCGCCGTTGATCGAGACGAACCGCCGGTTCCTCTGGATGACGGCCGGGTCGTTCACGACCGAGACCGGCCCGAACGCGACGGCCTGGTTCCGGTCGAGCCAGCGGTAGAGCGCCGGCGACCCCAGGGCGAACGTCGTGACCGAGACCCCGTCGAACTGACCCTTGTGCGCGTTCGTCACCTTCCCCGCCTCGTGCAGCGCCATGAGCCCGTCGGTGAGGAGCTCGGTGTGCACCCCGTACTCCCCGCCGGGCCGCGCGGCAAGCCGGGTCGCCACGATCGACGGGATCGCGCCGATCCCGGTCTGGAGCGTTGCGCGCTCGTCGACGAGCGCGAGCGCGTGCTCGGCGATCCGCTCGTCGGCCTCGTCGGCGAGCGGCGCCGGCGGCGAGGCGAGCGGCTCGGCGCTCTCGACGAGGACGTCGGCGAGCGCCACCGGCAGCGTGTTGTCGAACCCATCGAGCGGGCTCGTCCACGGCAGGGCGGGGTTCTGCTCGACGATCAGCACGCGCTCGGGGTCGCGGCCCGCCGCGAGCAGCGCGTCGCGCGTGGCCCCGAAGTGCAGCGAGAGGCTCATCCGCCCGTCGACGTCCGGCGGCGTCGCCTGCGCCGCCATGACGCGAGGGGCCAGGCGCTCGAGGACGGGCGCGAACTGCCGGAACCCGGCCGGCACGAGCTGCACGTCGGCGCCGAGCGCCTTGTAGTACCGCTCGACGGGGCCGTAGAACCCGCAGCGGTAGTGCACGCCGGGCTTGGCGACGACCTCGAACAGGTCGAGCAGGAGCGCTCCTCCGAGCGTCAGGTCCTCGAGGTCCTCGCGCGCCGAGAGCGCGCGCAGCAGGGCGTGCGGGTTCGCGGGCCCGAGGCCGAACCCCACTGTGTCGACCGGCCGGACGAGCGCGGCGGCCTCCTCGGCGGTGAGGAGGGCCGCAGGCACCGCGCGAGTCTGCCGCAGGGTCCCGGCGGGTCTGCCGCAGGGTGGCCGGCGGGTCGGCGCGCGCCGGGCGCGCTCAGGGGAGCACGAGGGTGTGCCCGGCCCACCTCGACGCGCCCAGCAGGTACGGCAGCCTGAAGTTGTGCTCGACGGTCGCGAGCAGCGACGCGTCCGAGATGGGCGAGGTGACGACCGTGCCCTGGGGGACGCCCGGCGCGATGAGGAGGGTTGCGACGTGGCCGCCGCCGTTCCCGACCACGGCGCCCGACGGCAGCACCTGGCTCGAGTCGCCCGTGTCGCTCTCGTCCCACGTCACGACCAGGAGCCCGCCGTCCTTCCACGCCGGCGACCCCGTCACCGTCGCGACGAACCCCGCCAGCCACCGGAACGCTGTGTCCGGCGAGCAGTCGTGGCCGTCGTGGCACATGTTCGGCGTGACGAAGGAGAAGCTCGGCACCGCGCTCGGGTGGCGAGCGAGCGCGCTCGTGAGCGACCCGAGCGGGAGGAGGTGCCTGCAGAGCCGGCGGGATCGCCGGATGTCCGTGAAGTACCGGAACGGGTTGTGCTTGCCCGCGTACTCGTTGGCGTAGGGGCCGAGGAAGCACGGCCCGGGGACGCCCTCGGAGTAGTCCCCCCACGAGAGCCGGTGCGCCGAGAGCTGGGCGCCGAGGTTGTCCGCCCGCACGTAGCACGTGGTGCAGTCCGACCCGATCCCGAACGTCGACCCGCCGACGAGGTCGAGGTAGTTCGGCAGCGACGGGTGCGAGGCCGCGTAGCTGTCCGAGGCCGAGGCGTACCGGTGCGCGAGCGCCTGGTAGCCCGGGTACGAGGTCGCCGCGGCGTAGCCGAGGTTCTCCATGACCACGAGCACGACGTGGCGGTAGTGCGGCACCACGGTGCGGGGTGACGCGGTGGCGGGGGCCGCGGCGACGCCGGCGCCCATGGCGAGCACGGCAAGCGACGCGACCGCGAGCGCGATCACCCGGACGAGCGGGCGACGGGCGACGCCGGTTCGGCGGGCCGACGGCACGCGCGGAGCGTACCGACGCGACCGTCGGTTCCCCGGGGTCGCTTATGCGGAACTTATCTCCGAGCGGCGGTCACGCCTCGGGCTCGTCGCCTGCGACCGCGGCGACGGCGGCCACCGACTGCCCGGCGTCCAGGTTCATCACGCGCACGCCGGTGGCGTCGCGGCCCTGAGAGGCGATCTCCCGAACCGGGGTGCGGATGAGCACCCCGCCCGTCGACGCGAGGATCACGTCGTCGTCGAGGTGGACCATGAACGCGGCGACGACGTGGCCGCGCACCGCGGTGAGCCGGATCCCGCGGACGCCCATGCCGCCCCGACCCTGCCGGTGGAACCGCTCGAGCTTCGTGCGCTTGCCGTACCCGGCGTCGGTGACGACGAGGAGGTCGACGTCGTCGCGTGCGACATCCAGGGAGACCACGCGGTCGTCCGCGCGCAGCCTGACCCCGCGGACGCCCTCCGCTGCACGGCCCATCGCCCGGACGTCGCGCTCGGAGAACCGGATCGTCATCCCCTTCAGCGTCACCATGAAGACGTCGTCGTCGCCCGCTGTCGGGACGACGCGGACGAGCTCGTCCTCGTCGCGCAGGTTCAGCGCGATGAACCCCTCGCGGCGCGACTTGTCGTACTCGCTGAACGCGGTCTTCTTCACCTGACCCTGGGCGGTCGCGAAGACGAGGAACTTGTCGGTCGGGAAGTCCTTCGTCGGCACGATCGCCTGGATCCGCTCGGCGGGCGCGAGGTTGAGGAGGTTCACCACCGCGGTGCCTCGCGCGGTTCGCTCCTTCATCGGGATCTCGTGGCCGCGCAGCCGGTACACCTTGCCCCGGTTGGAGAACAGCAGGAGATACGCGTGCGTGGTCGTGTGCAGGACCTGGTCGACCAGGTCCTCTTCGCGCAGCTTCGCGCCCTGCACACCCCTCCCGCCCCGGCCCTGGGTCCGGAACGCGGCGGCGGCCACGGACTTCACGTAGCCGGCCTGGGTCATCGTGATCACGATGTCCTCGTCGGCGACCAGGTCCTCGATCCCGAGCTCGCCGGGATCGTTCACGACCTCGGTCCGTCGCTCGTCGGCGAACCGGTCACGGACCTCGCCGAGCTCGGTCGCGATCACCCCCTTGAGCTTCGCCTCGTCTGAGAGGATCGACTGGAGCTCGGCGATCGTCTCGCCGAGCTGCTGCATCTCCTCGTCGAGCTCGGCGCGGCCGAGCCGGGTCAGCCGCCCGAGCGTGAGGTCGAGGATGTGCGTCGCCTGCTCCTCGGAGAAGGAGAACGGCGCCGCCATCAGCGCGGCCCGCGCCGCCGCCCGGTCCTCAGACCCGCGGATCGTGGCGATCACCGCGTCGAGCTGGTCGATGGCGCGCAGCAGCCCCTCGACGATGTGCGCGCGCGCCTCCGCCTTTCGGAGCCGGAACTGGCTGCGCCTCGTGACGACGTCGACCTGGTGGAGCAGGTACTGCTCCAGCAGCCGTGCCAGGTCGAGCGTCCGTGGCACGCCGTCGACGAGCGCCAGGGCGTTCACGGCGAACGTCGTCTGCAGCGGCGTGCTCTTGTAGAGCTTGTTGAGCACGACGTTGGCGTTGGCGTCGCGCTTCAGCCTGATCACGAGGCGGACCTGGCGGTTCGCCGAGTGGTCGTCCACCTCGGCGATGCCGTCCAGCTCCCCCGACTCGACGAGGTCGTGGATCTTGACCGCGACCGCGCCCGGTGAGACCTCGTAGGGGAGCTGGGTGACGACGATGGTCGTGTCGGTCCGGCCCTCCTCGATCTCGGCGATCCCACGCATGCGGATCGAGCCGCGCCCGGTGCGGTACGCGTCCAGGATCCCCTGGCGCCCGAGGATCTCTCCGCCGGTCGGGAAGTCGGGTCCCTTCACGAACGCCATCAGGTCGTCCGGGGTCGACCCTGGGTGCTCGAGCAGGTGGAGCGCCGCGTCCACGACCTCGGCGAGGTTGTGCGGCGGGATCTTCGTCGCCATCCCGACCGCGATCCCCTGGGAGCCGTTGACGAGCAGGTTGGGGAAGCGCGATGGCAGGACGTCGGGCTGCTGGTCGGTGTTGTCGTAGTTCGGGGAGAACTCGACGGTCTCCTCGTCGATCCCCGCGAGCAGCTCGAGGGCGAGGGGATCGAGGCGGCACTCCGTGTACCGCATGGCCGCCGCCCCCTCGTCGGGGCCCATCCCGCCGAAGTTGCCGTGGCCGTCGACGAGCGGGTGGCGCATCGAGAAGTCCTGCGCCATCCGCACGAGCGCGTCGTAGATCGCGGTGTCGCCGTGGGGGTGGAAGGTGCCCATGACCTCGCCGACGACCTTCGCGCACTTCGCGTGCGGCCGGTCAGGCCGCAGCCCCTGGTCGAACATCGAGTAGAGGATCCGGCGGTGGACCGGCTTGAGCCCGTCCCGGACGTCGGGGAGCGCGCGAGAGACGATGACCGACATCGAGTACTCGAGGAAGGAGCGCTCCATCTCGAGGTTGATCTCGATCGGCTCGATGTACCCCTCGACGTCGGGCGGCTCCGCGGGCGGCGGCGGAGGGGTCGGCGGTGAGCGGCGGGCCATCGACGGCTAGATGTCGAGGAAGCGCACGTCGCGCGCGTTCGTCTGGATGAAGTGCCGCCGCTGCGGCACGTCCTCGCCCATGAGGATCGAGCAGACCTCGTCGGCGAGCGCGGCCTGCTCCACCGTGATCTGCAGCAGCGTGCGCTTTGTCGGGTCCATCGTGGTGTCGCGCAGCTCGTCGTAGTCCATCTCACCGAGGCCCTTGAGTCGCTGGAACTCGTTCTTATGGTCCGGGTTCGTCTCGAGGAAGGCCGTCTTCGCGGCGTCGTCCTTCAGGTAGATCTTCTCCTTGCCGACGAGGGTGGAGAACAGCGGGGGCTGCGCGACGTAGACGTGGCCCGCCTCGACGAGCGCCTTCATCTGGCGGAAGAAGAACGTCAGCAGCAGCGTCCTGATGTGCGACCCGTCGACGTCGGCGTCGGCGAGCAGGATGATCTTGTTGTACCGGATCCTCGCGAGGTCGAACTCTGGGTCGACGCCGCCGCCGATCGCCGCGATGAGCGCCTGGATCTCCACGTTGCGGAGGACCTTGTCGGTCCGCGCCTTCTCGACGTTCAGGATCTTTCCGCGGATCGGCAGGATCGCCTGGGTGCGGGGGTCACGTGCGTCCTTCGCCGAGCCGCCCGCGGAGTTCCCCTCCACGATGAACAGCTCGGACTCACGGGGGTCGCGCGACGAGCAGTCCACGAGCTTTCCCGGAAGGCCAGCGCCGCCGAGCGCGCTCTTCCGCCGCGTGAGATCGCGCGCCTGCTTCGCCGCAGCGCTCGCGCGGGCGGCCGCGATCGCCTTCTGCACGATCTGGGAGCCCTCGCGCGGGTTCTCCTCGAGCCAGTCCGTGAGCCTCGCGTTCGTCGCGCGCTCGACGAGCGAGCGGACCGGGACGTTGCCGAGCTTGCCCTTGGTCTGGCCCTCGAACTGCGGCTCCTTCACGCGGACCGAGATGATCGCGGTGAGCCCCTCACGGATGTCGTTGCCGTCGAGCCGTTCGTCCTTCTCCTTCAGGGTGCCGCGCTTGAGGGCGTACCGGTTGACGACGTTGGTCAGCGCCTTACGGAACCCCTCCTCGTGCATCCCGCCCTCGATCGTGGCGATGCCGTTCGCGAACGAGTGGATCGACTCGTGGTAGCCGGTGTTCCACTGGAACGCGATCTCGACCTCCATGTCCTCCTCGGACTGCGCGTAGGAGCCGACCTTCTTGAAGAGCGACTCCTTCGCGCCGTTCAGGTGCTTGACGTAGTCGACGATCCCGCCCGTGTACCGGAAGACCTCGGTCGCCTCACG
>Ga0306920_100008122_pt1 | contig 13909 bp, 14 predicted proteins | sample flu12Cox44000170_FD_204666 | JGI IMG/M metagenome (GOLD analysis project Ga0306920, IMG submission 204666) | Lab enrichment of tropical soil microbial communities from Luquillo Experimental Forest, Puerto Rico - flux4day.12C.oxic.44.000.170 (v2)... | ecosystem: Environmental > Terrestrial >...
GGAAACCCTCACGGTGCTGGTGCTGCTCAGCTGGACGGCATTGGTGGCGGCGCGGCTCCAGCGGCCGGCTGGCCGCCGGCAGCGCGTGCCGCCGGGAAGGGTGTCGCAGCCGGTGCGCTGACGGCGGCTGCCGGGCCGGCCGCCACTGGGAGCTGGCCGGTCACGATGGTCCCACCGCCCGGCCCGGCGGACAACTCAAGCGAGCCGCCGAGCGCAGCCATCCGGTCCATCATGTTCTGGATACCGGACCCGCGGTGCGCGCTGACGGGATCGATCCCCTGCCCGTCGTCGGCCACGGTAAAGATCAGCTGGCCGTCCTGATCATGGACACTGATCGCCACCTTGCCCGCATGTGCGTGCTTGATCGCGTTCTGCAATGCCTCCAGGCAGCAGAAATACACCGCCGCCTCCACCTCAGGCGGATACCGGCCGGTGCCGTCCGCGGCCACCTCGACCGGCAGCGGCGACCGTGCCGCCTGCGCCCGCAGCGCCGCGGCCAGCCCGAAGTCGGCCAGCACCGGCGGGTAGATGCCGCGGGCCAGTTCCCGCAGCGTCTCCACCGCGTTGCTGACGTCGGTGACCAGGCCTGCCAGCATCTCCCGGGTCTGGACAGGGTCGCGTTCCGCGACCGCCTGTGCCGCGGCCAGCTTCAGTTTCAGCGCCACCAGATCCTGTTGAGCACCGTCATGCAGATTCCGCTCGATCCGGCGGCGCTCGCTGTCCTGGGCGGTCACCAGCCGCTGGCGGGACACCGTCAGCTCATCCAGCCGCTGCCGCAGTTCGGCGGCCAGGCGCTCGTTCTTGAGCATCAGCCCGGCCTCGTGCGCCAGGTCGCTGACCAGCGTGGTCTCCATGGGCGTGAGGTCCTCGCGCTTGATCACGGCCAGTGTCCCCAGCAGTTCCTCCTGGTAGCGCACCGGCACCGCGAGCGCGGCGCCGGGAATGCCCGGCGGCTCGCCGGACGCCAGCGGCAGCGGGGCCGGTCCGCTGGCCGTGGCCGGCCAGGATGCCGCCAGCCGCAGCTCGCGGCCGACCCGCAGCCACACCTCGGCCCGGTCCGCCTCGGTCGCCCCGGCCAGCACCCGGGCCATCTGGACGGTCAGCTCCTCGCCCGCGTAGAACTCCGACATGTGCTGGCTGAAGCTGGCCAGCACCTCATACGGGCTGGCGCGCTTGCCGTAGACCAGCCGGTTAGCCAGTCGCTGCAGCCGGGTCCGGACCGGCTGGAACAGCAGCGCAAGCACCGCCGCCACCACGAACGGGATGGCCTTGTCGGTGGTCGGGGCGCCGATCCGTTCGCCGATCGAGACCACCAGCACCAGGTAAAGCAGGCCGATCAGCACCAGCAGGGCCGCATAGACCAGCGCCCGCCGCAGGAAGATGCCGATGTCATACAGGTGATAGCGGAGCACCGAGATGCCGATCGCCGCGGCCAGCGCGGTCAGGCCGAGCGGGATGGCCACCCCGCCGACCGGATTGAAGACCACCTGGTCGTTGTGGTAGATGAGGATGCTGACCACGGTGGCGGCGACCGCGAGGGCGGCCAGCAGCAGCGCCGCGCCCGCGAACCACTTGATCTGGTTGCGCTCCATCGGGCCGGCCCGGCGGTAGCGGATGACCAGCGTCACCGGGGCCAGTACCGCGCAGCCGAGGGTCAGGAACTGGCCGGCCACGCCCAGCGGCGACAGCCCGGAGGTGGCGCCGAGGGCCACCAGCACCATCCCCGCCAGCGCCGCCCAGGCGAGCGGCCACCAGCGCCGCGAGACCGGCTCACCGTCGGGGAACAGGAATGGCAGGAAGACGAGCGTGACCACCACCGGCACGATCCAGACCCAGCTGACCAGCCAGTAGACCAGGCCGACGCCGGGAATCGCGGGATGCCGGGCGTACCGCGCGTAGCTGTAGTAGCCCAGCACGAACGCCTCGGCCCCCCACAAGATGCCGATGGCGCAGCAGACCCAGCCGATCCGGTTCGCCGGGCGGCGCCAGACGATCAGCGCGCCAACGATGGCGAAGGCGATCGTGAAGACCGGGGTGAGGCGGAACCACGACTGCGCGGCCCGCAGCTGGGCCGGCATCTGGCCGTGCGCGACACCGCCGAAGTGGGAGGCGATGCCGCAGAGCGCCACGGTCACCCCGAGCACCGTCCAGCCGAGCAGCACCCGGGCCCGGGCCGCGACCGGGAGGGCCGCGGGGGCGGTCATCGGGCGGGTGCGGGATCAGGCGCCATCGGGAAGGTAGCCATGGCGGCGCTCCTGCGCGTCGTGAACCGCCAGCCTGCGGGGGCAGGTGGTCTCCACGAAAGCTACCAGCCGGGCCCGCGGGCCGCGATGAACCGGCGGCTAGCCACCGCTGGCGGGCTCGGCGCCGGCCCGGCAGGGTCACCGCCGGGAATGACAACCGGCCTGTCGAGTTATGTCTTGTCATCCGGCGCAGTCCGCGCTACTCTGACGATATATCGTGATCGTATCGCGAGTGGCTCACCTGGAGGCGCCAGATGTCCGGAGCGCAGTCCGCGGCCGGTGACTTTGACACCAAGCTGGCCGACGCCCTGCAATGCCTGAAGGGTTTCCTCGGCCAGGTCCGCGAGGCCGGCCAGTGGACGGCCAGCGCACGCGGCCCGGGCTGGCGCGGTGGTCCCTGGGAGCGGGGGTTCACCCGGCCGAAGGGCCCGCCGGACTGGGCCCGTGGCTTCGGCGGCCCGCCCGGCGCCTGGTGGCCGGGGCCGCCCGGGCCGTTCCGTGGGCAGAAGGCGGGCCGGGGTGACGTCCGGGCCGCGATTCTGGCCCTGCTGCGGGAAGGTCCGCGCAACGGGTACCAGATCATGTCCGAAATCGAGGAACGCAGCGGTGGCGCCTGGCGGCCCAGCCCGGGCGCGGTCTACCCGGCCCTGCAGCAGCTGGCCGACGAGGGACTGATAGAGGCGGAGGAGACGGGGGGCGGCCGCCGCACCTTCGGGCTCACCGAGGAAGGCCGCCGCCAGATAGAGGAGGACCCGACGATGGCCCGCGCTGCCTGGGAATCGATGACCAGCGACGAGCCGGGGGAACTGCCCGGGCTGTTCTCGCAGGCCGCGCGGCTGGCCAGCAGCGTTGTGCAGATGGCGCAGGCAGGCACGCCGGAGCAGGTCCACGCCGCCGAGGAACTGCTGGCGCAGACCAGGCGGCGGATGTACCAGCTGCTGGCCGGCGCCGGCAGTGACCAGGACGAAGAGTAGAAGGCAGGGGGCAAGCCATGGACGACCAGATCCGTGTTTCCGACGCCGACCGGGAGCGGGTTACCGCGCGGCTGCGTGACCACTACGCCGAGGGCCGTCTCACCGAGAGTGAACTCGATGAACGGGTCTCGGCGGCTCTGAGCGCGAAGACGTTTGGCGACCTGCGCCAGCTGATGGTCGACCTGCCCGGGCCAACGCCCGTTCCGCCGCCGCAGCCAGCGCAGCCGCCGCAGCCGCACTGGGGCGGGCCGCCGTGGGTCATGCACCGGCGCGGCCCACGGCTGCTGCCGCTGGTCCTGCTGGTGCTGCTGGCCGCGGTGGTTTTCCCCGGCGGCGGCTGGGTGCTGGCCGGGTTCTTCCATCTGATCTTGCTCTTCTGGCTGTTCACGGTGGTCGCCGGGCTGCTGTTCGGGGTGTTCCGGCGGGGGACCCGCCGCTACTGGTAACCGGCATAGACTCGGCGCGTCCTTCCCGCCGACCGTCAGGGACGTGCCATGACCCAGGACGCAGATCAGCCGGCTGAGTTCCATCGCGACCGCCGGGAGCACGCGGGCCAGCCCAGCCGCCTGGATGACGACCAGCTGGCTCAGCTGGCCGAGGAGGAGCGGGTCGAGGCCGGGCTCGACGATTTCGACCCGGACGAGGTGCCGCCCGCCACCGATGTGCCGCCGGAGCCGGACATCACCCGCAGCGATGCCTACCAGGAGGCGCGGGCGGAGATCCGGCGCGAGTACGACAAGGACGAACTGCTGGTCGAGGGTGAGCGGGAGCAGTTCCCGCCCACCCACTACGAGTGAGATCCGTGCTGGCGACCCGCCTATCAGCCCGGCCTGCCTGACTGGCCGCAGGCCGCTGCCCGTGGGGGCTTGTGCCGTCCCGCAGGCGGCGCATACTGACAGCAGGAACGGCTGTGGCAGGTGACCCGGGTTGGACGCGCGGGTATCGGCAGGCCCGGTCCGCCCGAGACGGTGGCGGCCGTGGCTAGGCCGGCCGCGGGCCGCCGACCTGATCTGCTTCGCCGGGATCGTGCTGAGTCTCGGCTACGGGTTCGCCGCTATCCCGCTGACGCCGGAACTGATCGCCTCCCATCCGGTACTGCTGGAGATGCTGACCGGCTCGACCGCGTCGGTCGTGGCCGCGGGCGCGTTCTCCGACATCGACAGCAAGCTGCAGCTGGGCGTGGTGATCGCGGCCGCGCTGCCCGGCCTGATGATGTTCGACCCGCTCTACTGGTGGGCCGGCCGGCGCTGGGGGCACCGGGCGGTGGAATGGCTCGGGCACCGCAACGGCCGGGCGGCAGCTCTGGTGCGACGGGCCGGTCAGCGGGGATCCCGGTTCGCTGGCTCGTTGGTGCTGCTCTCGGCCTTCCTGCCCGGGATGCCTGCGCCGCTCCTCTACGCTGCCGCCGGCTGGGCCGGGCTGGGCCTCGTCCCGTTCCTGGTCTGTGATGCCCTCGGGTCACTGGCCTGGGCCGCGCTGCTGGCCGTGCTTGGCCAGCAGCTTGGCCCCAGCGGGGTGGCCGCCGCGAACCTCGCCTCCCGCTACGCGCTGCTGGCGACTATCGCCCTGCTGGCGGTAGCCGTGGTGCCGCATGCCTGGCATGTCCGGCGGAGCTGGCGGGACCGGCGCCGCGGGCTGGCCGCGGCACCGGTCATCGACACCGGGCTCACCGCCAGCGAACTGGCTGGGCCCGAACTGTAACCGCGGGCTGTTCCGCCCCCGTTCCACGTTCCGGCCTCACTCCAGTGGCTGGCGGCTGATGGCAGCAGGCTCACGGCCGGCGAGCAGCCAGCCGATCAAGGCCGCGAACAGCGGCATGCCGACACAGATGATGAGCAGATTCTGGACCGGGACGCTGGCCAGGGCGGATGCGCCACCGTTGAGCGCGCTGCTGCGGAACCAGGCGTAGGCGGCGACATAGCCAGCCGCCGTGCCCAGCACCGCACCCAGCAGGCCCAGTGCGCCGGCCGTGACCGCCGTGAGGTTGCGCCTGGTCGGGCCGCTCGCCCCGGTGGCGGACAGGGTGCGCAGGTCGCGGGCCGTCTCACTGCGGATGAGGCCGACCGACATGGCCAGCACGCCAAGCGCCAGCACGATGCCGAACACGGTGGCCCAGTCGATGATCTCGGCCAGCCCCGGCACGCTGGACCTGGTCTCGATCGACAGGCCCGCCGCCTGCGCTGTCTGCCGCGCGTTGTAGATCTGCGTGGTGGTGAGCGGGTTCGGGGTCTGGATGAGCCAGCCGGACACGGTGGGCTTCAGGCCGAGCTGGTGAACGGCGTGCTCGGTCATGACGGTGTTCGGCGCCGACGTGCCGGACGGGAGCCCGCCGACCTCCTGGATCACCGGGTTTGCCAGGCAGTCGCTGGCCGGGCAGGCGAACGTGTGCCCGCCGGCCGCGGGCGGCGGGCCGTTGCGGTAGTAGTTGCCGTAGACGAGCTGCATCTGGCTGATGCCGGCGAAGCCCGGCCGCATGCTGAGGATGTCGGCGGTGGGGCTGAAGTCCGTGCTCTTGATCCCGAAGGCGGCCAGCAACTGGGGCGTCGCCACGTACAGCGGGCCGGAGTAGTTCCGGCCGGCCGCGTTGTGCTGCAGCGTGGCGCTGGTCGAGTCGAGCTGGATGATCTCGTGCGACCCTAGCGCGCTGGCGATCCCGCGCGTATGGGCCGCCATGGCCTGCAGGCTGGCCGGCTTGACGGGGGCGGCCTGCGGGCCGACGCCCGGGCTGCCGCCGCCGCTGTACGAACCGTTCGTGTACACGATGAGCTGGTTCGAGGCCAGGTTGGGCCCGGCGTAGTCGAGCATGTTCGAGTAGCGGGCGGTAGCGGCCACGCAGATGACCACCGCGATGAGCACGGCGACGCTGATCGCTGCCAGCGCCGAGCCCGAACGGGCCCGGTAACGGGCCAGGTCCCGGAGCGCCAGCCGCACCGAGACGGGGCCGCGCCGGGCGATCCTGGCCAGGATGCCCAGGCAGGACGGGGCCAGCAGGATTACCGCCACCACGAGCGCGACAAAGCCGAAGACCAGGAAGCGTGGCCCGCCGCTGCCAGCCCCCTGCGCGGCCGAGTCGCCCAGCAGCACGAAGGCGGCAACGAGGAAGACAAGGCCGGCCGGCACCGCCCAGCGGCGGGTGCGCTTCGGTGGGGCCGGACGGCCGGACAGGGCCATCACCACCGGGATCCGGGTGATGGCGCGGGCCGGCCGGGCGGCGGCAAGGTAGGTGGCGAGCACGGCGAGCACCATCGCCAGCAGGACCACCAGCCACGGCACGCTGAGCGCCCCGATGGCGTGGTGGCTGTTTGTCTCCAGCACCGGCCGGTAGGCGAGCCAGATGACCAGGCCGAGGGCGGCCCCGGTGACCGCGCCGACCACGCCGACCACGACGCCGTTGGCCCGCACCACCAGCCGGACGTTGCGGTCGGTCGCGCCCAGTGAGGCGAGCATCCCGATCGAGCGCAGCCGCCGCTGCGCCACCACCGTGAAGCCGCCCACCGCGACCAGGGCGATGAGGAGCATCCCGAGGGTGACCCCGGCGACGGTGATGGTCTCGGGGTTGAGCACGTTGTTGTTCGCCGCCGACTTCACCGACACCACGTAATGGCTGAAGCTCCCGAGGTTCGCCCCATTCGCGTCGAACAGCACGGTGACCTCGGTGGGCGCACGAACCTGGCCCGGCGCCACCAGTGCGAACTCATCCAGCAGGTTCTGCGGGTTCTCGACGATGCCGGTCACCCGCCGGCCCTGCCAGACCTCACCCAGCCTGAGCCGGAAGTCGGCGGCCACGCCACTGGTGACCGCGACCTCGCCCGCCCCGGCCGGATAATGGCCGGAGACCAGCGACAGCATCGGCTGCCCGAACGCGCCATGCGGGTTCTGGGCGCGCAGGTTGTAGGTGTCGATCGAGCCGGGCACCGGGATCGTCTGGTTCTCGATCACGTCCACCCGGCCAAACCGGTGCTCCAGCGCGGCGATCTGGCTGGCCAGATGCGGGTCCGGGGCGGGGAAGGTGGCCATGTCCTGGGCGGTGCCAAGCCCGGTGCTGGCCGGCAGCGCGGTGTTGGTGGCCACTGCCACCCCGACCAGGGTGGCGGCCACCGCCACCGCGATGAGCCCGAGGATCAGCAGTTGCTGCCGCCATTCGCGGCGGAACATCCGCCAGGCCCAGCGGACGACGGCGCGCTGGGCGGGCAGGCCGCCGCTGCCGCCACGCGACGCGGCATCGGCCGGGCGCTCCAGGACCGGAGTACTCACGATGCGCCTGCCCCGGGCACGAGCAGCGACTCCGGCCCCGGTGGCGGCGCGGTCTGGTCCACCACCCGGCCGTCCCGCAGGAACACCACCCGGTCGGCCCACGAGGCCAGCTGTGCGTCATGGGTCACCACCACCGCGGCGACCCCCCGTCTGCACGCTTCGTGCAGCAGGCGCATGACCTCCTCCGCGTTGACAGAATCAAGCGCGCCCGAAGGCTCGTCGGCCAGCAGCAGCCGCCGGTCGCCCACGACCGCCCGGGCAATCGCGACCCGCTGCCGCTCCCCACCGGACAGCTGGTCGGGGAACCGGGACGCCCGCTCGGCCAGGCCCAGCCCGGTCAGGGCCTGCACCCCGGCCGCCCGGGCCTTGCCCGCGGACACGCCGTCCAGTTCCAGCGGGAGGGCGACGTTCTCGGCCGCGGTGAGCCCGGGCAGCAGGTTGAAGTCCTGGAAGACATAGCCGACGCTGCGGCGGCGCAGCCTGGCCTTGTCGCCGCGTGACATCCGGGACAGTGACCGGCCGCCGACCAGCACCTCACCGCGGTCGGGCTCTTCCAGGCTGCCGGCGATAGTCAGCAAGGTGGATTTACCGGAGCCACTGGGCCCCATTACCGCCACCATGGCCCCCGCTTCCACCGACAGGTCCACGTCGAGCAGGGCATGCACCGTTGCGTCGCCAGTCCCGTAGGTCTTCGACACACCGTGCATTTCCAGCACCTTCATTGCCGCGCCTCCACGTCTGCCACCGTTTCCTGCTGTGCTCATCGCCGCGCACCCACCCGGCGCCGCACCCGCGGCAGCGGCCACGGCGCTGGCTCGGCCGGATGGTCTACCGCGGCCCGTTTCAGGCGGCCATCGGCCGAGTCCAGCCACCGGATGACCGCATCCAGCCGGAACAGCTCGGCGTCGACGACCAGGGCCAGCCTCACGTCGTGCTCGGCCTCGTCTTCCTTGATGCGGGTCCACTGCTGCATCAGCTCGACCAGATAGCGGCGGTGGACCTGGATCACCTCGCGCACGTCGGTGCCGGGAACCCGCACCGCGACCAGCACTTTCATCACCAGCTCATCGCGGGGTGGGGAGGCCAGGTCCGGCGGCGTGCGGAGCCAGGCGGCCAGCTCCTGCTCACCGCTGGCGGTGATCCGGAAACCCTTCTGCGGGCCCGCGTCCTCGTTGCCGTCGGACTCCACCAGCCCATCCCGCTCCAGCCGCTGCAAGGTGGTGTAGACCTGGCCGACGTTCAGCGGCCACACCTCGCCGGTGCCGGCCTCGAACTCCTCGCGCAGCTGGAGGCCGTACTTCGGCCCCTCGCTCAGCAGCGCCAGCAAGGCATGCCGGATACTCATAGCATCCCCACAATGCGTATCATGCTCAGGATGATACTCAGTATATTGGTGAAGGGCAACCCGGCCGGGACACTCGGACGGGCTACCCCTTTCACCCCAGCCAGCACCGATGCCCGGCTCGTCACGATGTCGTCAGCTATCGGCGATCTGCGCCGGAGCCGTCCACGGTGATCCCTTGGTGCGGGTGATTCCACCGGTGACTGCCCAGGACAAGATGGCGGGATGGACGTCGAGCTGTTCCTCGCCGCCGCCGCCGAGCTGCTGGCCGTGCCATCGACGGCGGACCGGCCGGGCGATCTGAGCCGGGCCCTGGAGATGGTGATCGGCCTGGCCGGGCCGGGCGTCACGGTGGAAAGGTTCTCCTCCGGCGGCAAGCCGAGCGCGCTGCTGTACCGCGGCCTGGACCGGCCGCACTTCCGGGTCATCCTCAACGCCCACCTCGATGTGGTCCCGGCCGGGCCGGAGCAGTTCCAGCCGCGCCGGGAAGGCGGCCGGCTGTACGCGCGGGGAGCCCAGGACATGAAGGTGTCGGCCCTGGTGCTGGTGCAGGTGTTCCGCGAGCTGGCCGGCGGGCTGCGTTACCCGCTCGGGCTGCAGCTGGTCACCGACGAGGAGGTGGGCGGGCGGGACGGCACACTGCACCAGCTGGAGGCCGGCGTCACCGGGGATTTCGTCCTGATCGGGGAGGCCAGCGGGCTGCGGCTGGTGACCGACTCCAAGGGCAGGATCAACGCCCGGCTGCGGGCGGACGGCCGGGCGGCCCACGGCGCCTATCCCTGGCTGGGCGACAACGCCCTGGTCAAGCTGCACCGCAGCCTGTCTAACCTGCTGGCCGCCTACCCGGTCCCGGCGGAGGAGGCCTGGCGGACGACGGTCAACCTGGCCCGGATCGAGACACCCAACCAGGCGTTCAACCAGATCCCGGACCAGGCCGAGGCCTGGCTCGACATCCGCTTCCCGGCCGACGACCCGGATCTGAACGGCAAGACGGCGCCACAGATCGCCGCCCACCTGGCGGGCTTCTGCGAGCCCGGTGTCACGCCCGTGGTCGACAGCGCCGACCCGGCCCGCCACGCCAGCGCCGACCGGCCGGAGATGCTCCGGCTCTGGGAGGCCATCACCCGCCAGGGATACCGGCCGGATCTGCTGCGCAAGCACGGGGCGTCCGACGGCCGGTTCTACTATCAGCGGGGCATCGACGCGGTGATCTTCGGCATCGGCGGGGACGGCCAGCACGGCCCGGCCGAATATGCCGACATCGCCACGATCGCGCCCTATTACCGGGCGCTGACCGACTTCCTGCTCGATCCCGGCCCGGCCCCGCCGCCGGCCGCCGCCGGCGGGTTACCTCTGGGTCAGCAATTCCGTCTTCCCACGCTCGTACCCCGCGATCGCAGCCGCGCAGAAGTTAATAATATTTGACATCAGGTTCGGTTCGTTTTACATTGGCTATGTCAAAGATTCTTAACATCACCTGGAGGCGAAGGGCGATGTCGTACGAGGAGAAGGGCGTCTGGGTCTACCTCGTCAGCAGCGCGGGCGCCTACCTGGTCTATCTCGTCATCATCATCGGGCGGTTGCAGGACACGCCGGTCGCGGAGGTCCCCTACGCCTGGGTGCTGCTGTGGACGACGGTCGCCTCGGTCGTCGCGTCGACCGTGGGCCGGACCCTGGTGGAGACCGCGAGCCCGAGCGAGAGCCGCCGGCGCGATGTCCGGGACAAGGAAATCTACCGGTTCGGCGAGTACGCCAGCCGCTGGTTCATCGTCGGCGGGGCGGCGGCGGCCTTCTTCATGGCGGTCGCGAAGTGGGACTACTTCTGGATCGCGAACGTCATCTACCTGGGTTTCGTGCTGTGGGCGGTGGCCGGGTCCGCGGCCCGGCTGGCCGCCTACCGGCGCGGTCTGTAGCGGCCCGCCATGACCAAGCCAACCAGGATCACGAACTCGATCCGCGCGCTGCGGTTCGCCGCCGGTGAGATGACGCAGGCGGACCTGGCGCGGCAGATCGGGGTGACCCGGCAGACGGTCATCGCCATCGAGCAGGGGCGCTACTCCCCCTCGCTGGAGATGGCCTTCCAGCTCGCCCGGGTCTTCGGTGTCCCGCTCGACCAGGTGTTCCAGTACCCCGATAGTGCAGGAGAGTCACGATGAGAGCCGCAGTGCACTACCGGTACGGCCGCCCGGACGTGCTGGCCCTGGCCGAGGTGCCCACGCCGGTCCCGGAGGCCGGCGAGGTGCTGGTGCGGGTCCGCGCGGCGGTGGTGGGGATCGTGGACAGCCTGGCCCGCCGGGGCAGCCCGGTTTACGCCCGGTCCCACTTCGGTCTGCTGCGGCCCCGGTTTGCCGTGCTGGGCTGCGACTTCGCCGGCCAGGTCGAGGCCACCGGCGCCGCCGTCACCCGGTTCGCGGTGGGCGACGACGTGTTCGGGACGATCGCGCCGAGGTTCGGCGCGCACGCGGAGTATCTGTGCCTGCCCGAGCAGGCCGCGATCGCGCCGAAACCGGCCGGCCTGTCCTATGCCGAGGCCGCCGCGCTGGTGGACGGGACGGCACTGTGCTTCCTGCGCGACAAGGCACGGCTGGCACGCGGGCAGACGATCCTGATCAACGGCGCTTCCGGGTCGGTCGGCAGCAGCGCCGTGCAGCTCGCCCGGCATTTTGGGGCGTCGGTGACCGGGGTGTGCAGTGGCCCGAGCGCCGGCCTGGTGCGCGACCTCGGGGCCATCGCCGTGGTGGACTACACCGCGGCCGATTTCGCCCGGGCTGGCCAGGCCTACGACGTGATCTTCGACGTGGCGGGCACCAGTTCGTTCGGCCACTGCCGTGCCGCGCTGAACCAGCCGGGGATCTACCTGACGACCGCACCGTCTCCCGCGATCATGCTGCAGATGCCGTGGACGTCGCGGTTCGGCCGCCGGAAGGCCGCGGTCGCATTTACCGGCCTGCGGCCGGCCGAGGACAAGCGGGACGACCTGACGTACGTGAGCGAACTGGTGGCGACGGCCGCGCTCCGCCCGGTCATCGGCGCCAGCTACCCGCTGGCCCGGATCGCCGACGCGCACCGGCGCGTCGAGGCAGGGCACAAGCGCGGCAACATCGTCGTCACGATGACAGACGACAGCGGCTGACAGCCGCGCCAGCGGCTCGCGCTGCCTGGCGCGAGCCGCTGGCGCAAGCCGCCTGATCAGCCGGAGAGGACCTTGGCCTTCTCCCGCTCAAATTCCTCGGCGGAGATGACCCCCCGGTCGCGCAGATCGGCCAGTTTGCCCAGCTGGTCAGCCGGAGTCTGCGTGCCCGCCGCATCCTGCACGTAGGCGCGGAACTCCTGGTCCTGCTGCTGAGCCTGCCGGACGGCCCGCTCATGCATGCTGCCGCCACGGGCGATCAAATAGACCAGGACACCGATCAGCGGAATGAACAGGACGAACAGGAACCACAGGGCCTTGGCACCGCCGCCCAGATCACGACTGCGGAAGATGTCGATGAACACCATGATCAGGATCCAGATCCAGATCACCCACAGGAAGAACTCCACCATCGTCCAGAACACGCTCAGCAGCGGGTAGGACGAATCAGCCAGCGACATTCGCTCCTCCTTTGCGCCCGGGCAGCCGCTACTAGTTACCGCGAAGTCATTGCCCGGGCTGAATCAAACCTTTGCTGCCGGAGCGTATCACCGGCATCACCCAGCACGGGTGAGGCGGGCGGCTCGTCAGTCCCTGCCGTTCACGTGCTACCGCCAGCCGGCCCCAGGGCCGGCACAGCGGCACGCCGTGCGCGGGCCGCTCTTTCACCGCCGGCGGGTGAACCAGCGGTGACACGGCGGTGCTTGGATGGCCACATGGGTCCCGCATACCTGCCAGCCACCGGCCACGAGGCCCGCCGGCGGCGTATCCTCCACCGGGGATGACCGCCGGGTGAAAGCTGGCCGCTGCTTCGTGCAGACCACGGGCATCCTGGTGCTATTCACCGTGGCGCGCACCTTCGGCTGGCTGGGCCCGCCGCTGCTGTCGGTCGGGCTCCTCGTTGCGGTGCTGGTCCTGATCGCCTGGACTGCCCGCGCAACACGTGACGATCTCGGGCTCGGCCTGACGGAGACGTGGTCAGGCCTGCGCTACGGTGCCGCGGCGGCCGGTGTTGTCCTGCTGGTCCTGCTGGTGGCCGCGCTGATCCCGGCGACGAGCGGGTTCCTGCACGATTCGCGGGCGCAGATCACCGGCGGCCGGCTGCTCTACGAGCTGGGGGTAGCCATCGTGCTGCTGACCGCCATCCCGGAGGAGTTCGCTTTCCGCGGCGTCCTGCTCGGGTCGGCCGTGCGGCTCTGGGGCCCGCGCCGTGGGAGCGTGGCCAGCTCGGCACTGTTCGGCCTGTGGCACATCGCGCCAACCCTGCACACGATGACGGACAACCGCGAGTTCGCCGGCGCGGCCGCCAGCACTGCCGGGAAGATACTGCTGGTCCTGGGCGCGGTCGCGGTGACGTTCGTGGCCGGCCTGGTGTTCTGCTGGCTCCGGCTGCGGTCCAGGAGCCTGCTCGCGCCGGTGCTGGCTCATGCCGCGACCGATGGCCTGGCCCTCACCGTCGCCTGGTTCGCCATCCACTAGCGCAGCCTGCCATCCGGCCGGCCCGGGGCGGCAGGGCCGCAGCGGCTTCATGCGCCGGCCGGCGGTTACCTCACCTCCGAGATGATCTTCCTCAGGCTGGCCAGCTGCTCGCCGGTGATACCGGCCGGCCGGATCACCGCGTTCCACCCGTCGACGTATTCAGCCGAGTACCTGTGGCCGTACCCATCCGGGACGCCGGTGGCGAACGGAAGGTCGGCGGTGACCTGCCAGAAGGTGATGAAAGGCATCCAGAACATGGTCTTGAGCACGTCCTTGCCGGGGGGCTCGCCGATCCAGTCCGGCTGCCTGAAGATCAGGTGCGGGCTCCACCAGACGATCGGGTCGGAGGCGTGCTGCATATAGAGGACCCGGGTCCCGTCCCAGGGCTGGCCTGCCGGCGGGATGGCCGTGGCCGGGTTATTGGCGAACCGGACGATCCGCCCGTCCTGGTAGATCGGCTGGATCTCCGGGCTGCCCGCCTGGCGGT